>Ga0209373_10002005_pt1 | contig 21683 bp, 8 predicted proteins | sample Higcelweek5metaG_FD_187173 | JGI IMG/M metagenome (GOLD analysis project Ga0209373, IMG submission 187173) | Freshwater pond sediment microbial communities from the University of Edinburgh, under environmental carbon perturbations - High... | ecosystem: Environmental > Aquatic > Freshwater >... | reverse complement strand
TAACAGTCTGAAGGAGTCTCTTGTTCAGGCACTGATACGGGAGGCATCTCTGAGGGCCTCTTATCTGGAAGGAGAGCCGGCAGAGACTGTATATCTTGGAGGCGGTACCCCGTCGCTCCTTGATCCGGCAGTTACAGAAGCACTTCTCCTGGCAGTAAGGGAAAATTTCCGGTTAGCTGATAATCCAGAGATAACAGTTGAGGTCAATCCGGATGATGTCACAGAAGGTTATTTCCGCTCACTGAAAAATATCGGAGTCAACAGGATCAGCATCGGCCTGCAGTCATGGGATGACAAGCGACTACGATACCTGGGACGGAGGCATGACGCAGCACAGTCGGCAAAAGCCCTGGATATGGCATTCAGGGAGGGTTTTGACAATGTGTCGGCTGACCTGATATTTGGCGTACCCGGTATGACAGTCAACGACCTGAATTCAGACCTGGAAAAAACCTTTGCCTATCCTTTGACACATCTTTCGGCATATCATCTTACGGTGGAGACGGGGACGAAGTTCGGCAGGATGAAAAAGCAAGGAAAGCTTATTGAAACCGACGAAGAAACATCGGTGTCAATGTTTACCCTGCTTAATAATTTTTGCCGCGATCGCGGATTCATTCATTATGAGATTTCAAATTTTGCAAAGGAGGGGTTTATCTCCAGGCACAACTCATCATACTGGAAGCAGGTGCCTTACATTGGTCTTGGCCCTTCAGCCCATTCATTTGACAGACGGTCACGCCAATGGAATGTGTCTGATGTAAAAAAGTACATTAAGGCAATTGACAGCGGAGTGATCCCGTCCAGGCGCGAGGAGCTTGACAGACTGGCAGTTTTCAATGAGTACGTGCAGACATCACTGCGGACCATGTGGGGCATTGACCTGCAGCATGTGGAAGAGCACTTTGACAAGGAGCTGCATGATTATTTGGTAAACATGTCAGGGCGGTATATTGGTTTCGGTCTGATGAAGAGGGAAAAAAATACCCTGATCCTCACAGACCAGGGTAAGATGATATCCGATAATATTTTACGTGAATTGCTTCAGGCCCTTTGACAGGATTTCTGCCTGGGGCATTAACTCAATCACTTATTCATGCTGTATGATCAGCCTCTCCCCTTAAGGGTGAATGAGCCAGAGCCAATCTGCTCGCCTTCAAGGTAGAGTTCGATATTATATGTTCCCGGGATGAAATCGCCTGTGTTGTCAAGGAAGATGCACATCTCGATATCAGCGTTTGAATAATCCACGGCCCTGTTAGCCGAGAAGATCAGCTGCTCGCCCTTAACCTCGAAGAGATTGTCGGGAGAAGGGGTGATTACAAGCTGATCGGGACGAACCACTCTAAGGTAGACGATCTTGTTTCCGGCGCTGGCGATGGGGTTCTCACGCAGGGTGAAGCATACGCGCACCTTGTCGAGATTCCTCAGTTCATCCGTCTCCTTGCGTTTCTTATTCAGGGCTACGGCAACCACATCCTTTGCCTGAATCAGGGAGGCTACTGTGACTTTCGAGGTCAGCTCCTCCTTAACCTTTTCAAGTTCGACATTCGTCTCCTGCACTGCGGTGATCTGTTGTTTGATCTCCACGTTTTCGGCTGTGAGTATCTGGTTGCGGGTGTTCAGAGAGTCTATCTGTACGATATAGCTCTTCATTATGTCACGCATGGTGCTGATTTCTGCCTTATATTTTCTTATCAGCTGGGCGTTGGATGCATTGACTTCAAGAAGTTTCTGTATCCTGGTGCGTTCGCGCTGGATTTCTGCATTCAGCGTATCATTGCTTGTCTTCAGTGTGTCATAACCGTACATCATCATACGGAGCTCATTTGCAAGGGAGTCCTTCTCCTCATTGAGCACCTGCTCCATCTCCACCATCTTGCTCTTCTGGTTGTAATAAAGAATCACCAGTGCCAGTAAGCCAAGGGTCAGGATAATGGTTGACACAATCATGACAACCGGAGCACCTTTTTTATGCTCAACGTGTTCAGCCTGATATTTTTCCTGATTTTCCATTTGTTTGTTTATTAATACGGTGCAAAATTAGTAATTATATCTGTACAACAAATTTTTCCTCCGTTTGATTATCTTAGCCCGGCGGTTCATTTAAAAATCCTTTAATTTTTTTGGCTATGAGTGGTTTCTACGGTTCTGTCTCCGAAAAGAGTTGCATTGATGATGTATTCTACGGCACCGACTATCATTCCCATTTAGGTACCAAGCGTGCCGGCATGGTTTTTTATGACAGTGAGATAGGATTCAGGAGAAGGATCCACAACCTGGAGAATGAGTATTTCCGGAACAAGTTCGAAGCAGAGCTAAAGGAATTCCGGGGTAATAGCGGTATGGGGGTTATCAGCGACACAGATCCGCAGCCGATTCTCTTCAACTCACACCTGGGCCCGTTTGCCCTCGTCACCGTATCGAGAATAGTAAACATCACCGAGCTGGCAGATTTTTTCCTTGCGCGCAAGAAACACTTCACCGAGAATTTCATGGGAAACATCAATCCCACGGAAATGGTGGCAAATATTATATGTGAGGGAGACTCTTTTGTGGAAGGGATAACGAATGTCTTCGAAAAGATTCAGGGTTCATGTTCATTGCTGTTGCTTACTCCGGACGGGATTATTGCTGCCCGCGACAAGCTGGGTCGCACCCCGGTTGTAATTGGCAAGCGCGACGGTGCAAGGGCGGTGGCTTCGGAGACCTGTTCCTTTCCCAACACCGGCTTTGAAACGGAGTATTACCTCGGGCCGGGGGAGATAGTGCACATAAGACCGGGCGGATTCACCAGGCTCAGGGCACCTGGAAAGGAAATGCAGATATGTGCTTTCCTGTGGGTTTATTACGGTTTTCCAACGTCTGATTATGAAGGGAGGAATGTTGAGGAGGTGCGGTACAGGTGCGGTGCTGCCATCGCAAGGCGTGATTCAGTTGAAGCCGATTTCGTATGCGGTGTTCCCGACTCGGGTGTGGGTCATGCATTCGGATACTCCAACGAAAAGGAGTTGCCCTACAAGAGTTCATTTTCAAAATACACTCCCACCTGGCCGAGGAGCTTCATGCCCCAGCGGCAGATACAGCGGGAGCTGGTGGCAAGGATGAAGCTCATTCCGAACAAGAAGATCACCCATGGCATGAAGATCGTTTTTCTTGATGACAGTATTGTGAGGGGTACGCAGCTGAGGGATAACACCCGCGACCTGAGGGAGGCTGGTGCCGCCGAACTTCATATGCGCATTGCCTGCCCTCCGCTGCTCTATCCGTGTCCTTTCCTTAACTTTTCGCAGTCGCGATCAACCCTCGAGCTTGCTGCACGTAAGGCTATTGTGAGGCTGGAGGGGGAGGAGAAGAATATCGAGGACTATCTTGATCCCGATTCAGAAAAATATGAACTGATGGTTAAGGAGATCTCGGACACACTTGGCATGGATACGCTTATGTTTCAACGACTTGACGATCTTGTAAAGGCTATCGGGCTGCCCAAAACGAAGCTCTGCACCCATTGCTGGGACGGCAGTAGCAGCTTCTGAGAGTGTTGAAAATAACTGTTTTTTGTTAATAATTTGAGTTTCGTCAAATAATCTGACCTGTTCGTCCGTTTATTTTTACAATTCGCAAAACCTCATGCAACCCCAGTGCATGATGTCTTGTATAACAGGTCATAGCGGATAAGACCAAAAAGAAAAAAATATTAATAACTAAAACCAAATGGTAAAATGAAAAAAGTCCTCGCATTTTCAATTGTTCTTCTTGCTTTCACAGCAGGTGCGTTTGCACAGAATACAGACACTGAACAGACAACAGCCACGGCCACAATAGTAGGCCCTCTTACCCTGACGAAGGTTAGTGACATGAACTTCGGAACGATTGCTGTCTCAGCAGTGGCTGGTACCGTACAGCTTGGAACAGACAATACCAGAACACCTCTTGGCGGTGTGACTCTTGTTCCACCTGCTGCAGGCGTTGCCGCGTCATTTACAGTTGCCGGCGAAGCCAACGAGACACTTGCAATTACATTGCCTGCCGACGGTACTGTTACCCTGATCGGAACTGGTCCGGCAATGGCTGTCAACGGTTTCGTGCACAGCGCCGGAGCAACACCTGCACTTAACGGGTCGGGCGCAGCAGCATTTACAGTTGGAGCTACTTTGAGTGTGGCAGCAAACCAGGCTTCCGGGGTTTATACTTCAGCCAACTTCCCTGTAACTGTAAGCTATAATTAATCAGGAGCTACAACCGGCTGAATAACCTATGAGAAGGTTTATACCCAGATCAATAAGCCTGTGGTTACTTTTGTTGGTATCCGCCCTTGTGGCGGAGGCCCAGCCGGGGGTATCTTCAACAGTAACGGGTCACATTACTGCAGAGGTAATTTCAACCCTGTCTGCAGTTGAGACCACACAGCTTAGCTTCGGTAAATTTTCACCGGGGCCGCAGGGTGGAAGTCTCATTTTGAATCCGGAAAATACGATCTCAGTCTTAGGCAGTGTTTGGCCTGGCAGCGGAACTCACAGCGCTGCCAGTTTCTATGTCACTGGCGATCCGGGAATTGCATATTCAGTATCTCTTCCCGCGATTCCGGTGACCATAACACATGTAAACAGCGCCCGGACAATGATTGTAGAAAACTGGACATCCGTCCCCATTGCCGAACCAGGGGCGGGATTGCTTGAAAACGGATCTCAGGTTGTTTATGTAGGAGCAACGCTGAAAGTGGGCCCTCTTTATGATAATCCCGTTGGTGTTTATACCGGGACTTATACCATTACCTTTGAATTTAACTGATATCTGAAATAATCCTCAAAACCAATGTAATGAGAAAGACTTCCACGCGGCATTTGATAATGCTTCTGATAATCTGCCTTCTGCTCCTGCCATTCAGCCTGAAGGCTCAGGGAGACCTTCTCATTACACCGAGAAGGGTTGTATTTGAAGGAAACAAGAGATCAATGGATATCAGTCTGGCTAACATCGGGAAGGATACGGCAACGTACAACATTTCCATGGTTCAGATACGCATGACTGAAGATGGAGGCTTTGAAACCATAACCGAGCCTGACGAAGGTCAAAAGTTTGCCACTCCTAATATCAGGTTCTTCCCGCGCTCTGTAACACTTAAGCCAGATGAGGTGCAAACGGTGAAAATTCAGGCAATCCGGACAGGAGAACTCTCTCCGGGAGAATACAGGTCACATCTCTATTTCCGGGCTACCCCAAAAGAAAAGCCACTTGGAGATGAGGATCCGGTTCAGCCGGACCAGACAATTTCAATTAAACTGGTACCGGTTTTCGGAATCACCATCCCGGTAATCATACGGGCCGGACAGCCTTCGGCAAGCGTTACACTCACAGACCTCGCCCTTTCATTTGAGAATGACACAATCCCAAGGCTTGCCTTTGTTTTCAACAGGTCAGGGGCTTATTCTGTATACGGAGATGTTGCTGTTGATCACGTTTCTCCCGGAGGAAAGGTTTCACGGATCGGTGTTGCCAGGGGGATCGCGGTCTATACGCCCAATGTCATAAGAAGATTTTCATTTAATCTTATGAATAATAGGGAGGTTGATTTCAGGAGTGGAAAACTTGTTGTGACTTTCTCGGCTCCCTCGGATGTCAAGCCGGAGAAATTTGCTGAAGCAATTCTTGAATTAAAGTGACCCACTGAATATAAAGACCTTGATTATCAATTGATAAAAGACATGAACTCCAGAGGCCGGTCCTTCAAGATGTTGATCCTGTTGGCGGCCTTTTGGCTTTTTTATCAGGGAACAGATGCTGCTACATACTATTCCAGGCAGAGCGGTAACTGGAATTCAAATACTACCTGGTCAACTTCAGGCCACACAGGCGGGGCGGCAGCCGCGTTTCCTGCAGCAGGTGATATTGTATACATTGCAGGCCATACAGTAACCGTCACAACCAACGCATTCTGTACTAACCTCTGGTTCTCCGGAGCTTACACTACGGGTGTGCTTGGTATCAATAGCGGGTTTTCCCTGACTGTATCAGGAGCAGTCAATGCCATCAGTGCCACTAATGCAAACACCTATTTCACAATTTCCGGGGATGGAATAATCACCTGCGCATCACTCACCTCCGGGACTAATATCAACCCATCAAATACCCGGACAACCATTCTCAATGTTAAACTGGCAGATTTAATAATTTCAGGAAATCTGACAGTTTACAGTAACAGAAACGGAGGGAATTACAATAATGCATCAGTCATTATTGAATCAGGCAATGTTGCTGTTGCCGGCGCTGTTGTGACTGACAACGAGAATGCATCTAACAATTCTTCTCTTGTACTTGGCAACAGTTCTCCTGTCCTCACTCTTTCAGGGGCAACTTCCTTTTCCCTTGACGGCACCGGAACCAGCACGATTTCGTTGAACGGAACAGGAGCAACTGTCAATTACAACAGGACTGGTTTACAGAATGTATTTAATACATCATACACCAACCTGACTCTTTCGGGAAACAGTGCCAAGACAATTCCTGCGGGCGCCAGCGTCTCCGGAATACTTTCGCTGGAGGGTACGGCAACTGTCGCAGGAGCGGCCCCGCTGTACGGTTCGGCTTCAACCTTACAGTACCGCGGATCTGCAGCCCAGAGTACCGGCATAGAGATGGTTCCCGTCTTCAGTGGTGACGGAGGGGTGATTATTGACAACCCGTCGGGAGTCAACCTGTCTGCGTCCGTATCCGTCAACAGCACTCTCAGCCTGGTCTCCGGGGCTTTTAACGTTGGCGGTAACACACTGACACTCAATGGCCCTGCAATAACCGGAACACCCGATAACCTAATCACGACAGCGGCTTCCTCAATCGTCTTCGGAGGATCATCGCCAGGAGTTTCAATTCCCTCAAGTGTCATAAGTCTGAATAACCTGACAATAAACAATCCAAACGGGGTCACACTGAATAACAACATAACCCTTGCTTCAGGGGGTACTCTTACACTGGCAGACGGCATACTGGATGCCGGTCCATACATTATTGAAGTCACCAACAGTTCTGTGGCGGCTGTTTCAGGGTCGGAGACCTCCTTTGTCAATGTCACGTCAGGCGGCCTGCAAAGGACTTTGCCATCCGGCATTGGCGGAACGGGAACCAACTACCTTTTTCCGATAGGAGAAGGTGGTGTGTACCATGCCGTGAATCTTCGGGATGTCAATACCGGCGGCACAGGCCCGGTGCTTAGGGCTTCTGTAAGTCCCACAGGGGCAGTCAACGGAGACAACAGCACAATGAGCAGTGTGGATCCCAGGTACTGGTCCCTTCTAAACACAAACAGCGGAAATTTAACCCTGGCTTCAATTGAGTTGTTTGACCAGGGGCTCGATATAACCAGTACAATAGGAATGGCTTCGGCTCCTGCCGGAACTTACTCCGCAATTGGCGGTGTTCCCGGATCAGGTTCCATTATCTCACCTCCAATCACCAGCCCTGATCAGTATTTTGCCATAGGAATACACAACTACACAATTTTATATTCTTACAGAAGCGGTTACTGGCATGATCCTTACACATGGACATCAGACCCAAGCGGAACACTTCAGATAGGGAACGAGATCCCGGATAACGGAGCAATCGCAGTCTTGCTTACAGACCGTACCGTAACGATGGATCAAAACGTGTCAGAGACAGAATTATCCCTCATTGTTTCATCAGGGGCTTTCCTTGATCAGTCGGCTTATCGCTTCACCGGAGGGCTTTCGTCGCTTTCTGGACAGGGAACATTCCGGCTTGCCTCATCAGAATTTCCGGCAGCCATTCTCAATACCTTAGTTGAATCAGGTGGCGGAACTGTCGAGTATTACACCGGATCAAACTTCACACTCCCGTCTTCGCAGGCGGAATACAACAACCTTGTCATCAACACGTCAGGACCAACTGCCACTCAACTGTCAAACCTGACACTGAACGGGAACCTCCATGTCAGAAGCGGGACACTCAGGATCAACGACAACAGTTCAACAGCCAGGCTTAACCTCAATGTAGGAGGCAATGTAACAGTTGATGACGGAGCAGCCATTTCTGTCGGCAACGGCGTTACATACACTGCCATTGGAGGTACGGGAGGGACGGCTCCTTACCTTAACTACTATCTGAATTTTCATACGGTAAGAATCTCCGGTGATTTCACCAATAACGGCACTGTCCGGTTCACCAATCTGGATCACCCGGCCTATAATGCGTTTCCTCCCACAACACCGGGCGCAACCGCCGGAGCTGCCTCGGTATTCTTTGAGGGGGCCTCTGACAAAACCCTTTACTGTAATGGAGAAACAGACTTCTATAATCTTATCGTTAACAAGGGCACAGATCAGACCTACAGCCTGACAGTCAATTCCTCTGCATATTCAAATTTCCGCATTTTCGGGGCCAATAGCATGGACGCTGAATCAACAGGCGGTAATCCGGCAATGCGTAAAGCGCTCTGGATTTATGCCGGGACGCTGGTTCTGAAAGGAAGTGTAATAATACCCTCTCTGACCGAAGGGACAACGGCCAGTTCACATTACTATATTCCTGCCAGCGGAGCCCTTGTTTCTGATGGTGTAGACGTTGCCGTTTTTGTGACTGCCGATGATTATCGTGAGGTCAATACTGCATACGGGGTATCCTCAGCGTCCAATGCTGTTGCGGGAGTTGACCCAACGGGAACGGGAAGCGCTCTTTATGTATTCGGCAAGTTACAGATCAACAACGGGTACTTTTCAGCAAAGGAATCGGGAGGCATGATCACTTCTTCAACTGCCTCAGGACAGATTATCATCAGTGGCGGCATCACAGATGCCAAGCAGTTCCTTTCTTCCTCCGGATCCGGATCCTACACCCAGTCAGGCGGGCTGCTAATTCTCAGAGGGCGTTTCAGGCGAACCCCCGCTGCTTACACTTCCATTGCCAATCTGACGGATGCTTCGGATGCGACGCTGAATACTGCCAGGGCTACATCTGGCATAAGCGACGCATACGGAACCTTTAATCTTGAAAATGCATCCAACATTCTGAATCTTTCGGGAGGAACAGTAAGAATTTATGATGTAACAGGCGCTGTTGCGAATAAAGCCTTTGACGTGAAAGCCGCAGCAGCCAACATCAGCGTAACCGGAGGAACACTGGAGATAATTCCAAAATCAGGAACCCTGCTGGCTGACGCAACGTGGTACGATGTTCACTCCACTGCCCCTCTCCGCACTCTGACGGTGAACCGCACTGACGGAGCCTCCTATGTCAGGATGAACACTCCCCTGATCGTTCAGAATGACTTAAACATAATATCTGGTGTTCTTAATGCAAACGGGAACAATCTGTCTATCGGAGGTAATTTTCTTATTGCCGCAGGTACAATATTTACTGCCGGCAATAATACTACAACAATGAACGGAGCTGCTGAACAGAATCTTACGGTTAACACGGCATCAGCTCTTTTGCTTAATAATTTCACGGTTGATAAACCGGTGGGAGTTTCGCTGACACTATCCGGCTCCCAGGGAGTAATAAACGTCAATTCTGCATTCAGGCTTGTTGCCGGCACCCTCAATGATGCCGGCAAGACAGTAAATGTTTCGGGCAGTGTTTTCAATTCGGGTTTAACGGCAGGTACGGGCAAAATCGTACTCAACGGCTCGTCAGCGCAAACCATTGACGGTGGCGGAACATTCGGAAATCTTGAGCTGGCCAACACGGCAGCTTCGCCAGTCTCCCTGCTGAACCGGATGACGGTAAACGGAATCATTACTTTTGCAGTGAACGGTTTGCTGAATATTGGCACCAACAATCTCCATCTTAATCCATCTGCAACAATAGTAAATGCCGGCACAAACCGCTTCGTGCAGACTGCCGGTAATGCTGGCGACGGAGGTCTCTCCCGCGCCTACAGCTCAAACGACGAGTTCGTCTTTCCTGTAGGCGTGGCGGGCAGCTACACCCCGGCAACAATCGGATTCACAGAATCCCCGGCCACATACGGTTCTGTGTCCGTAGTGCCCGTAGATTATGAGCATCCGGTCACCACGGTCAACGGGCAGAGTCTTACCTATTTCTGGCGGGTCAGGTCAACCGGGTTTGCCGGTATTCCGGTTTATTCCGTTACACATAACTTTGTTTATGCAGAGAGTGATGCTGCAGGCACGGACCTGAATTATATTCCTGCTTTATATGACGGGGTGGCCAAAGTCTGGTACACCGGTCAGGAGGCTGATGTAAACAAGACCACCAACACTATTTACGACTGGACCTCTCCAACCAACAGCACGAATTTTCTGGACGCAGATTATACCGCCGGACGTGCAGCAAGTTTTGGCACACCCATGGTATATTACAGCAGGCAGTCTGGTCTGTGGAGTTCAAACTCAACATGGTCCCTTTCCGGCCATACGGTTGATAACCTCCCCGCCTCACCTCCGGGGGCCAATGATATCGTCATTATCGGGGGAAATGATTCCATCTGGCTTGCCACTGAAACCCCGGCGCTTCCGGTTAACGATGACGATCCTTTACAGATATACTATCAGCGCAATAAAGCTATTGTAAACTGTGCCACTCTTCAGATCGAAGCCGGGTCGGTGCTTGATATACAAAACAACCCCGGAAGCACTTTTGCCTCTGTACTCACCCATTCCGGAGGTAACGGCAAGCTTCGGCTCACGACGAGGGATCCGTCATTAGACTTTGACCTTCCGGAGGCATTTGTCTATCCGGCCGGCGACTTTTCCGAGTTCAGTGTGAACCAGGGAATCTCTGAGTTTTATTCAATAAACCCGGAGTCCGGAACATATTACATACTTCCTTCAAATGCCAGTGAATATGGCACGGTAATAATGACTCCCCTGAGAGGCTCCAATATTATTCTTCCCAACATTCCTCTGGTAACAATTAACGGGGATCTGATCTGTAACGGCTCAGATGCAGACGCATGGCTGGCAATGACCTGGAATGGCATTTACGGAGCCATTACAGCGAAAACCGTAAACATAAAAAGGAATCTTATCGTTGCCGGGGGATCCTTCGAGTTTATTTATAACGGAAGCACACTTCAGAGGTTAAACATAGACGGGGATGTTTATGTTGCTCCCGGTGCCGGTATTGATGTATGGAGTGGCAGCACCAATAATATTATCTCAATCGGGGGCTCGATTTACAACAACAGCAACAACACTCTTGCAGGGAGCTCCCGGAGCCAGATCCGTCTCAGGAACGGAACAAACGTATGCAACCTTATCTTCACAGGGAACAGGTCGGCCGTCGTTACAAACAACCCCATCCTTAGCACAACCCCGGTCACGATATTTAACTTCGTAACAATAGACAAGGGAAACTCTCCGGATACAACGATTACCTGGAACATCGGCGGCACCCTTACCACTCCACAGGACAACTGGCTTACCCTGCTCAACGGTACACTGGTCTACAACAGAACCGGCAATCTGAACATTTCTACTACAACAGATTTCACGATACCCTCAACCGCAGGGCTTACCTTCAATACACCGTCAAATGTTTACATTTCAAACAATGGTGGCACAGAAACCCTTTACCTCAACGGAAGACTCAGGTTAACGGGGGGTGGCGGTAATGTATATATCGGTCCGGCGGGAGACATCACCAATAACGCTGATATTGAATACTCAGGCAGCGGGGCTTCGCTACTGGAAGTAAACAGCGGAAACATGTACATTAACGGCCAGGTGCGCAGGCCGCTGGCGTCAACAAACGGTGTACTTGCATACCGGCAATCGGGAGGCAATGTCTTCATCTGCGGCAACAACGCAAACCCTGCAAAAGCAAAGCTGGAGGTGCTTAACGATGGCAGTGAGTTCACAATGTCGGGAGGCAATCTAACAATCGTCAGGGGAGGAGGCACAACCTTCGGGGATCTATATCTCAGACCGGCTTACGGATCTGTAACCGGGGGAACAATCATCTTTACACAGAGCCCCGCATCAGGGATGCCTGTAGATTCAGACCAGTCGTACCAGCTTGATGCGAATATTACACTTAACAACCTGGGAATCAACGGTAAAATAACGGGGACGAATCGAAACGCTGAACTATTGCTGATGATCAGCCCGCTGACACTGAATGGTTCCCTTACCCTTGGCAACAACAGGGGTTCATTCACCTCGAACAACCGTAATGTTACAATCCGGGGCAACCTGATCAACAACGGGACATATAACTACGGAACAAACCGAACCATTTTCGACGGCGGAGCACAGTCCATATCCGGAGCTTCAGTAACCAACTTTTACGATCTGGAGGTATCCTCCCTTACATCGCTTTCGGTGAATGGAAACTTCACGGTTAATCATGACCTTGATATAATTACAGGGAATCTGGTTCTTGGGTCAGGACTGCTGACGCTATTTGGAAATATCAACAACAACGGCGCATTTACAGATGACAATCTTACGGGTGGAGTAAACCTTGCAGGATCATCACAGCAGAGCATTTCCGGTACAGGCTCGTTTGCCCGGCTGGTGCTTGACAACACATCCGGCGCCAGGCTTAACAACGATATAGCCCTCCAGCATGACCTGGTTATTAATAACGGAGTGCTTGATATAAACAAGTACCAGCTCACACTGAGCCAGAACAGCCAGGCGCTGAGCCCCGGTTTTAAGGCCAACAGGATGATCAGGTCTGACGGCGTTGCCAGCAGCCGTGGCCTGCTGAAGTTCTTCCCGTCAGGTGCACAGACATTTACATTTCCTGTCGGCGTGGCAGGCAAATACACACCGGCGCTGTTCACGGTGACAGCAAGCTCAAACGTCGGATCCGTCAGGATTAATCCAGTCAACGACTTTCATCCCAGTGTAACAGATCCCCTCAATTCACTGGGATATTACTGGCAGGTGGAAAGTGCAGGTATATCGGGCCTGAACGCAAGTATTCTGTTCAGTTATGCAGACGGTGATGTTTCCGGCAACGATGCTGACTATGTTGCTGCCAGGCTTGTGCTTCCGGGAGGCATATGGGATAAGGCCGTCCCCGGTGCTGCAACTGATAACGTGGATGAGACGGCAAACACCATAGCTTTTAATTATTCAGGAAGCAGCAACATGAACGGGGATTACACTGCCGGAAATGATACAGCTGTTCCCAACGAGGTCGCGGAATACATAACCAACAGTAACGGCAACTGGTCTGATCCGGCAATCTGGACTCCCGTGGGGGCATCGCCCCCATGCCCTGCAGGAGGTCCCCGTGGATGCAACGTTATAATTGACCATGTGGTTACGGCGGATATTAATTTCATTTCCGTTCTGAACACCACACTTAATAATGAAATTCGCCTTGTAGCGCCGACCTACGGTCACAATCTCGGGAATGTGACCGGTGACGGAAAGATATATCTCGAGGGAGGAAACCTCCCCGGAGGTACTTATACGGATTTTACGGATTGCTCCGGAAACGGAACCATTGAATATGGTGGAAACGGTACATATACTATTGTTTCCGGGGTTTATACTGCACTACCAAATCTGATATTCTCAGGATCAGGCACGAGGATTCTCCCCAACTCCGATCTTACAGTCTGCAGAAGGCTTGTAATTGACGGTCCTCTCCTTGACAACAGTGTAAATAACAGGAAACTTACTCTCCTTGGCACATTTGAGAGGTACAACTCCGGGTCTTTCAGGAGTGGCTCAGGAGCATATCCTGCCGCCACTGTATCCTTTTCCGGATCGGCAGCCCAGACCCTGGGTGGAACAGCCGGAAATTTCACCGGCAGTAACCGGTTCTGGAACATCGAGATCAACAATACTGCGGGCCTTGCACTCAACACCGGGGCAGATATCGAGGTTGGAAACCAGCTTATCCTTTCAAACGGTATTGTAACCGTTCCGCCGGCGGCCAGGTTTATTCTGCTCAGTACCTCACAATCGGCCGTTGTACCGGCAGGCGGAAGCACAACATCTTGGGTAAGCGGACCGCTAACAAAGAATATCGTTAACGGAGAGAGCTTCCTCTTCCCGCTTGGAAGAGGCGCCATCAAAGGCCACCGGTTCACGCTCACTTCAACAGCCGGAAGCACAGCAGCATTTACTGCTGAATATTTTTCGCCAAACAATACTGCAACATCTGTTGCACCTCCGCTCGAAGTAATAAACACACTTGAATTCTGGAGTGTCTCTTCCGTATCCCCGGTTTCAGCCAGAATCATTATAGGATGGGACCCGCAGAGCGATCTCACACCTCTTGTCACCGAGAACGGATTGGCTGACATGAGGGTTTCCGGTTACAGTACCGGCATGTGGAGGGAGCTGACTTCAACAGCATCCGGTAACAATAACATCGGGGAAGTAGAGACGACAGGAAGCGTGGCTGTCTCTTCCACTCCATCTGACTTTACCTCTGCCAGCATCTCAGGTACACTTGCCAGAGCTTCCTTCTCTTCATTCACTCCCATATGCGGGTCCGGTGGCATACCCGTCAGCTTTATTTCATTCACCCCCATTACTCTGAACTATATCCTGAGCTACACCATAGACGGTATGGCACAACCTGATGTGACTGTCACATCTCTTCCTTTCTCCCTTCCTGCAAATGTACCGGGTATCTATCGGCTGACAGGGTTCAGGTTTAACGGTGGAGCAGGCACCGGGGTTGTTGATGCAAACACAGTAATCGTTTACGAGCTTCCAACTGTTTCCAATGCAGGGCCGGACCAGTCGCTCTGCGGCCTGTCTACCACAACGCTTGCCGGCAATGCTGCCAGTCCGTTTGCCGGTCTCTGGACCGTCATAAGCGGGGCCGGCGGATCATTTGAGAACAGTGTTCAGCAAAACACCGTCTTCAACGGGGTTCTCGGAGTGAGCTATACCCTGCGCTGGACGATAAGTAACGGGCCGTGCAGCTCCTATGATGAGGTAGTTGTCTCTTTCCCTGTAGTCGCATCCCGGCCGGGTGACTTTACTGCAACAGAAACATTGGTATGCAGGGGTGGAACAGGCTATGTCTATACTGTTCCCCTTGTTTCGGGGGTCACGTACAACTGGTCGTATTCCGGTACAGGTCACACAATTAACGGCAGCGGAAATTCCGTCACAATTGATTTCAATGCCGCGGCAACAAGTGGTACCCTAAGTGTCACCGCAACAAACGCATGCGGAACCAGTATTGCCAGAACAGTTGATATCACTGTTCGTGTTGCCTCATTCGCTTACACCGGTTCACCTTATTGCCAGAATGGCGTCGATCCGCTTCCCGTGCTTGATCCGGGAGGTGTTGCAGGCACATTCACCTCTGATCCGGGACTTGTGTTCCTGAATTCTGCCACTGGCCTGATAGATCTCTCCGCAAGCCGGTCAGGAACATATACGGTTACAAATACACTTGATGCATCCGTCTGTGGGGGCATGACTGCCACAGCTGCCGTTACAATTGCCGGGGAGACCTGGAACGGATCTGCAGGATCTGACTGGAATAATCCCGCAAACTGGTCATGCGGGTTTGTGCCGTACCCCGGAACAGGGGTTCTGATACCGGATGTTGCAGTTGAACCTGTCATCGCATCAGGAGTCACCGGCGAAGCTGGTAATATTGTGGTTGCTGCCGGGTCATCTATTACTCTTTCAGGAGGCACAATGCGCATTTACGGCACTGTCTCAGGTCCTGGTTTCTTCAGTGCATCTGCAGGCACGGTAGTGTTTAGCGGCAGCGCACCGCAGGTGGTTCCAAATGGCATCTTTTCCTCAGACAGGGTGATGAACCTCACTGTCAGCAATGCTTCCGGCGTAACTCTTGCCGGCCCTGTCAATGTCACAGGAGTCGTCCTGGTACAGAACGGGGAGCTTGCTTCAGGAGGTAACCTTACCCTTGTGTCAGAGGCCTCGGGCACAGCACTGATAGACGGGTCCGGGTCCGGAAATGTGACGGGAATTGTTACAATGCAGAGATATCTTCCGTCGAGGTTTGGCTACAGGTATTTCAGCTCACCGTTTGCTGCTTCTACTGTCAGTGAGTTTGCCGATGATATGGACCTGGCATCATCATGGCCGATGTTCTACCGCTATGACGAGAGCCGTACGTCCTCCGGGTGGGTCCCCTATATCACAGGTGCTGCACCGCTTTATCCGTTTGAAGGTTATGCAGTCAACTTCGGCTCCGTTTCCGATCCTTACACAGTGGATGCAACGGGAGTTGTCAATAACGGAAGCGTGTCTGTAACCCTGTACAACAATAACAACACATATACAAAGGGATTCAACCTGGCCGGAAACCCGTATCCGTCACCGGTGGACTGGAATGCCGCAGGCTGGACTAAAAATAACATTGATAATGCCCTGTACTTTTTCAGGACCAGCACCACCGACGAATATGGCGGCACATACAGCAGCTACGTTAACGGGGTATCCAGCGATGGCGCGGCGGACAATATAATACCTTCGATGCAGGGCTTCTTTGTCCACGTCTCGGACGGAGCTTTTCCCGTAACCGGCGTCCTGGGAGCAACAAACAGTGTCAGGGTGAATAATCAGTCGCATATCTTCTTCAAGTCAGCCGCTACCGCGAACCGCTTCCTTATCCGCCTGACCGCAGCATTCTCTGATGATGCAGCATCAGCAGACCCGATGGTAGTCTATTTTGATGATGCTGCTGCCGCAGCCTTTGACAGGGACCTTGATGCACTGAAACTGTTCAACACGGACATGATGGTCACGAACCTCTTTTCAGTCCTGTCAGACGGTTCGAAGCTTTCTGTCAACGCCCTTCCTCAACAGACTGACAGTGCGGTTTATGTGCCCCTTGGTTTTACGACTTACCGTGACGGAGAGGTTGTTTTTGCGTTGCGTAACCTTGAGAATCTGCCCGAGAATGTCAGGATTATGTTCCGTGATGCAGTAACAGGTGCAAATATTGACCTGGTCTCTTCAGGACCATACAGGGTAAATCTTGCAACCGGTAATTACACTAACCGGTTTGCACTTGCCATTCTCAAGAACACCACAGGCATAGGGACTGAGCCGGAGGAGACAGATCTCTTCTCCGTTTACAGCCACGGTCAGCAGCTTAAGGTCACGATAGGGACTGTTGAGGGAGGCGAAGGCCTCATAACTATGTATGATCTGGGAGGAAGGCCGGTCTATGTCAGCAAAATATTCGAGACTGGCCGCTATAACCTGGATTTAAATCTTAAGCCGGGCATTTACCTTGTGAATTATACCACAGGATCATTAAAGGCTACTGTAAAACTGGGAATCGGACTATGATGAGGATAAGAAGAATTGGAATGAAAGTCACAGGCAGACTCCTGACAGCGCTGCTATCAGCTGTGCTCTTCAGCCTGGCTGCTCCGGTGAAGGCACAGGAACCGCCCCCGAGACCGGTCATCATTACTGTTAACCCCGCCCAGCCTCTTGCTTTCGGAGCTTTTACGCCGGGAGCTGCCGGGGGATCTGTCACTGTCAGTCCTGACGGCACCACAAGAACAACAACAGGTACGGTGATTACCCTGAATCTTGGCATGCTGTATACCCCGGCAATGTTTTATGTAAGAGCCAATCCGGGCACTGTGATCTCACTTCTTTCGGGTCCGCCCTCGACAATCTCAGGCAGCAACGGAGGTACTCTCTCCCTGCAGCTGGATAATACCTATCCGGCATCTCCATTTGTAACGATGGTTCCATATCAGCAACAGACAACAGTCCTCCTGGGTGGGACACTGTTCGTAGGCACCATTGGATCGAATCCGGCCGGAAACTACAGTGGAACAATAAATGTCACATTTGTTCAGGAATAATATCGGAGATCCAGCTATTGATGACCGAGAGAAACGCATATAACTATTCGCCGCATCCGGATACTGTGCGTTTTCTTTCTCACGGAATCAGAATAATTACATTGATTCTATATATGCTGACTTTTTCGGCCGTTGCATCGGCTCAGGAAGAACAGCAATACGATGAGATTCCGGTCTATGTAAAGATTCCTCATATCGGAATACGTGAAATCGATGCGCTTATCAAGGAAGAGGAAGTCTATTTGCCTGTCAGTGGATTATTTAATTTCTTGAAAATCAGGAATGTCGTTTCGGACGACCTGGAGACTGTAACCGGATTTTTCATTTCTCCTGAGGAGCAGTACACAATAAGCAGGGCAGATAATCAGATAGAATTCGGCAATAAATTATTTCAACTCGAAGCCGATGCCCTCATCCGTACAGAAACCTCTCTTTACCTGAAGTCTGTTTACTATGGCAAGGTCTTCGGACTTGACTGCAGTTTCAGCTTCAGGGACCTTATGGTCACGATTGACACAAAGATTGAACTGCCTGTAATAAGGGAGATTCGCCAGGAGGAGATGAGAAAAAATCTTACCAGGCTGAAGGGGGAGATTCAGGCTGATACCGTAATAGGAAGGAGCTATCCGGGGTTCAGGGCAGGAATGGCCGACTGGTCTGTCTATGCAAGTCAGCAACCAGGGGGACTGTCAGAAGGAAGATTCAATCTGGCGCTTGGCTCGGTCATTGCCGGTGGAGAGGCAACCGCTTCGCTTACATTGTACACAGCTGCTCCCTTCAGCGAGAAACAGCAGCATTATCTGTGGCGGCATGTCGACAATGACCGCAGCTGGATGCGCCAGATAGTCCTTGGAAAGATCAACACTTCAGCTACCGCTTCACTCTTTAACCCGGTTCTGGGTGTTCAGGTCACAAATACCCCGACAACTTTCAGAAGATCTTTTGGTACATACTCACTGACTGACCGGACAGAGCCGGGTTGGACTGTGGAGTTGTATGTGAATAACACATTAGTCGATTACGTGAAGGCAGACGCCTCTGGTTTTTTCACCTTTGAGGTCCCATTGGTTTATGGTAACACTCTTGTAAAACTCAAGTTCTACGGCCCCTGGGGAGAAGAACGGATAAGGGAGCAGAACATAATCATCCCCTTTAATTTTTTACCTCACAGGGAACTTGAGTATACTCTCAGCGCAGGAATGGTGGAGGACTCTTCCTGGAGCCGCTTCTCGAGAGCAGATATAAGATACGGTGCAACAAAACATATCACCCTGGGCGGAGGGTTTGAATACCTCTCTTCAATTGGAGAAGAACCACTTATGCCATTTGTCAATGCCTCCGTCAGAATAACCAATAATTTACTGCTCTCCGCCGACTACACTCATGGCGTAAGGGCGAAGGGAACAATGATCTATCGCCTGCCTTCGAATATCCAGATGGACTTGAACTATATCTGGTATGACAGGGATCAGAAGGCAATATCCTTTAATTATCTTGATGAGGTAAAGGCCTCATTATCAGTTCCTGTCAAAATAAAAAAAATGGGAGCCTATTCAAGGCTTTCCTACCACAGGATTAGCTTTCCCGGCTCCAAATTCACTTCGGCCGAATGGATGGTTGCCGGAGCAGTGTCGGGTATGAGTGTCAACCTGGCCACTTACGGGATATTTTCGGACTATTTTGATCCCAGTCTCCACAGCCAGCTATCTCTTGCTTTCAGGCTACCGGCAAATTTCGTAATCATGCCTCAGGCACAGTATAACTATACTTCTAGTGAGTTCCTTTCCGGGAAAGTCAGTGTTGAGAAACGGTTGATGGAAAGAGGCTATCTGAACCTGTCATTTGAGCGCAACTTCCGCATGAACCTGACAATGGGAGAGATAGGAATGCGATATGACTTCTCATTTGCACAGGTAGGGGCTTCAGCCCGTCGGAGCAATGAACATACGACACTTGTCCAGTATGCCCGCGGAAGTGTGATAAGCGACAGGAAGACATCATTTCTGAAAGCTGATAACCGCACAAATGTCGGAAGGGGTGGTGTATCAATTATTGCATATCTTGACTTCAACGCAAACGGCAGACGTGATGAGGGAGAACCAAAAGCCGGAGGCCTGGCGGTAAGATCAAACAGCGGAAGAATTGAGTACAGTGATAAGGACTCGGTAATACACATTGTTGGAATGGAGCCATATGTCAAACACTTCATCGAGTTTGACGAAAGCAATTTCAGCGACATCTCCTGGAGGCTGCATAAAAAGACTTATGCAATAGTGGCGGATGCCAATATGCTGAAAATGATCGAAATCCCCATCAATGTAGAGGGTGAAGCTGCGGGCTCAGTTATGCTTGAAAAGGATGGCTCAAAATCAGGTATTGGCAGGGTGATTGTAAATATACACAGGAGCGACAACACACTGTTAACCAAAGCTCTTACCGAGTCTGACGGCTACTTCAGCTTCTTCGGTCTTTCTCCAGGTTCCTATTACGCAAGGATTGACACATCCCAGCTCAGGCGGCTGAACCTGGTGTCGGAGCCTGATTCAATTGTATTCAGCATCATGACAAACAGCGAGGGCGATTATGTTGAGGGACTTGACTTCATCCTCAGAAAACCGGAGCTTACTCCTGATACAATCTTACTGGCTGACTCTGCCGCTGTGGATGACATAGCTGAGCTGCCAGGCTACATTCCCGGTACAGACACCCTTAAGATTGTTCCGCCGGTTCCCGCCAGAACCGTGGCCAAAGACACATCCTACCTCGTCATCCACGAAGTGACACGTGAGCTTGTGACAATTACCGAAGACTACTATGCAGTTCAGTTCGGTGCGTTCAGAACCAAGCTGTATGCGGAAATAATGAAGAGAAAGGTCGAGGGAGCACTGGACAAGAACGTTGAGTTGTTTGAGGAAGACGGATTCTGGAAGGTCCGGATAACAGGCTTTGAGGACCGCGAGGACCTGGAGAAATACATACCCGTTATCCAGGATCAGGGCATCACCGAGATATGGGTGATAACAAACAAGGCGTTGAAGGGCGAATGGATCTCCCGGACGAGAGAAGATTCCCTCGCCGTGGTTAATGAGACGGTAACTGAAGAGCCAATGCCTGTAGTAATAAGGGGCACGACTGTGCAGCTTGGTGCCTTCAGCTCCCTTGAGGAGACCGTGACGATGAGCGACAGGCTGCTGGCCGCCGCCGAAAAACTCGTTACAATACGAAATGAAGGAGGTCTGTTCAAAGTACAGATAACCGGATTCGCCGACACCAACGAGGTCCGTGAGTTTATTCCCTTGCTTAGAAAATACGGTTTTGAGGATATAACTGTTCTGCACGAATCGGAATCAGGACTTGCGCCGGTGATGCCGGTGGTACCTGAGCCGGTGATTGAGCTGCCGGAGGATCAGGGGAAGGCAGAGGTGCCGGTATTGAAGGAGGAAGTGGAGGAGATTGTTCCTGACCTGCCTGCGAAAGTTGAAGAAATTGCACCTCCCCCGCCACCCAAACCGAGATTTGTTCTCCATGCCGGGAGCTACCGCAGGGAAGCCGAGGCAGAACGTGCTAAGCAAAAGATCGAAAAGAGGCTGAAGCTGCCGGTGGAAATCATCGGTGAATGGGAGAGCTACAGAGTTGTCATCACCGGATTCTTTACGAGGGAGGAGACATATCCGTACTATCCTGAACTTGCAGGATTGGGATTCACTGATATCTTTGTCTACGAAAAGCCGCTTATTGACAGGTAGACAAAACTGAATCCAATGAAATACGTCGGAGCACATATCAGTGCATCAGGAGGCGCGGAGAACGCACCGCTGAATGCACATGAGATAGGAGCGAAGGCATTTGCCTTCTTCACCAAAAACCAGAAGCAGTGGGTTGCTCCACCTCTCACCACCAGGAGCATCGAGGCCTTTCGCAA
>Ga0209373_10002004_pt1 | contig 21694 bp, 16 predicted proteins | sample Higcelweek5metaG_FD_187173 | JGI IMG/M metagenome (GOLD analysis project Ga0209373, IMG submission 187173) | Freshwater pond sediment microbial communities from the University of Edinburgh, under environmental carbon perturbations - High... | ecosystem: Environmental > Aquatic > Freshwater >... | reverse complement strand
AGGATTTGGGTGCCAAGGTTGAATCGGATGAATTGCAAAAAACCGTTGAAATAGATCCGACCGGAATCAATAAGACTGCTCTTAGTGAGTCGCTGGTCAGGAAACTGAGATCGTCCATCATTCTGGCCGGACCGATGCTTTCGAAGTTCGGAAAAGTGAGAATGTCGCATCCTGGAGGATGCGTCATCGGGAAACGTCCTATCGATATGTTCCTTGACGGCTTCGGCGCATTCGGAGCTGAAGTCGAGTGGGAGGAAGAAGCTTTCATTCTCAAGGCAAAGGATGGGAAACTGAAAGGCGCTGACATATTCTTCCCGAAGATCACTGTCACCGGAACGGAAACGATGGTGATGGCAGCAGTTTTGGCTGAAGGAAAAACCGTTCTCAGAAATGCCGCTATGGAGCCTGAGATATCAGTCCTGGCTGAATATCTCAATTCATGCGGAGCAAAAATAAAAGGAGCTGGAACTCCGACAATCGAAATCGAAGGAGTGAAGGAAATTTCAGGTGGCGAATTCCGCGTGATTCCGGACAGGATCGAAGCTGGAACGTTCGTGATGATGGGGCTTCTCACAAGAAGCGAGATAAAGATCGCGAATTGCATCCCGGAGCACCTCGGAGCAGTCATTCCGATCCTCAAGAAGGCCGGAGCGAAACTCGAAATAGGTGAGGATTATATAATCACCAAAAAAAGCGACCTGGTGGCGACCTCGATAGTCACTCATGAATATCCAGGATTCGCGACCGATATCCAGCCGCCATACACGCTTCTCATGACGCAAGCCAAAGGCATAAGCATAATCCATGAAGCGATTTTTGAAGGAAGATTATTTTTCACTGATCAACTGAATACCATGGGAGCTAACATCATCATGTGCGACCCTCACAGGGTGGTCGTGAGCGGACCGACTGAGCTCTTTGGAAAGAGGCTTACCAGTCCCGATCTTCGCGCCGGCATCACCATGATCCTGGCCGGAATGATAGCCAAAGGAAAGACCGTCATCGACAATATATACCAGATCGATAGGGGATATGAGAAGATCGAAGAAAGACTGCAGAAATTAGGAGTGGATATAAAGAGGGTTAAGGAATAATTTCACAGCTATGGCAAAAGAGAAGAAAGCAGGTCATGATTATATAGGTGTCGGAGGAGGCGTTCTGATTTTCAATGATAAAAAAGAAATACTTCTTATGAAAAGAGGGAAGAATTCCAAAAACGAAGTGGGATATTGGAATAAGACCGGAGGCGCGGTGGAATATGGTGAAAAAGTCATTGATGCGATAAAAAGAGAAACTCTTGAAGAAGCGGGAATCAGGATTGATATATGGGGATATTTGCCGCATACAGACCATATTATCAAAAATGACAATCAGCATTGGGTCGGATTTAATTACCTGGCCTATGTGAAATCCGGGATAGCAAGAAACATGGAACCGGAGAAATTCGACGATGTCCGATGGTTCAGCTTGGATAATCTACCGAAAAAATTAGCACAGCCAACCAGAGAATCAGTCAAGAATTATTTGTCTGGTAAATATATAAAGTTAAAGTAGCAATGAAGAAATATTTCGAAGCAATTCAAAAATTTCATGACAAGCATGGAATGAAAGGAACCAATAGCGAAGATATGCAGTTCCGTCTGAACTTGATGATTGAAGAATTGGGAGAATTGGCGCAGGCTATCACTAAAGGAAAATCCAGAGAAGATATAATCGAAGAAAATGTCGATCTGTTCAATCTCATAGTCGGCAACCTTATAAGCATGGACATAACGCCGGAAGAGTTCGACGAGGCGTTTCAAAAGAAATATGAGAAAATCATGAAAAGGGAGGCAAGAAACATAAATGGAAGAGTGAGAATAAGCGAGTTCAGGTAATTCATAGTGTTCATAAAAGTATGTTAATTCGGAAAATCGGAATCGATCTTGGGACGGCCAATGTCTTGGTGTATGTTCCGGGACGCGGGATAGTGTCGAATGAGCCGTCGGTGGTGGCTATTTCTGTTTTGGAAAATAAGGTTTTGGCAGTGGGGAACGACGCCAAGGAAATGCTGGGGCGCACTCCTGATTCCATCATTGCCAGCCGCCCGATGAGGGACGGAGTCATTGCTGACTACAAAATAACGGAAGCGATGCTCAAATATTTCATCAATAAAGTGAGCGGCAAGTTCCGTTTCGTGCGGCCTGAAATCATGATATCCATTCCAGTCGGGGTGACTTCGACCGAGAGGCGCGCCGTCATCGACGCTGCGATCCGCGCCGGAGCCAAATCCGCCTATGTTGTCCGCGAGCCTGTTTTGGCAGCAATAGGAGCGGGAATCCCCATCAACAATCCGGCCGGAAACATGATCATCGATATCGGAGGCGGAACGAGCGAAGTGGCTGTAATATCGCTTGGCGGAATAGTCTCCGCCACGAGCGCGAGAGTCGGCGGAAACAAGATCGATCAAGCCATTGCGGATTATATAAAACGCAAATACAGTTTGGCGATCGGGGATAGGACCGCGGAAGACGTGAAGATAAAGATCGGCTCGGCGCTTCCTCAAGTGAAGGAAGAATATATGGAAGTCAGAGGACGGGATCTGACCGGAGGACTTCCTCGCACTGTGAAAATATCATCCAACGAAGTGACGGAAGCCATTCAGGACGAGCTTCGGGAAGTCATCAATGCTGTCAAGAAAGTCCTTCAGGAAACTCCGCCGGAACTGGCTGCTGATATAATGGACAAAGGGATGGTGCTTTCCGGAGGCGGGGCGCTTCTTCGCAATCTTGATCAGCTGATCACCAAGACGATCGGCGTTCCGTGCTATGTCGCGGACGACGCGCTGTTTTGCGTCATCAAAGGAATCGGGATCGCGCTTGAAAATCTCGAGCTCTATAAGAGGACGATAATGCTGAGTAAATAGCCGGTATATATTAAAACAAAAACATTCATGAAAATAGGAATAGACGGCTCGCGCGCTTTTTTGAAACAGAGGACGGGAATCGAGGAGTATTCATATCAGACGATAAAGCATCTTGCGAACAAGCTGAACGACCACCAGGTTGTTTTGTATTTGAGGAGCAAGCAGACGCCTGATTTTGCGTTGCCGAACAATTGGAGAGTGAAGAAGATAAGGCTCAGCCGCTTCTGGACTCAGATCGGGCTGTCTTTGGAACTCCTTCTTCATCCGGTGGATGCCCTGTTCATTCCGGCTCATACTGTCCCAATGATCCATCCTGAAAACACCGTTGTCACGATTCACGGGCTCGAATTCGAAGTGATGCCGGAAGCCTATTCCCTCTGGGAACGTTTCTATATGCGCTTATCCATCAAGAAATCATGCCAATGGGCGAAAAAGATAATAAGCGTCTCAAGAAGCACCAGGAACGACCTAGCCAATATATATGAAATTCCGAAAGAAAAAATAAGCGTTGTCTATGAAGGATATGAGGAAAATTCAGAAATCATCCGCCAGCCGGCGGACCGAAATCAAAAAGTCGCCCAAGAAAATCCCTATCTGCTGTTCATTGGAAGGATCGAGAAGAGGAAAAATATCGAAGGTATGATCAGGGCTTTTGAAATATTGAAATCCAAGCATGGAATTCCTCATCGCCTCATGCTCGTCGGGCGTCCCGGGCATGGATATGAAGACATAAGAAAACAGATTGAGAAAAGCGAATTCAGGAATGACATAGTCGAAACGGGATTCGTGAGCGCCCAAAAGAAGCAGGAATTGCTTGAAAGCGCCTCGGTTTTCCTCTTCCCGACTTTCTATGAAGGGTTCGGTCTTCCCATCCTTGAGGCTCAGAATGCGGGCGTGCCGGTCGTTTCATCGAACGTGTCATCTCTCACTGAGGTTGCCGAAGGAAGCGCCCTCCTGGTCGATCCTCGCGAGCCAGAGTTTATTGCTGGGGCGATCCTTTCTCTCATATCGGACGAAAAGCTGGCGAATGATATGATACGGAAGGGGAAAGAGAATATCAAAAGATTCAGCTGGGAAAAGTGCGCAGGGCTAATAAAAAAGATTATCGAAGGGGAAGGCTAAAATGCTTGGCTTTATAAATCGCTCTCATTCTTTTTGCTGCTATTTCAGGATCTTCGATTTCTTGGATTCGCTCATAGCCGACTTTAGCCAACCAGCGTTTGAAGGGTTCTGCTTTCGGAGATGGAATCGACTGGATGATGCGAAAAATTCCTTCGGTATTGGCGCAGTCGGTTTCGCGCATTTTTCCATCTGGAGCAATCAATTTCAAACCGTGACAAAATGTCACGACTTCACTTCCTTCGGATATTAGCCGTTGTTTTAACTTCCTCCAATAAGCTCCTGAATCTGGACTATCGGTAAGCACTATGCAAACATCAACGACTGAAAACCACCATTCATTTTGAAAGATTACTTTCCTGATGGATTTGCCTTTGAAAATGGCAATGCGGCTGTCGGTGTTTTTCATAGATGTAAGGTATATTTTATTATAGTGATAGTATATCACTATTTACAAAAACCGTCAAAAAAGACGGAATTAGGCGCGGGCTTTCGGAGAAAACCGCAATCGGATATTTTTCCTAAGCAATGCGCTGATGCCTAACAAATTAGTAGATAAGAATGAAATTTCGTCACAACTCTTCTATATGCGAAGTGTTTTCGCATAGCATGCATAATATTGTCGCATTTGAGAATATTATGTATAATTTTGTTGTGATTTAATTATATCAAATATCCCAATGGAGGTCTATTTAAAAAAACTGGAGGATGAATTAAGATTGAGGAGGTATAGCCCTAAAACACTCACGAGCTACGTTGCTTGCGTGGCGGACTATCTACATGAAAAGCGGTGCGGATTCGATTCAGTGGATGAGGATTCCATCAAGAAACATCTTTTGATCAAAATTGACAAGGGGATGTCTTCGCAGACAGTCAATCAAAGTCTGCAAGCGATCAATTTCTTTTGTCGGAGTGTTTTGAAATATCAGGGGAAAATCGATATCAGATTCGCCAAAACTCCGAGCAAGCTGCCGATCGTGCTTTCCAGGGATGAAATCAGGGTGATTCTGGGATACATAAGCAATGAGAAACATAGATTGATGATTGCGTTGGCATATTCCGGCGGATTGAGGGTTAGCGAGGTTGTTAATCTGAAAGTTAAAGACATGAATTTGCAGGAGTTGACGATTCACATCAAAGGAGCTAAGGGCAGCAAAGACCGCATAACAGTTTTCCCGGAAAAAATGACTGGGGATTTGGGAAAAATAATCGGAAGCAAAAATTTGAATGACTATGTTTTTGGCAGTGAAAGGGGCGGCAAACTAACCGAACGAACTGCACAGAAAGTTTTTGAGAACGCCCTGAAAAAGGTCGGCATCAAAAAAGAAGCGACTTTTCACTCCCTGCGCCACAGTTTCGCGACGCATCTTCTTGAAAACGGGGTTGATGTCCGTTATGTACAGGAGCTTCTTGGTCATGCTAATATTAGGACAACGCAGATCTATACCAAAGTGACCAATCCGATGCTAAAAAACATAAAAAGCCCCCTGGAATGAATAAAAAAGAATTGAAAGTCGCCTTAGTGCATGATTTTCTGACTCAGTTCGGAGGGGCGGAGAGAGTTCTTTTAGCGCTGTCTGAGATTTTCCCTGATGCGCCGATATATACTCTCATATATGACGAAGAGGCACTGGGGAAAAGATTCGGATCGAAGAACGTGCGCTCCTCTTTTCTGCAGAAATTTCCTTCTTTTCTAAAAAAAAGAAAGAAGTGGCTTTTGCCGTTCCTTCCAGTTGCGTCGGAAACATTCGACTTGAGGGATTTCGATCTGGTCATCTCCAGTTCAGGCGCATGGTCGAAAGGAATAGTGACGCGTCTCAACACGACCCACGTCTCATATGTCCACAGCCCCATGCGTTTTATCTGGGACATGAACGGGGAATATTTGGGTCAGAGAAGCCGCTTCGGATGCGTCAGATTCATCACTCGTTTCGTTCTCAACTATATCCGCATTTGGGACCGGGTCGCGTCCGATAGGCCGGATTATCTGATCTCCAACTCGATATATACCCAAGGCCGCATCAGGAAATATTATGGCAGAGAATCGGATGTCATCTATCCGCCCGCCTTCGTCCCGTTGAGCGGGACTACGGCGGGCAAGCAAGGAACAGGGGATATCAAGGATAAATATTTCCTCATCGTTTCGCGCTTGTCGGCATACAAGAAAGTCGATGCGGCGATCGAGGCTTTCAACAAGCTCGAGCTTCCGCTTATGATCGTCGGAACAGGCGAACAGGAAAAATATCTGAAATCGATTGCTGGGAAGAACATAAAATTTTTCGAATTCGTTCCGGATGAAAAGTTGGGAGAAATATACAAGAACGCGCGCGCCTTCGTTTTCCCGGGAGTGGACGATTTCGGGATCGCTCCTGTCGAAGCCATGTCATATGGCGTTCCGGTGCTTTCAATCAGGAAGGGCGGCATAAAAGAAGTGATCGTTGAGGGTGAGACAGGGGAATTCTTTGCTTCATCCGTCCCGGAAGTGATTGCTGACGGAGTGAGAAGATTCATTGAAAACGAGGGTCACTATGACAAGGAAGCGATCAGGAAAAAAGCGGGGGAGTTTTCCAAGGAGAAATTCAAAGAAAACATATTGGAATATTTGGAAAAAATAAGAATTGAAAACTAGGAGCGAAAATATCGGATATGCTTATCGGTCACCAAAAAATAAAGGACGATTTCGGACAGTCTCTCAGAAAAGGCAGCCTGAGCCAGGCATATATGTTCACCGGTCCTGAATCGGTGGGCAAATTTCTTTTTGCTCTTGAATTCGTGTCCGAAATCAATGAAGCCGGCGCAGGCATCGATCCTGATCTGATCATCCTTTCGCCAAGAACGGAAGAAGTGAAAGGCGTTGAGAAAACCAAGGACATCGGCATAGATGAAATCCGCGAACTGCAGGGGAGGCTCGCCACGACTCCAAGTCGCGGCAAGCGCATGGTCGCTATCATAAACGACGCCGACCGCCTGACCAAGGGGGCGCAGAACGCGCTTCTTAAGATTCTGGAAGAGCCGCCGGAAAATTCGATCCTATTCCTCATCGTCAGCAACATAAAAAGAATCCTTCCGACGGTCGTATCGCGTTGCCAGGTGAAGAAATTCCCGCTCATGACTGACGAGGAAATATCCGAAATCATTGATCCTGAAAACAGGAACAGGGGGGAGATAATCTTCTGGTCGTTCGGGCGTCCCGGTTGGGCGAAAAAAATGATTGAAACCGAGTCTCTTCTGGACGAGAATCGCGACATCCTGAAACAGCTGAAAGATATCATATCAGCCGACCTCAACAGCCGGTTCGATCTGGCTGACAGCCTCGCTAAGGACCAAGCATCGCTTTCCAAGAAGCTCGGCATCTGGATGGCCGTCCTGCGTCAGGCTGTTCTTGGCAAGGATATGCTGGGAATATCATCCGAACGCGCTCTCAAGATGATCGAGTCGATCGACAGGAGCAAATCTGCCCTGGACAACACTAACGCGAACGCGCGCCTGATTATCGAAAACCTATTCATAAACATCTAAGGCATGCTCGAACCAGGAAAATCAAAATCAAGAACTGGTCAGAGAAGGATCGACAGGAATCCGAATAGGATTCATTGGAAAAGGATCTTTTTCTATTTTTTCTCGCTTTGCTTTCTGGGAGCGGCAATATTCGTCCTGTTTTTTTCTCCCTTCCTGAATGTGACGGAAATAAGAATAAGCGGAACCAGGAATATCAGCGAATCGGACATACGGGATATGGTCGCCGAAGGATTATCCGGAAAATATCTCGGATTCATCCCGAAAAACAACATCATCATTTCGAGAAGCGGACGCGTGTCTCGCGATATAGCGGGGAAATTCAGGATGATAAAAGACGTCAGGATCACGAGGAAATTTCCGAATACGCTCGAGGTGTCGGTTGTCGAGCATGAAATGAAGCTGATCCTTTGCGCTTCCAATGACTGCTATTATGCCGATGATGGCGGATCGCTTTTCCCGAAGGATATGTTTTCCCGGGAAGAGATAAGCGAGAACGATTATGCGGTTCTCAATGACACGAGCGGCGTCAATATCGACCAAAAGAACGATACGCTCGGCACGGACTATATGAACTTCATTTTTGCGATCAGGAATGGCCTCAAGAATCGTCTTAATATCGATTTGGAAATGGAAATGGAAACCCCGAGTCGCGTCTCGTCGGATCTTCGGGTTATGACGAAAGAGGGATGGAAGATATTCTTTGACAAGGAAGTAGATGCCGAAAAAGAGATCGAGATGCTTAGGATCGTTCTTGATGAGAAGATAGACAACGGGCGAAGGGGGAATTTGGAATACGTCGATCTTCGGGCTGACAACAAGGTCTTCTATAAGTTCAAAGACCAGGACGGACAGGAGATGAACCAGGATGACCAGAATTCTTCCGCATCATCAAGTTCGTCATCAAGCTCCGAAAGCGATTCAAAAGACAAGAAGGATAATAAGAAGAAAAAGAAGTAATAGTGCGTATGCAATTTTAGAGCATTGCTAGTTATGCAATGTGAGTAAAAAACAGCGACAGGCTCGTATCCCGCGGATCTGCCGTTTTTTGTGTGTAAATCGATGTATATTAAGTTTTCCACATCAAGAGGCTAGACAGAAAATATTATAGTGGTATTATATCACTATAAGCATCTAAAATAAAAACATGACAAAAGAAAAAAACTCATTGGCGATTTTTGAAAGCTTTAAAATTCGCCGGCATTATGACGAAGAAACCGAAACTTGGTATTTTTCGGTGATTGATATTGTAGCCGTTCTTACAGGCAGTGGTAATCCGACGGATTATTTTAAAAAGCTTCGCAAGAGAGACGTTGAACTTGCCGGCTACGTAGGGACAAATTGTCCCCAGATAGAAATGGTTACGGAAACCGGGAAAAAACGAAAAACATTATCAGGAAATATGGGACAAATCTTCAGAATCATCCAGTCGATTCCTAGTAAAAAAGCAGAGCCATTCAAGATATGGTTGTCCAAGGTTGGGCATGAACGAATCCAGGAAATGTCCGATCCGGAAAAGGCGATGAATCGCTCAAGGGAATATTGGCAAAAGATGGGAAGAAGCGAAAAATGGATCCAACAAAGAATGATGGGGCAGGAGGTCAGGAACAAGTTGACGGACTATTGGAAAAACAATGAAGTCCAAGAGAAAGATGAATTTGCGATTCTGACAAACATAATCCACCAAGAATGGGCTGACTTGTCAGTCAAAGAGCATAAGAACCTGAAAAAACTAAAAACCGAGAACTTGCGCGACCATATGTCGGATGCCGAACTGGTCTTCACTGCATTGGCAGAACTTTCGACTCGGCAGATCGCTGAAACGATGGAGTCGAAAGGCTTGGAAGAAAACAAGATTCCAGCCAAAAAAGGCGGCAGGATCGCCAAGGACGCGCGGACTGCGCTTGAACAGAAAACCGGGAAAAGTGTGGTGACCGGAAAGAACTTTTTGATATCAAGCAAAAACAAGAAAAGATTGAAGTGATTGATAGTAATGGTATTGAATAAAAAATAAGACCCCAAGGAGTCTTATTTTTTTTATCTGTCTATTTTATCTGATTCAGATCGTTCGGGCTTATGTAATAAACCAATATCGAAGTTCCCACTTGATATTTCGGGGTGAACTTTTCTATCCAGCGGTATGATTGGTTGTCCGGCTTGGTTTTGTCATAGAGACTGCCTTGGAGGAAATTGGTCGAGATGGCATACCAGCCTGATTCGATCGGGCGCTTGGAGTCCCACCACATCTCATATTTCCCCCAGATATAGTATTTTATATCCGCTCCGCCGAAATAATCGACGCGGATTTTCGTTATCTCCGGATGAATTGCAAGGAAGGATTTGAGTCGCTTCAGATCCTGTCCCCAGTCAGCATTGGAATCGGTGACATAGTGATAGCCGTTCTTCGGTCCTCCGGCGATCTGATTGAAATATGACATGTAGTATGGATATGCCAGAGCGGTCTGGACTATGAGAGTCAGGGACAGGAGCAGCACGATCGATCGGAAGATGACCTTCTCGTTATGGGTCTTCTGTCTTTTGATGAAATCGAAGACAGTTTTGGCGGTGAGGATATATGCAAAAGGAAGGATCGGGAAGAGATGGCGGAATCCGATATTGAGGTTTCCCGTGATGCTTATATATGCATAAAGCGCGACAAATCCCAGAAGCGAGATGGCTGTTATGTTATGCCTGATAAAAGCGCTGAATTCGCCGGCGGGGAACATTTCCCCAAAAGGCTTTTTAAGATGGCGCACAATTGATGCGAGGATGCCGATGATCGCGATCGCCAAAGCGGATGCGAACAGGAATAGGTTCTGGATCGGCTCTTTTATAGCGAAAACGGTCGGGAAATAGTTCCCAAAAGCGCTGTTTGAAACCTGACCCATGAAATATGCCCCGTTTCCTCCCTCGACGCGCTTGAATACCATGGCGATGCCAAGGACATATCCGGAAAGCGGCCTAGTGAGCGATGTCTGATTCAATACGATGAGCGCGTGATTAGTATAAAGATTCGTCGGGTTGGTATCGGTCGGACTGAAATAGTAGTTGATGGTTTCAGCAAGTTTCTCTTTCGGCATGTTATAGGTGTTGAAAAAATACAATCCCCAAACGACAACCAATGACACGGCGAATGCTGCCGTCCCTTTCAAAAGATATTCCCCGATGGTTTTCATCCTGAATCCGAACGTGTTTTCATGATCTTGCCTTGCAATCTTGAACATTGGATAGGCGATCATGACGATGCCATATATCGGAAAAAGCATTATGGATGAAAATTTGGTGAGTTGGACTATTCCCAGGAACAATCCGCCAAGAGCGACGTTTTTCCATGTCGGTTTCTTGATGAAGCGGAGGAAATAATAGAAGGAAATCATCATGAATCCGGCGATCCCGAGGTCGGTAGTCACGAAGTGGTTGTGTCCCAGGATATTGGGATCGAAAGCATAAAGGACAAGAGCAAAAAGCCCGGCGAGTGTTCCGGCCAGCTCTTTGACCCATTTGAAGATGAAAAACCCGAAAACAAGGGATAGGATGACAATCGGCATGCGCGCCAGGAAGATGAGAAGGTCGGGATTGTTGCCGGATTGCCAGAATAGGCTTTTCCCGGCCTCCCATTGTCCGTTGATGTCGGTTGTCCAGAATTTCTGGGTCGTGTCGAATTTGAGATGGAGAAAAAGAAGCGGAATGGCTGCCAAGTCCTTGAGAAGCGGCGGATGCTCCGGATTGAGGCGGATGTCGTGCGCGGTGAGATATGAATATCCGGCCGGAATGTGGGCTGTCTCGTCGAAGATGGCGCTGTCCCACCAGGCGTTCAGCGTGGAAACAGCGAACATGAACAGCATCACCAGTGTGATGATTGCCTTATGGTTGTTTTCTAAAAAACGGCGCATATGTTTTTTTCTTTTTTTATTTGCTTAACGTATAGAAGCTGAGACCGTAGGCATCCTTTCTTTCTTTGAGTATGAGTTCCGGGAATTTATTCTGAATATAGTTGATAACCTCATCATTCTTGTCGGTCAAGACGACTATGAAGTTGTCGGATACTGGCGAAAAGCCCTCCGCCTGTCCGGAATAGACATATTCAGTGTTAGGCATTTTCCAATCGAAAAGCTGGATAGGGATTCTTTGCATGGATTCGGCGAAAACTATTTTTTCTTGTTGCAAGGGAAGGGTGTGGAGATATTCAGAGACATCAATGAGCGGACGCTCGAAAGCACTGGCGGCCTCGGTCTGATGCGCCCAAAAGAGATGATATTTTATGCTGTTGAATATCCCGATGCTCAGAAGAACGATGATGACGATTCCGGTGTTGAGCTTTTTGAAAAATAGAGTATGACGCTCGGCATATTTGAAAAAATATTCAAAAGTCATTGCAGCAAAAATGAAAACCGCTGGCAAAGTTCCGATCGAGCGGAGAGCATGCGGAAGTCCCTCGGCTGTCATGAATTCCGGAACCAGCATAATGAAGAACCACGAGATTAAAAATACATACTTATCCAGTCTGGAATCACGATATCCTTTGACTATCCTATTCCAGATAAGCTGGAATAATCGGACAAAAGAATAAATGATTCCGAAAAGGAACGCGATTCCTGAAGCAGTGTCCAAGATGGGATAAGGAGGATAATTATGCCTCCAATTCTGATCGCCCCAGAAGTTGTATTTGGCAAGGCTAAGTCCGAAACTCCTGAGGAATGTCGCAACGAGGTGTCCTTGGTTGACTTCCGGCGAGAGTATCGAAACTGAAGCTGTTCTCGAGCTCAGGTATTCCGGGTGGAGATAGAAAGTGTAAAGCATCGGAGAGACTGTCACGACCGTTCCGAGGATGAATATTAAAATCCCTTTCCAATATTCTTTCAGGAAATCCTTCCTGGAAAGCATGAAGCTCATGAGCGCGACCACTAGGATGAGCGGCGCGATGCGGAACGCGATATATGTGTGAAGCCCGATTCCGAAAATCAATCCGCCTGCCGCGAAATCATACCATCTCTTGGTGCGGACCGCTTTTAAAAGGAAATAGAAAGAAAAAGACAATATGAAAGGGACCATGATAGCCCGGAAGGATATGCGGGAAAAATTGATCGACCAATATGAAACGGCGACGAGGTATCCCGCCAAGAGCCCTACGCGTTCCTTTTGGAAGAGTTCTTTGGCGATGAGGTATGTGCCGAGTATGGTGAGCGTTCCGAATACTATGGATGGGATCCTGAGCGACACAGGGCTTATGCCGAATAGCTTGAAGCTCATCGCGATCATATTCATGAAAAGCCCCTCGCGGCCGTTATTGGCCGTATAGAACCACTGATAGTGTCCTGATTCATTGGCCTGGATCGCATCCATGCCATTGACTGCTTCGTCGGGATATACTCCCGGAGGAGTGTGGCTGATATTGTATGCCCTTAAGAAAAAACCGACAGCCAAAATAGCTATCAACAGAAAAACAGTTTTATAATTGAGCTTGTCTTTTTTTTCTTCATCCATCTGGTTTGTTTTTATTTTTGTAAGAGTTTCTTCTAGTGAATTATAGCACAACCTGACTTATCCACAGAAGCATCTTTCATTTGCAAGTGTGAAGATTCGTCGCTTTGTTGTATAATTGAAACAACAAGATTTTAATCTGCTCGGTTTATGAATTTCGAGGAACAGCAAGAGACAAGGCGCAAAGAAGCTATAGAAGAATATAAAAATATATATCGGAGGATTTCAAAAAAAATCCATCCTGATTTTTTCAAGTCTAAAGGAGAAGATATTCATAAAGAAGCTGAAGAGCTATTCAAAGATCTGGAGGGAATAAAATTCACAAACGGATGGCAAAAGCCGGATGGCAAGACGGCATATTTGATAGAGGAAAAAATAAAAGAACTTGAGGAATTCGAGAAACGCGCGGATGAGTTCGTCGCGAGGAATAGCTCTGGGGATAGTGAAAATGAGAGCGGAAACGCGGATGATAATTCCAAGACCGGCGGCGATGGAAAAGATGCTGATAATAACGGTCAGAAGAAAGATAAGAATGAGGGCCAAAATAATGAAAATCATGAAAACAGCGACGGACCTTCTGGCAATGATAGCAAAACCGGAACTGAGGAAGGAAAGGACAAAGAAAAGAAAGAGGGAAACGCTAGCAAAGAAGGGGACGCTGGGCATGAAGAAAAAGGTGAGCGGAATGAAAATAAAAATGAGGTGAACGCTGATAGTCTGAACTCGGAAGTTGAGAATGCTAGGAAGGCTTATGCGGCCAAAAGCCATGAGATGAGCGGCAACCTTTCTTCCTGGAAAAGATTCCTTAGGATCGAGAAGACCAGTTCGGAAGATTTGGCCAAGAGCACATACGAGCATGCGGCATATCAGGAAGCCCTGAGAAAGCTTATCGAGTTCAAGGTCAACGAGGCGAAGTCAAAACGTTCAGGTCTTTCTTCGATTGGGCAAATCGCGAGGTTCAAGGAATCAGAAAAGGAGCTGGAAGAAATTTATCGCTATTTCAAGGTGGACGAAAAGGTTAGGCTTTATAGCGCATACACCGATGCGAAGCTTCAATCCAAGGTCAAAGACAGGGAAGGAAGAGAATTGACCATGAAAGAGAAGGCTTTCGATTTTGGAGAGAAGGCGGTCAAGTGGTATAAGGAACTGCCGACTAAGTATAAGATAGCGGTTTCAGTGTCGCTTCTGGCTGGCGGTCTTGTTGCCGGAACTATGGGGGCAGCCGGTGCTGCAACAGCTTTCGGGGTTCTTAAAGCCTCCCAACGGGGCATGGGCGGTGCGGCAGCTGGTGTCGGAATGGTAGGCGCTCAGGAACAGGCCAGGAGATGGGTGGAAAGGCGCCAAGCCGGAAAGGAATGGAAGAAAGAAAAAGTCGAAATAGCGGACAGCTTCGGAACATACAACGACGAGGAAGTCTATAATCGGATGTCTGAAAAGCTGTTGCAAGAGATAAACGGGTATGACGAAAGCCTTAAGACTGAAATAAAAAGAAGCGGTGGGCGGAAAGTCATCGGAGCGGCTCTTGGCATAGTGATCGGTTCCGGGGCGATGGCTCATGTTGTCAAAGCCTTCGGGATGGGCGGTGGACATCATTCGGAAATCGATTCTCCGAAAATAGCAGCGGATCATAACATATCGGGCGGATCGACTGATGCAAACCATTCCTCAGCTGGAACCGGTGCTGGCAATGCTCATGAAACAGTCAGCGGTGAACATGTGACACCGGAACCTGGAGTTGATAAGACATACAGGGAATTTGTCAGTAATGATAGCCATAAGCCGTCAATGAATATTCCCCCGAATAATGCTGCTCATGCCGTTGAAAATATCCCTGAACACCACGCAGGAGCTGAACTGTCCATCGGGAAAGGAGGCAATCTCGAGAAGAGTCTGATAAATCATCTGACGTCTCAAGGCATGAGCAAAGAAGAAGCTGGAAAAATGGCGCATCGGATGGCTGCCAAATTTGCCGAACAGCATCATTTGCCAAAAGGAGCTTTCAGCTTGGTGCATGAAGGGACGAAAATCCATCTGAGTCCGGATGGCAAGGGCATAATGGGAATAACCGGAGACAAGCATCTGGGTTGGATCGAGAAGGATGCCGGCGGGCATAAGAATTTCTCTTTCGCTAGCCCGGAACAAAGAGAGGCGGCCGGGATCAGGACAACTGCCCAGATGTATCATTCTTCCGAGGCTCCTCATCCAGCAATTCAAAATATTCCAGGACACGCACTGGCCGAATCTCAGCAGCCAGTCGGGACAGTCGAATCCGGCAATGCTGACGATGTTACATATAGGAGCATGCCTGAGGCGTTGAGATCAGGAGTGAATGAGATCGATAACAGATTCGGATTGTCCGGCCGCGTAGCTGGCGATCTCGATGAATATAGAAAAATCACTGAGGAGATGAAAGCAGTGCGCATTGATTCTCGCTTCATAGCGGAAGATCGGCTATTGGCTCCATCTCACGATTTTAGCGAATTCAAGGATCTTTCTGAGTTAAGGGTTCGTCTTGCTGATATCGACAACCGGCTGAATAGTCCCGATTTTGGCACTGGCAGTCCGATAGAGGATGATTTGATAAGACAGAAGATGCTGTTTGAATCAACGATAAAATTGCAAGAAGAAAGGGATATTGCCCTGGATGGATTGAGGAAGCAGCAGGCGCTTTGCCTTAGGAAAATAGCTTCCGGTCTGCGCCAGGTAATGTTTGAGGGCGATGCTAAAATATCTGGTGATCCTCAACAAATAGCCAACATGGATGCGAGAGATTACTTGAATGATCCGATTGCAGTCGGAAGAGGAGGCAAGATCATTGGAATATATCAATCGCTCATGAAACTCCCTGAAGGGAAAGCTTTTGAGCCTAAGTTTGGGGAAAGGATGGATGTGTGGACGAGAAGGATAATAATCGCGCTGATGAAAAGCAAGGGATTGAAGTTCTATTAATTCTATAATCAAGACAAATTCAAAATCATGGATGATCAAACGCAAATCAATCAAGACGAAGCGCGCAATGCTCTCATAGAAGAACTCGGGCTTTCCGAGCTTTCCAAAGACAAGCAGGACGAACTTCTCATAAAGATGACAGAAGCGGTTCTTCGAAGGATTTTTTCCGATTCGCTTGAGAAGCTTTCAGACACCGACAAAGAAGAGTATATGAAAATGATCGATGCGGAAGAAGGGCCTGACAAGATAGAAATATTCCTCAGAAGCAAGATCGCCAACTATGACGACATGGTCAAAAAAATCATCGATGACTTCAAGGCGGAGATGAAGAAAATCTGACATCAATAACTAACTGACAAAAAAATATGGAACCGATAAAATCGAATTTGGAACCGATCGATGATAGCGACCTGGATTTGAAGGATAAGTTCCTGACAGGAACGGTCGCAAAAAAAGAGCAGGCCGATCTTCCTGAAGAGGCGTCTGCAAGCGTTGAAACGCCATCTTTTCCAGAAAATGACATAGAAAGAAAGGAAGGCGCCCTGGAAAAAGAAGCATCATATTCCAAAATACTTTCCAAAATTCCGTCCGACACGCCTCAGCCCCAGCCCTCAGCTTCCAATAATGTTTCCCTGGATGCCAAAGAGACGAGCGAGATGAAAGACTATGAAAGCAAGCTGGAAAAGCTGGTCGGCATTGCGGAATCCAAAGGAGTCGTTCACGCCGTGAAAGTCGCGCGCCATATGGAAGACAACTATCTTTTGGATGAACTTCATGACAAGCTTCTTTCCCAAGATCTTCACGATGAGCTGATCAGAAAGGGACTCATAACGCAAATATAGGAAGGGAAATAAAAAGAACAATAAAAACATAATCTAAATGGACATCAACATTATCCTGATTCCGATTCTTGTCGTTTCCGGTTTAGCAACGCTCGTTCTGGGCGCGCTGACAATCGCCAACGGATTCATTTCTTTCCGTTCCGAAATCAACCAGTCAATGAATCTGGATTTGGATATAATCCGCGTTTCGAAGATGGAACTGAAACCGGAGGATAGCAGCAGGGAGAAGCAGACTTGGAAAGACGAAATCGGAGCCATGGAGCAGCTACTCACGGCGCTTTCCTCTATGAAAGACACTAAAAGCCTCTGGAGCAAACTGATATATGGATCTCCAAGCATTTCTTTCGAAATAGCCAATTCTTCCGATTCCGAAGAAATAATATTCTTCATTTCCATTCCCAAGAAATTCCGCGAGAGCGTAGAGAAGCAGATTCATAGCTATTTCCCGAATGCGGTTCTGGAAAAATGCATCGACTATAGCGTTTTTTCTCCGGGAAGCTTCACCGAGGCATCGATCATAAAGCTCAAGGAAAGCCATGCTTTGCCGATAAAAACATATGAAGATCTGGAAATAGATCCATTGAACGCCATCACTAATGCGATAAGCAAGCTCGACACCGTCGAAGAGGGAGCGGCTATCCAACTGGTTCTTGCTCCTGCCGGAACGGGCTGGAGGCGCGAAGGGAAACGCATCGCGCATGAAATGCAGCAAGGAAAGAGACTCAAGGATGTGACCGGGCATTTCATGATGAAAGTAGGCAAGGAGTTAGGAAGCGCCATTTCCACAGTCATTTCTCATGAAAGCAAAGACCAGCAACCGCAGGAAAAAACAGTTGTCCAGCTTACGCCAGAGGAGCAGGAATTGGTGAAAAGCATCGAAAGGAAAAGCGTCAAAAGCGGATTCCGGGTGAATATCCGCCTGGTCGCTTCAGCCAAGACTCAAGAGCGCGCTCAGGAAATCCTGGGTCATCTCGAAAACGCTTTTTCGCAATATCAGAATTCTGACATAAACTATTTCACAGTCGAAAGGCTGGACAAGAAAGAGATCGCCTATGATTTTATTTTCCGCAACTTCAAATCCGATGAATCCATAACGCTCAGCAACGAAGAGATCGCCAGCATCTATCATATCCCGATTTCAACGACCGAAACACCGAAAATAAAATGGCTGAAATCGAACGCTTCGCCTCCGCCGATAAACATCCCGGCTGAGGGGATAACCCTCGGATATAACGACTATCGCGGAACGAAGACGACTATCAGGATTTCGGAAAAAGACCGCAGGCGGCATTTGTATGCCATTGGACAGACCGGTGTCGGAAAATCAAATTTCCTGCAGGAAATGGCCAAACAGGACGCCAGAGAAGGACGCGGATTCTGTTTCATCGATCCGCATGGCGACGCTATCGAAGACATCCTGACCGCCATTCCCAAAGAGCGCGCCGAGGATGTCATCGTTTTCAATCCGTCCGACACTGAGCGTCCGTTCGGGCTCAATATGCTTGAATATGACGTGACGAAACCGGAACTCAAAACCTTCGTAATCAATGAAATGATCGGGATATTCGACCAGCTCTATGACTTGAAAGCGACCGGAGGACCGATGTTCGAGCAATATATGCGAAATGCCATGCTTCTAGTCATGGATGATCCGGAATCAGGTTCCACTCTCATGGAAATCCCGAAGGTTCTCTCTGATGAATCTTTCCGTGCTATGAAGCTCAAAAAATGCAAGAACCCAATCGTAGTTGATTTCTGGACCAAGGAAGCGGAGAAAGCCGGAGGAGAAGCGGCTCTTGCCAACATGGTTCCATATATCACGTCAAAGCTCACGCCTTTCATCTCGAATGACATGATGCGTCCGATCATCGCCCAGCAGAAAAGCACGCTCGATTTCCGCGATATCATGGATAATAAGAAAATCCTGCTTGTGGCTCTTTCCAAAGGCAAGATCGGGGAAATCAATGCGCGGCTTCTCGGGATGGTTATCGTGGGAAAAATCCTCATGGCAGCGCTTTCGCGCGCCGATACTCCTGAGGATGAGAGAAAGGATTTCTATCTCTATCTCGACGAGTTCCAAAACGTCACGACCAATTCCATTTCTCAAATTCTCTCCGAAGCTAGGAAATACCGCCTGTGCTTGGTGTTGGCTCATCAGTTCATCGCTCAGCTCAAGGAGGAGATCTCGAAAGCGGTGTTCGGCAACGTCGGATCGATGGTGGCTTTCCGGGTCGGACCAGAGGATGCTGAATTTTTGGAAAAACAGTTCACCCCGACGTTCAGTTCCAAAGATCTGGTGAACGTGGACAACTATAACGGTTTTGCGAGGATTCTCATTGATAACGCGCTCACCAAGCCTTTCAACATGGCTACTTTTCCGCCAACCAAAGGCAATCAGGAAATCGCCAATGCGCTGAAGGAGCTCTCCCGCTTCAAATACGGTCGCGATCGCGATCTGGTCGAGCGTGAAATCATGACAAGAGCGGGGATGAGAAGCGTTATATAGAAGAGGATATATGAAATATAAAAGCGGGACATAAAGCCCGCTTTTATATTTCATTCAATTTTTTTTATCCCTCTATCCCGAACGAGTTCACTGCGCTTTGAGTTGAGAAATAAACGACGCTGTTTTTTTCGTCGATGCTGAAGTGGTCGGCGTTTTCGATTGCCGCGTTATAGAACTGGGAGACGATGTTTCCTTCCTTGTCATATTTCACGATCCTGGCATTCTTTGTGTCCAAGGCATAGATGTTTTCCGAATCAGGATTCGTGTATAGTTTTTCAGGAACAACTTCCGTGGCAGTTTTTTCAGGGGAGAAATCTTGTGATTTTCCTCCGAAGAATTTGAGGATCTTGCCATTTGAAATGATGAAGATATTTTCATTGATGGCTATATCCTTGGCTCCTGAGAGATCTGGCGCATCTTTCAACCAGTCAGATTTGTCCCCGAAACCGCCCTCAGCTCTCGGGTAGCGATAGATTTGCCCCGCCTTGGCGTCGAGGACATAAAGATAGGTGAGATAGCTGCCTATGCCTTTCACTTCCGCATTCGCCGGGAGAGAAAAGGCGTTGTCGCTGAATTTCTCAGAAGCAGGACTGAAGGATGTGACATGCCCGCCTTTCATCAGGAAAATCAGGCCGAGGTCATCCATCGGAGCCGCGAAGTCGGCATCCTGGAAATCGCCGGGAATCGGGAATTTAGCCTCAGTCTCAAGGCTCGCTATATCGGTTTTCGAAATCGAGAAGAATTTTCCATTCAGGTTTATCACATTGGAAATATTTTCTCCAGAATACGTTTTGGAAATCTTTTCTATCCTGGTGACGTTCTTGTCATTTTGAAGCGGTAGCATGGAAGACACGCTTTCTGTCGTGGCGGCCGGGGCAGGTGCAGGTTTCTTTTCGGCGGATCGGTTTTCCAATTTCACGATCCAATAGGGGACGATGAAGAATGCCATCACAAGGAGAATAAGATATAATCTCTGCTGATAGTTGAGTTTTTCTATTATGTTCCAGAGCTTTTTGAAATCAGGAATCATTTTCCTCTGAATCGGAATGGTCCCTGATATTATTGATCGGGATGTTCTTGTTCTGGAAAAGTTTTCAATGGACGCTTTGCTCCTTATTGGAACATTTATATTTTCCGGGTTGATCGTTGCGCTTTTCGGATTGTTTCTTCGGGCATGCTTGAATTTCCAGATAGTTGAGAGGGCAGATTTTTTGATTGCCGGATAGGCTTCGTTGGTTATCATATGTGCCAGGTTTTTTGAGACCATGGCTATGAAAGCGATGAATTTTATGATCGCGTTTCTTGTTCCTATGGCAACAGGTTTCATATTTTCACCCAAACGCACACAGACATTTCGGGCAGATTTCTGTATAAGCTCAAGATTTTCCTTGCGGAAGGTGTTATTTGCTTTTCTTGTCAATGCGCTAGTATTCCTTTTGGCTATTTCTGCCAGGGATGCCATGGCGGCGCTTTTTTGCGACGCATAATTTTCTTTTCCAGCTGTTCCTTCGTCTGAATATTCAACGGAAGGCATCTTCCTTTCTTTTTTCTTGGACATGCTCCTTTTGACTTTTTCCAGAAGAAGACGACTTGAATCCATCATGCCTGATGCGGCCGATTTTGAAGAATCTTTCAACCCCTTCAGTTTGGTTCCGGCAGTCCGCGTCATCTTTTCAAACATGTCTGAATAGTCTCCTTGAAACTGTATTTTCTCTTGTTCCTCTTCCGGGGAGGTTTCCTTGATATAGATATGGCCGGTTCTTTTATCTATGAATTCATCTTTTATTTCTTGAATTTCTTCTTTTAGCCTGGTTTTTTCTTCGGGTGATATGCGCGCCTCTTCGATTCTATGCGGTTCTTCAGTTTCGCGTTTTTTGGCATAGGTTGTTTGGGCGAAGGCGTTTATTTCATCGACAGTTTCTTTTTCAGGGGCTTCTACTGATGCGCTGGCTCCTTTCTTGTCGATATCGGCCAAAAGGACTGCTGCCGAATCAAGCTCATTGACAAGGGCTGTGTTCAGAAAGCGGACAAATTCCTCGCGTGAAAATTTGAGGGCGCTTTTTTTGATTTCTTCAATAGAAAAAATATCGAATATGCTCCCTGTTGCCAGGATTATCTTATCTCCCTCTTCCATGCGTCCGGATAATACATCCTGGAATGTCTTCAGCGGATTTTCAGCTCCGGTGTTTTCTGCTGGGTCAGTGAGTTCCGTGAGAGTTTTGGAACGGAGGAAGAAAGCGTTTCCTGATCCGGCGCTTGCGATATGGAGATTGTTTTTCTCGATGACTGCGCAAACCGAATTCAGATTGCCGATCCACTTCACGTTTTCATGGGCGGCCAATTTCGAAAGGGCAAGGTTGACTTTGTGAAGAGCCG
>Ga0209373_10002002_pt1 | contig 21749 bp, 20 predicted proteins | sample Higcelweek5metaG_FD_187173 | JGI IMG/M metagenome (GOLD analysis project Ga0209373, IMG submission 187173) | Freshwater pond sediment microbial communities from the University of Edinburgh, under environmental carbon perturbations - High... | ecosystem: Environmental > Aquatic > Freshwater >... | reverse complement strand
CTTTTTCAATTACTGATGCAGGCACCGCTGCTTTAACTCCTTCAAACTGATTTAGGAACAGAGCAACTTTTTGCTGCATTTCATCAATCGATTTTTCTTTTTCTTCAATTAGCGAATGGTTCAAATAAACTTGTTCCTCGTTGTACATTTGAATCCATTCTCCGTTGCCGAAGGTCGCATTGAGATAGGCTCGTAAAAGTGCCATCGCAATTTGAGGTGAGAATTCGCCAGCCTTGAAGTTGAACTCTTCTTTTAGGATATTTGCTGGATAATCGCTTGTTGAAGATGATGTTAGGAAAACAAGATAGTTGTTTTTCCCCATTTTTTTATCGAGAAAACTTAAAAGAGCAGCAATCTCTTGGTCGAGTCTGAGATACAAGTCGTGTATTTCAACCGATGAAGGGGTAAACCATTTATTGGCAAAATCTAAGTTCGAAAAATTAATAGTTAACAAATCAGGATACTCGTCATTTCCCAATTCGTACTGGTCAATAAGTTGAACTGCAAAATCTTTTATCAGCTTGTTGCCATAAGGGGTTGCAGGAAGTAACTCGTATTTTGAACCAAGGTTAGTGCCTAGTTTTGTCAGATCGTAAGGAAATGTGTTCCATTTCTTCCAGTAACCTTTCTCAAGCAGGTAGTCATCAGCAAATCCCGATTTATAACTTCCGGCAGGCAAAAGTAAATCCCATTCGCGATTTAAATAAAGATCGGGCATGAGTTTTTCGTTAAATTCCATCACCCAATTAGGGAAGATATCCATATAGTATGATGATGTTATCATCTTTCCATTCGAATTGTCGTACCAGAAAGCACCATCTGCCGAGTGTCCGGCACTTAATACCGCAGGCGTTTGATTAAGTGCAACAGAAAAAACTTTCGATTTAAAATTTGAATATTCTTTCATTACATCGCCAAGGGTAAATGTTTTCAGCATGTTTGCCGAGGCATTGCCTTTCTTCGAGTCGCTTCCCATTGTAAGGTAAAAATCATCGGAGGTGCTCTGGATGGTTTGTTTTGTGAGTTGCTTGTACCATTGATCGCCAATTATGCCATGTTCCGAAGGGTATGTGCCGGTATAAATAGTTGCAATTGCGGTTGAGGTTTTGATGTTATGAATGTCGAGATTTCCTTTTTTTGAAACAGCTCCGTTTTCTATGAGTCTTCGGAACCCACCTTTTTGGAATGTATCCCAAAAACGCGAAAGGTATTCAGACCTCATGTTGTCGATAGTAATGCCAATAACCAGTTTTGGTGTGTTTTCGTTAAAGTTAGCTACATCTTGAGCTAAAGAGTTGAAAACAAAAGAAGAACAAAACAAAAAACAGAAAAATATTTTTCTAATCATAATTCAAACAATTTTCTTCAAAAATAAAAAAATGGATCAGCTATTCTATAGGATATTCATTAACGATTGTAAAATTTAAATTGTTGTAATTTAGAAGAAAAAGTGTTGGGTTGATTGATAAACTAGAAATTATTCCTACTTTTGCGCCGCTTAATTCGCTGAATCCATGTAACCGATTATTTACCGGTCGATTACGCGAGTGAAGCACGAGAGATATTAATAATAGTATAAATTTCTAATGGTAAAATTTCTATGATTAACCAGTATGAAACTGTTTTCATTGCTACACCTGTGTTGTCAGATGCACAATTTAAGGAAGTAGTGAGCAAATTCAGTGAATTAGTTTCGGCCCAAGGTGGCGAAATGATGCACGAAGAAGACTGGGGGCTAAAAAAATTGGCTTACCCTATCCAAAAAAAATCAACAGGATTCTATCACCTGATGGAGTTCAAAGCAGACTCTTCTTTTATTGAAAAATTAGAGACTCAGTATCGTCGCGATGAACGAATTATTCGTTTTCTAACGTTCAAACTTGACAAACATGCTGTTGAATACAGCGAAAAACGTAAGAACAAAGTTAAAGCTAAAGTAGAGGAGAAATAGTCATGGCATCAAATCAATCAGAAATCAGATACTTAACTCCACCTTCAGTTGAGGTCAAAAAGAAAAAGTATTGCCGTTTCAAAAAGAACGGAATCAAGTATGTTGATTACAAAGACCCAGAATTTTTGAAGAAATTCCTTAACGAACAAGGTAAAATTTTACCTCGTCGTATTACTGGTACTTCTTTGAAATATCAACGTAAGGTTTCTCAGGCTGTGAAACGTGCTCGTCATATCGCATTATTGCCATATGTAACCGATTTAATGAAATAAAAAAAGGAGGAATACAGATGGAAATTATTCTTAAGCAAGATGTTCAACGACTAGGTTCGAAAGATGACATCGTAAATGTAAAAGATGGATACGGACGTAATTACCTTATTCCTCAGGGATTTGCTTCTGAAGCTAGTGTCTCTGCAAAAAAAGTATTAGCTGAAAATATTCGTCAACGTGCACATAAAGAAGCTAAATTGAAAGATGCAGCTTTAGTATTGGCTGGCAAATTAACCGAGCTTAAAGTCTCTATTGGTGCAAAAACCAGTACTACAGGTAAGATTTTCGGTTCAGTTAATAATATTCAATTGGCAGAAGCGATCAGTGCTCAAGGTTTTGAAATCGATCGTAAACAAATTACTATTCCTAAAGATGGAGTTAAAGAAGTTGGTAGTTATACCGCTAAGATTAAACTTCACCGCGAAGTGATAGTCGATTTCAATTTCGAAGTAGTATCTGAATAAATTTAATCAATCAATTCAGGACATTTTTTTTCAAACAGACAATAGAATCCACTTCTGCAAAGAAGTGGATTTTTTATTGCGTAATATTTTGCACTTATTTGGCGGCAATTGTTTCAATCTCAATAAGTACGCCCAGCGGTAGGTCTTTAACGGCAAATGCTGCTCTTGCTGGTGCCTCAAACGCGTAATATTTCGCGTACACTTCGTTCATGGCTTTGAAATTGGCCATGTCGCTTAATAAACATGTCGACTTCACAACATCGGCATAAGTGTAGCCGGCTTCTTTCAGTATTGCCCCAATGTTTTTCATTACTTGCTCCGTTTGGGCTACTATGCTGCTTTCCACAACGTTACCTGTTTTTGGGTCAATTGGAATTTGTCCCGAAATATATAGAGTGTTATTAATTTCAACAGCCTGACTGTATGGGCCTATAGCAGCAGGCGCATTGTTTGTTTTGATTATTCGTTTCATTCGTATATATCTGTGTTAAGTTGCTGTTTATCTGTTGGATCGAAAACTGTTTCTTCGATTATCTATGCCTCCACTTATGGATCTAGCATGGTGAATTTTCTCTTTCGATGAACGTTGTTTTATTTGTGTTTGAGCTTAACGAATCATGCTCGTTTCATAGTAATGAGTTGTATTTCGGATAACAGGTTAATACGATGGAAAATCAACACTGTTTTTATTTATCTTCAGATCTTTTAGCATGCTGGCATTTGCACTAAGTGTAAATGAATATTGTTTTGTTGCACCAATTGGAGTAAAATTGAACGACATAGACCAACAATGCAAGTTCCTTGTCACCGACATGTTTGTGTATGATAATTTCTTTTTTTCAAAATCGAATCCCGAAGTAAATGTTGCTTTCCATTTGTCGGTGAAATCAATATTCCCGTTGAAACCTAATGATTGGGTTATTTTAGGTTTATTGTTTGTATTCACGTAACCAAAGCTGTAATTTATGCTAACACGCCAAGGCATTTTAGCCAAAGAGTAATGGCCGTTTTCTTCAGGTTTGTTCTCCTTCTTTTGAGGTTCTTCGCCTACCACTTTTTTTGATCGTTCCTCTAATTGTTTTGCAAGTTTATCAGAGCTGAAGCTAAAATTGAAACCAGTTGAAAGGTTTGTTATTCTTCCTAGTTTCGCAAGTCCTTTAGCTTCTGTCCACATATATTCCTTGGTTCTAGCACCTTTTTCGTTCAACGCATAAGGGTCAAGCGTGCCGCTAATGTTAATTACTTGTCCTGCAATTTTGGTCCTGGCATTCAAAGCAATTGTTGATAAATTCATAGAGTCGGCCGCAAGATTGTAACTTCCCGAAAAGGAAAGGTTATCGAAAATTGGGACTTTTTTAAATTGTTCAGTCGATGTAGTATCGGTATTAACAACTTTCATTTCGATGTTATTTGCTAAGCCGAAATTAATGGAGCCACTTTTGGCTGTGGTCGAATAACTTCCATTGAAAATATTGTATTGTTGCATGTTGCCCAAAGAGTCAACTTGTACTTTATCGTAAAATCCAAAAAAATCATTGCTGAAATCGGGTTTGTAGCTAAATCCTAGCGATGGGTCGATTTTGTGCCTGATTGTTTTTATTTTTGAATTTGGGTTTTTTATTTGGAATGACCCGTAAAGAGTTGTTGCTGCTGATATACTACCACTAAATTGATAATTCTGCTTAAATCCTTTTTTGTTATTTTTCTCGACATGCCCTGCTACCCATTTATTCAAACCAGTTTCATTATCTTTTACAGAATAACCATCAATCCAGTATAACTTGTAATAATCGAAATAAAAATCGTCGTCGAAAGAAACCGATGGCGAAATGGTGATATAGTCTAATAATTTGATTGATGGTAATGTGATGCCAAAACTATTGTTAATGCTTCTGTCCCATTCTGAAAATGGAGTTGTAAGTATTTCACTCTCTTTTGTTAGGATGCTATTTTTGATGCTTGTTGAATATGAGATGGCAAAGTCTTCAAAAAAGCCTTTCTTCCCAACTGCTTTTTTCCGTTTGAATGGTTGGATACTTTTCATGTTCAAGGTCATTTCGGGGAGCGAAAGAGAAAGGGTTGAATCGGAGAAATTAGAAGTTTCCCTGATATTTGCGGTCAAACTAAATGGCGTGCCCAGAAAATTTTTACGATATGAAATACTCGAAGATTGGGTACTATTCAAATATACTGATGGATTGTCGTATTCATTGTCCTTATTGTAGCCACTGCTTGAGAAGTTTACATTTCCCGAAAGACTGCTTGATGGATTAGATTTAGAGTCTTGCGAGTGGCTCCATTGTACTGAAAAGCTAGGTGAAACCGATTGATTTATTCCTTTTTCGCCGGTTACTGTTTTAGAATAGCTGAGGCTGAAATTCCCCGAGAACTTATACCTTTTTCTGTACGAAGAAGCAAATGTTAACGCCCATCCTCCTTTGGAATAAATATCGCTTGTTAATTTTATATCGAAATAGTCTGAAGCGGCCCAATAAAATCCACCATCCTTTAAATGATATCCCCGTTCGTTACTTCCGGGCGATGGAACCAAAATGCCTGAACTGTACGTTGTTTTATTGGTTGGGATATAGCCATAAGGGAGGAAAGGAAAATATAATGGAAAATCCTCAATCACAATATACGATAGCCCTGCAATGATTGCTTTTTTGTTGATAATCTTTCCCTTAGTAATTTGAAGATAGAAGTGCGGATGTTCAGCATCGCAGGTCGAATATTTACCATCGACCATGCAAAATACATCTTTACTCATCATTTTGGCTTTTGCACTATGTACTTTACCGTCTTGTTGTGCTGTAACTACATTTTCAACAAAACCCTTACTGGTTACGAAATTGTACCTGAGCGACGAGCAGTCGAATTCTTCCGAACCTTCCTTGAAGTGCGGTTTGCCTGTTGTAATTCCTGCAGTGTCGGTTAATCCTTCAGCATAAATCTCTTTTGTGGCAAAATTTACAGAAATGAAGTTAGCGGTTAATTCTATGGTACCATATTTGATATTGGCATCGCCATACAAGTAAACAATTTGTTGACCATTCTCGAACGACACAGCCATTGAGTCCCTTGATTTGTAATCAATAGGCGATTCAAATATCTGCTTTCGAGGTTCAACCGAATCTTTTTTTTCGGAAAGAAGTTCCTGGTCTAAATTGATAGAAGTTGTGTCAATTATGGGCATCTCTTCTTGAGGAAATGCTCTAATGCCTAAACTGATGAATGCAATTATCGTAAGTATGTACCTGAATCGAATCAAACGTTTATTTTTTAATTGCTCAAAAATAATTTAAAAAACTGTTTTGATCGTATCATAAACCCGTTTTATCTGAGTTATTGGTTTGCATCATTGAGATTTTACAATTTACTTTACAGATGTCTTTGATAACTTTAAATAGTATTATTTATTTCAAAAAAAGAGTCAAAAAATGTTAAGAAATTCTATTCATATCTTTTCGTTTTTAGTCATGTTGTTTATTTCGCTAAACATCAGTGCTCAAAATGCTGATTTCACATTTGATAAGATCGTTATTGATGCCGGTCATGGAGGAAAAGATCCGGGAGCAGCAATTGGGGGTGTTTTTGAAAAAGATATCGTTTTGGATGTTGCTTTAAAAACAGGCGAGATGATAAAAAAGAAATTTCCAGAGCTAAAGGTAATCTATACCCGAGACAAAGATGTGTTTATACCGCTGAACGACAGGGCAGATATTGCTAATAAACAAAAGGCCGATCTTTTTATATCCATACATGTAAATGCATGTCCGAAAAACACAATTTACGGAGCCGAAACATATATTCTTGGGCAGCACCGCAGTCAGGAAAACCTTGACGTAGCAAAGATGGAAAACTCTGTAATTTTGCTTGAAGAAGATTATTCAACACGCTACGAAGGATTTGATCCAAATCAGGCCGAATCATATATCATGTTTGAAATGATTCAGAATGAATTTCTTGAGCAAAGTCGTTTGTTTGCCGATAAAGTTCAAAAGAATATTGTTTCATTGACCGACAGGAAGGATAGGGGAGTTCGTCAGGCAGGTTTTCTTGTGTTGAGAAGAACTTCGATGCCAAGTGCTTTAATTGAGTTGGGTTTTTTAAGCAACGAAAGCGAACGTAAATATTTGGTTACCGAAAAAGGGAAGAACCTTATGGCTCAATCAATCTTCTCTGCCATTTCGGACTATAAACAGCGATTTGATGGACGGAGCACAAAACCATCGCATGCAACCGACAAAACTTCTTCATCTAAATCTCAGTCGAAGCTTCAAAAAGCTAAAGACGAAAATGTTGATGTAAAAGATTCTACTGGCCAAAATACACCTAAAATTCCTGCACAAAACACAGAAACTTTAGACCACAACCAAGTTGTAGTTTCTGATTCATTGGTCGATATATCTTCTCTTGTTGGTCAATGGTATGGAATTCAAATAATGTCAATAAATGTGAAGTACGAGAATGGTGATTCTATATTTAAGAACCATAGCCCGGTGTACTACTTGTCCGACAATGGTTTCTATAAATATTTCCTGAATGTTTCTCAAAGTTCAAAAGAAGTTTTGAATAAGAGCAAAGAAATACGAGCAATCTTTCCAGGATCTTTTCCTGTTGGTTTTTTCGATGGGAAAAGAACTTCATTTAAGCAGTCAAAATAGTTTTTTCTTCATTCTTAAATTGTTTTTGAACACACAGGCTTAGTTCTGCTATGTATTAAGTAGTATGTTCTTTTTTGAGTCAATTATTGCTTAATGATTGTTAAAGAGTTTTTTTTTAGGTTAAGCGGTAGGCTCAATTTTCATTTTCTGGAAAATCGAAAAATGACCTTCTTTTTTTCATGTTCAGGTGAGTAGGTTTTATACTTTCAATCGTTTATGTGATTTGTGAATAATAATGATTATCGTATTTATACAATTTAAGAGTAGAACTTAAATGTATTGTATTTTACTTTTATTTACATAAATAAACTGCAATTTTATTTCACTTTTATAACATAATTCAGTCAATGTTTCAATAGTGCATAAATTCAAATTATTAGATATTTTAATATGACCTAATATTCAGTTTGTCAGTAGTTTATCCTGTTCATTTCTTTGTTGAAAATTATAATTTTGAAATACAGATATTTAGAGAAATATTAAAAAACAATTGCCGGAAGTGTTTTTTTTAAGATATTTTTTTCACAATTTTGCGTAAGCTTTTTGAAAATGAAACAACCTAACATTAAACATTAAAATATTAACCGCCAAGAATGCTCAAGAATCACAACCAAATATGGACTGATTGCCTCACAATCATAAAAGACAACGTACAGCCGATAAGCTTTAGAACTTGGTTTGAACCAATAAAACCATTGAAAATCGAAAATGAAATTCTTACAATTCAGGTTCCAAGCCCGTTTTTTTATGAATACTTAGAAGAGCAATATATTGATATTCTAAGAAGGACTCTTCGTAAGGTTATTGGCGTTAATGCAAAGTTGGAGTACAATGTGGTTATGAGCAACCCACAGCCCAAGAGCGCATCGTTGACGGTAAATTATCCTACCAATAATAATTCAAAACTAAATAATAGGCCAGTTTCAATTCCATTAAATACCGATTCTGCAAATATCAAAAACCCGTTTGTAATTCCGGGAATTCAAAAATTACACATCGATCCGCAGCTTAAGAAAGAAAACACATTCGAAAATTACGTAGAAGGAGAGTGCAATAGGCTGGCTCGTTCTGCTGGTTTTGCGGTAGCTCAGAATCCAGGAGGAACATCTTTTAATCCTTTATTAATATATGGCGATAGCGGGTTGGGCAAAACACACTTGGCTCAGGCTATAGGTATAGAAGTAAAAGAACGTTTTCCCGATAAGGTAATTCTATATGTAAATGCGAGTAAGTTCAGTACTCAATATTCAGAAGCAACACGAAATAATACCCGGAACGATTTTCTCCATTTCTATCAAATGATTGATGTGTTAATTCTTGATGATATTCATGAATTTTCGGGAAAGGAAAAAACACAGGAGACTTTCTTTCATATTTTCAATCACTTACATCAGTCGGGCAAACAGTTGATTTTGACATCGGATAAGGCACCTATAGAAATAAAAGGTATAGAACAGCGCCTCTTATCTCGATTTAAATGGGGTTTAACCACCGATATCCAGGCTCCTGACTATGAAACAAGATTGGCAATTCTTAAAAAGAAAACATACAAAGATGGTTTGACAATGCCCGAACCTGTTCTTGAGTATATTGCTCAGAATATTACAACAAATGTTCGAGAACTTGAAGGAGCTTTAATTTCATTGCTTGCACAATCAACATTAAATCGTAAGGCAATTACTGTAGATCTTGCTGTTGAGATGATTAATAAAATTGTGAAGCAAAATAAGCACGAACTTACCATCGATTATATTCAAAAGATAGTGTGCGATTATTTCAACATGCCTGTTGATTCTCTGCAATCAAAAACCAGAAAAAGAGAAGTTGTTCAGGCAAGACAAATTGCAATGTTCTTCTCTAAGACTCTAACAAAATCTTCTTTGGCGTCGATTGGTTCCCAAATAGGGCGAAAGGACCATGCAACTGTATTACATGCCTGTAAAACGGTTAGCAATCTGCTAGATACCGATAAGCAGTTTAAAATCGATGTCGAAGAAATTGAGAAGAGGTTAAAGGTATAGTTGAAGTTAAGCAGGTCTTTTGATCTGCTTTTTTTATGGTTAATGCTGAAAGACGATACATATAAGACTATAGAATTTCCTTCGGAAGGAATTTTTAAAGATAAAGGAAGCAAATTTATTTCTTATGCATTCCCCGTTTCCGAAGAAGATACGATTAAAGAAATTATTCATCGAATAAAAAAGGAACACTACAGCGCACGCCATCATTGTTATGCTTATAGGTTAGGTTATTCGGGCGAAAATTATCGTGTAAATGATGATGGTGAACCTTCGGGTACAGCTGGTAGGCCTATTCATGGGCAACTTCTTAGCAACGAACTTTCAAATATTTTGGTTGTTGTTGTTCGTTATTTTGGAGGAACTCTTTTGGGTGTAAGTGGCTTGATTAATGCATATAAATGCGCAACAATTGATGTAATTTCTAATTCCGAAATTGTTACAAAAATCATTTATAAAAAGTTTCGTCTGCAATTCGATTATCAAATTCAAAATTCGGTGATGAGGATTGTTAAGGACGAACAACTTGAAATTATAAAGTCTGATTATCAGATGTTTTGTTCTCTGGAAATACTTGTTCGTTTGCAAAAAGAAGAAAGTGTTTCAGAAAAGTTTAAAAAAATTGAAGGATTGAAAATCGAAGAAATATAAAACTTTCAAAAATCATTTGATTTAAATATGATTCATTGTTAAAAGTTTTAATTTTATGCTTTAATGGATAGAAAATTTAAATATTCGGCTAGCGTTATTATTCGGAGTGAAGTTGTTTGTAAACAGCAAATTATATAATTCTTTTTCAAAACCAATAGTTTAAAGCTGTTGGTTTTTTTTTAATTGTGAGACTTATTTCGATGTTTTTTCGGAGAAGTAATTTTCAAAAAATGTAAAACACACAAAAATGCAAAAAAGAGACCTGATATCAATTACCGACTTTAGCAAGGACGAGTACCTGCGGATAATGGAACTTGCTGCTGATTTTGAGAAAAACCCAAATCAAAATCTTTTGGACGGGAAAGTTGTAGCATCACTGTTTTTTGAGCCATCAACCCGAACCCGATTAAGTTTTGAAACTGCAATTAGCCGTTTGAGCGGTAGGGTTATTGGTTTCTCCGATTCATCTTCTTCAAGTGTCTCAAAAGGAGAAACATTGCACGATACAATAAGGATGGTCAGTAATTATGCCGATTTAATTGTGATGAGGCATCCACTTGAAGGCAGTGCACGTTATGCAAGCGAAGTTTCGAGTGTGCCAATTATTAATGCCGGCGATGGAGCTAATCAGCATCCTTCTCAAACATTGCTCGATATGTATTCGATTATGAAAACCCAAGGGCGGCTCGACAATATCAACATATTCATGGTTGGCGATTTAAAATACGGAAGAACAGTACATTCACTATTGATGGCTCTTTCTGAATTCGAAAAGCCAGTGTTCAATTTTATTGCTCCTCCTGAGCTTCGGATGCCTGTTGAATACAAACATTTCCTTCATAGTAAAGGCATTAAGTATTATGAACACACTGAATTTACTGATATCATTTCTGAGGCAGATATTATTTACATGACCCGCGTTCAGAAAGAGCGTTTTACCGACCCAATTGAATACGAGAAGGTGAAAAATGTTTATATCCTTAAAAATAAGATGCTTAAAAATACAAAGCCTACAGTGAAAATTCTGCATCCACTTCCTCGTGTTAACGAAATTCACCCCGATGTCGATTCGAACCCTAAAGCCTATTATTTTGAACAGGCTCTGAATGGTGTTTTTACTCGCGAGGCAATTATCGCTCATCTTATGGGACTTAAATAGAAAAAGTGATGGAAATAGAACGTAAAGCATTGCAAGTTAATGCAATTAAGGATGGAACTGTAATTGATCATATTCCGGCTGAAAGACTTTTTGATGTGATCAATATTTTGGGCCTTTTTAATAGTCAAGAGATGATAACCTTTGGGACAAACCTTGACAGTAAACAGCTTGGTAAAAAGGGAATTATTAAAGTGGCAAACCGTTTTTTCCAAGATCAGGAAATTAACAAAATAGCTTTAATTGCTCCTCATGCAAAACTAAATACAATTAAGAATTTTGAGGTCGTTGATAAACGCGTGGTTGAGATTCCCTCTGAAATAGGAAATATTGTTAAGTGTTTCAACCCAAAATGTATTACAAACAATGAGAAAATAAAAACACGTTTCGCAGTGATCTCAGAAAAGCCAATTGAGCTTAAATGTTTTTATTGCGAAAAAATTACAAATGAAGGTGAAATTGTAATAAAGTAACATGACAGATATCGATATTAAGCAGATTCTTCACGGAGTAAAAAATATTACTTGTTGTAATAAAGATAGAGACAAAACCTTGCTTGAAATCTCTTCTTTTCTGAAAAATAGTATTTTTCATTACGACTGGGTAGGGTTCTATTTCTTGAACGAAACTCAAGATGGCTTGATTCTTGGCCCTTATACAGGCAGTCATACGGACCATGTTTCAATCCCAATAGGCAAAGGAATTTGCGGGCAGGTTGCTCAGAATAAAGAAACAATGATTGTTCAAGATGTTACTAAGGTCGAAAATTATCTTTCGTGTAGTATTAATGTTCAATCAGAGATAGTTGTGCCAATTTTGAAGAATGGTGTTTTTGTAGCCGAACTTGACATTGACTCACATTCTCCAGCTCCTTTTTCTGAAAACGATAAGTTGTTGCTCGAGGAAATTTGTGCCGAAATATCGACATTCTTTTAAGTTGATTGTCTAAAAGAAATTCAATTTGACACTTTAATTTGTTAATCTTAAAAGTTAAAACACAAACAGTTTCATGGTACTAATTGCTGAAAGCGGATCGACAAAAACACAGTGGCGTTTGCTGTCTCTCAATCAAATAGAAAGTCTTGTGAATACACAAGGTGTTAATCCGGTGCTTCTTAGCTCCGATGAAATTGAAGGGGTTATCCGGCCAGTTTCAGCAGGTATTGATGCAAAAGAGATCGGGGCTGTTTATTTCTTCGGGGCGGGATGTGCATCGAAACCTGCAAAAGAGAAAATTTGGAAGGCAATTTTCAACGTTTTTGGGTGCGACAATATCGTTGTTGATACCGATTTGATTGCTGCTTGTCTTTCTCTTGCTGGTGATTCTCCTGCGATGATAGGCTTGCTTGGAACCGGTTCGAATTCATGTTTGTGGAATGGGCGTGAAATAGCAGAACGGGTTCCTTCGTTAGGCTATATTTTGGGCGATGAAGGTGGCGGTGTTTCAATTGGCAAACAATTGGTTTCCGATTTTTTGAAGAACCAAATGCCTTTAAACCTACGGCTCAAGTTCATCGAAAAATATGATGTCTCAGCTGAAATTGCTATTGAAAGGGTTTATCAAATGCCAATGCCAAACCGTTATCTGGCAGGTTTTGCTCCTTTTGCCGAAGTAAATATTGATGATGAATATTGCCGGCAGTTGGTTCAAAAGCAGTTTAGCGACTTTGTTGTGCGAAACATTCTTCAGTACAGGAAGCATTCTGATTTTGAAATTCACTTCTGCGGTTCAATAGCTTTTTCACATCAAAGCATTTTGATTGATATTTGTAAAAGCCATGATATTAGAGTGGGGAAGATTGTTAAGGAACCTATTGACGATCTGACTCTTTATCTGAAAAAGAAAATAATGTTTGGCTAAGATTTTTCGACGTATTTTTTTCATCGTATTCAGCATTTAGTCGGGCCATAATGTGTTCAATCATTGGGTTATCTTCTGGTTTATAGTTTGCATCTAAGTCGGCTAGGCATAATGCGGCAGCTCCTCTCCAAATTGTAGCCCGAAACCCATTCCTGTATGTTTTGAGAATTTCGTATGGCGACTGATTAAATTCCCTCCCAATTAATTTCAGAAGTAGTCGACCTTGGCTAATAGAAAGCCCACTTAAAAGATGGAGATATTTATTTTTGATTTGCTCTTCGCTCCATTTTAGATATTCGTTACGAGTTTTGCCTTCATAGAAATCCAGCTCATAAGTGACCCTTGAATATTCTTTCCGAATAATCTGAAGCAGAGGATATATAACTCTAATATTCTGTTCAAGCTGAATGTACTTGTTCTCTTCTTTCTGATTCTTGAATTTGTAGCTTTTAATTACCGTAATTTCTTTCAATTCGAAACTGGGAATGTTTTGATTTTCTTGTATCTGAGCATGAAGCCCTATTGTTAAGAAACAAAATATGATGAAGTTAAATGTTCGTTTCATTTTTACTAATAAACGGAATAAGTAGCTTTTTGTTTCACGGTTGTTATAATTGTAGCCAACAATTGCAGTTCAATTTGTTGATTTTTATTCAAAATTAGTGTAGAAAATTATTGACGAGCAACAATTTCTTTCTTTTTCTTTAAGTAATTGTTCGAATTTTTGAAAAGATATTGGCCTCAGAGCTTTACTTATTTCAATATTGTATTTGATGAAATTCTTAAGTTTTACTTTCATATTTAAACATTTAAATATGTACTTGTTTGATTGTCAAATGCAAATAATCATCAGTGAGAAATAAATACATAATTGATGGCTTATTGTTAATATTTTCTGAATATTTTTTTTCTCAAAACAATACGATTTCTTTCAAAATAGTTTCTTTTGAATTGTTTTTTATTATTTTTGAACCATTGTTATTGCACGGTTTTAATGTGTTGACGTGATTATTAGAGGGCAATGTTGATTGTATAATTGACTAACCCACAAAAGATATTGGTTTTTTTCAGTGTTTATGTTTAGGGTTTTTTTTAGGGGGAGAGGCTATCTGAATTTCAGATAGCCTTATTTTTTTAATAAAATGCCGATTTTTATATATTTTAGGCTTTGTCAGTTTGTTGATAATTAAATATTTGTGGGTTTTAATGTTGCAATGGAAATAACCAAAACAATACCTGTTTATAGTCTTCAAGCCTTTAGTGCGCCCGAGCGTCGTAGCCAACAATTTCAGGTCGAAGTGTTTGATGCTAAGCGGCATTTTAAAGTTGAATATCCTCATCGGCACGATTTCTTTGAAGTGTTATTTCTCGTTAATGGTTCTGGGGCAGGTGTTATCGATGGAAAAAAGTACACAATTGAACCGCCTTGTGTGTTCTTTCTTTCGCCGGGGCAAGCTCACGATCTTGATCTTTCGCACGATATCAACGGGTATATTTTCATCTTTACCCCTGAGTTTTATTTGATCAACTACACAAACCAGAACAGGCTGATTGAGTTCCCGTTTTTTTATACCATTCAGCAAGACAATCCACCATTAGTCTTCAGTAACCAGCACGACGTTGCATTTTTAGAACAGCTTTTTGTTCGTGGCGTGAACGAAACGTTGCGAAATGAGGGCTTTTCAATTGAAATAATGCGTTCCATTCTCGATCTTATCCTTACTTTTTGCGCTTCTATTTATCCCGTTGATGTTGCGTATAAAACGATAGGGAAGGGGCACATGTTGGTGAAGAGATTTTATCAGTTGGTTGAAGAAAATTACCTGAAAAATCTATCGGTGAACCAATATGCCGACATGCTGGCTGTAACACCAAATCATCTTACTCAAACGTTGAAGCTGCTAACAGGCCGTACTTCCAGCGAAGTTGTTAAGGCCAAACAGGTTCTCGAGGTTAAACGATTGCTTGTGCATACAAACCTTGCTATTACCGAAATTTCGCAGCAAATGAACTTTCCCGATCAGTCGTATTTTTCAAAGTTTTTTAAACGGGAAACAGAACTTACACCTCAAGCCTACCGAAATAAATACCTGAAATAGTCAATTTAGACTATCAGTGTTAATTTGTTGAAATTTAACAAACTTTACACTTGTTGTATTCATTGTTTTTTTCCTGATCCATGAAAATTACCTAAAAAAGCAGTTTTTTTACTCGCATATCAGTTCAATATTTCGTTGCTTTGTATTCTCAATTTGTTGTCTGTTGGGTAACAATTGAACAATCACAAATAAGTACTAACACATTTAAAATACTCAAAATGGCAAATTATTTCAATTCAATTCCATTGCGTCTTCAATTGGCTCAATTAGGCAAATGTGAATTCATGGACGATTCAGAATTCGCAGACGGTGTAGAAAAACTCAAAGGAAAAAAAATAGTTGTTTTAGGTTGTGGCGCACAAGGGTTAAACCAAGGCCTTAACCTTCGCGACAGCGGTTTAGATGTATCTTATGCGTTGCGTGCTGAAGCAATTGCCGAAAAAAGAGCTTCGTATGTGAATGCTACTGAAAATAAATTCAAAGTAGGAACATTTGAAGAGCTGATTCCTACTGCCGATTTAGTATTGAACCTCACTCCAGATAAACAACACACACCTGTTGTTAGCAAAATTATGCCGTTGATGAAAAAAGGCGCTTGTCTTTCGTATTCGCACGGTTTCAATATTGTTGAAGAAGGAATGCAAATTCGCCCCGACATTACTGTAATTATGGTGGCTCCTAAATCTCCAGGTTCAGAAGTGCGTAACGAATACCTCCGTGGTTTTGGTGTTCCAACATTGATTGCTGTTCACGTTGAAAACGACCCAAATGGCGATGGATTCGAAATTGCAAAAGCTTACGCTGTTGGTACTGGTGGTAACAAAGCAGGAGTTCTTAGCTCGTCGTTTGTGGCTGAAGTGAAATCGGACCTTATGGGTGAGCAGACTATTCTTTGTGGTGTGCTTCAAACTGGTTCAATTCTTTGCTTCGACAAGATGGTTGAAAAAGGAATCGAACCAGCTTATGCTTCTAAATTGGTTCAATATGGTTGGGAAACTATCACCGAAGCCTTGAAATGGGGCGGTATTACAAATATGATGGATCGTTTGAGCAATCCAGCAAAAATTGAAGCGTATAAATTGGCCGAAGAGATGAAAGAAATTCTCCGCCCATTGTTCGAGAAACACATGGACGACATTATGAGCGGACATTTTTCGAAAACAATGATGGAAGATTGGGCTAACGACGATAAAAACCTGCTTACCTGGCGTGCTGCGACTGCCGAAACTGCTTTCGAAAAAACTGTTGCTGGCGATATGAAAATCACAGAACAAGAGTTCTTCGATAATGGCGTGCTGATGGTTGCATTTGTGAAAATGGGTGTTGAATTGGCTTTTGAAGTAATGACTGAAACAGGCATCAAACCTGAATCGGCTTACTATGAATCATTGCACGAAACACCGCTGATTGCAAACACTATTGCCCGCAAAAAATTGTACGAAATGAACCGTATCATTTCCGACACGGCCGAATATGGTTGCTATTTGTTCGATCATGCAGCTCGCCCAATGTTGGTCGATTTCATGAAAGGAATTGAAACCGATGTAATTGGTAAAAACTTCAACGAAGGTGCCGATGCTCATGTCGACAACCAGTTGTTGGTGGCTATTAACGAAGAGATCCGTTACCACGAAGTTGAAATTGTTGGTGCCGAACTTCGTAGCGCCATGGCTGCAATGAAAGCCATTGTATAGTCAATATCTTTTTTAAATAGAGCCCGAAGCCCTGTCTGATTCTCAGATGGGGCTTTTTGATTGTAGAAAGCAGGTGCTGTGCCCGGTGCCATTGTCTTTTATCGTGAAAAGCTTTCTGTTTCTTAACCAATTCGAAATCGTATTGCAATGTTTCTTCTCTTCTTTTACACGTATGAAAAAAGAAGACAAACGCAAAGTGGAACTGGTTGTATTATCCGACATTCACCTTGGCACTTTTGGATGCAGGGCGAAAGAGGTTTTGAATTATCTGAAATCAATAGAGCCCGAAACACTGGTATTGAACGGCGATATCATTGATATCTGGCAGTTCAATAAACACTATTTCCCCAAGTCGCACATGAAGGTGATTAAACACATCACAAACCTGTTGTCGAAAGGGAAGAAGGTTTATTATATCACTGGTAACCACGACGAAATGTTGCGAAAATTCAAAGGTTTTCAGTTGGGAAACCTAGAGATAGTGAACAAACTAATTCTGAATATCGACAATAAGAAGGCATGGTTTTTCCATGGCGATGTTTTCGATGTAACAATGAAAAATTCGAAATGGCTCGCAAAACTTGGAGGCTTAGGTTACGACCTTCTGATTGTGATCAACACCATTGTCAACCTTTTTAGTCGGCTTTTGAAGCGAGGGAGGATATCATTTTCGAAGAGAGTTAAAGATGGCGTAAAAGGGGCGTTTAAACACATTCGTAATTTTGAAGATACTGTAGCTGGAATTGCAATTTCAAACGGATACGACTACGTGGTTTGTGGCCACATTCATCAGCCAAAAATGAAATACATTTCGAATAAACAAGGGCAGCAAGTGTTGTACCTTAACTCGGGCGACTGGATTGAGAACCTTACTGCGCTGGAATATAACGAAAAAGAGTGGCTGGTTTACGAGTATGCAAAAGACCCGGTGGCTCAAAATATTCTTGACGAAGGTTTGCCCGAGATTGAAAATACTAGGTTCGAATCAAAGCGGAAGCAACTGTTCGACGATTTGGTTGAGGAGTTGAAATTCATTCCTTTTAATGCAGCGGCAAACTAATATATGAAGATACTATATGGTATTCAGGCTACTGGCAACGGCCATTTGAGCCGCGCAATGGATATTATTCCTGTTTTGAAGCGCTATGGCGAGGTCGATATCCTGATTAGTGGAAAATGTGCCGACATTTCAATCCCACACTCAATTAGCTATAAGTTAAACGGGTTGAGTTTTTTCTTTGGAAAGAAGGGCGGGATTGATTATTGGGCGACCATCAAAAATATGGATGGCCGATTGTTGTGGCAAGAAATTAAACAGTTACCCATTAAAGATTACGATTTGGTGATCAACGATTTTGAGCCGGTTTCGGCTTGGGCTGCCCGTTTGCGGAATGTTCCATCTGTTTCGCTAAGCCATCAGTCGGCGGTGGTGCACAAGATGTCGCCAAAACCACTTCAAACCGATTGGCTAGGCATGTCGATCTTGAAATACTATGCACCTGCCGATCATTTATACGGCTTTCATTTTGCTGAATATGGCGACCAAATTTTCACCCCTGTCATTCGTAATCAAATTCGTTATCAGAAGATAAGCAACGAAGGGCATTACACGGTTTACCTTCCGGCTTACGACGATGAGACCATCATCAAAAAATTATCACATTTTGAAACGGTAAAGTGGGAAGTGTTTTCGAAACATAGCAAAGAAGCTTACCAGATTGATAATATTTCGGTTGTTCCGATTAATGCCGATGCATTTGCCCGGAGCATGGCATCGTGCGAAGGTGTGCTTTGTGGTGCCGGCTTTGAAACTCCCGCCGAGGCGCTTTTTCTGGGGAAGAAGTTGATGGTTGTTCCTATGAAATCGCAATATGAGCAGCAATGCAATGCTGCAAGTTTAAAGCTGATGGGCGTTCCGGTACTTAAAAATCTTAAAAAGAAACGGCTGCACAAAATTGAATCGTGGCTCGATAGCCATGAGCGTGTTGCTGTTAATTACCCCGATATTACAGAGCCAATTATCCGATTGGTTATGGAAAAATGCTTTGGACACGACCCTTACCGCTTTTTGACCCTTGCTGGCAAAGGAATCCGAACGGCCAATAATGCGCGGTTGTATTAAGGCTATGTTTCTACCTCCAAGAGTTTTATCTCGATTTTTACATAGCCGCAACTGCGGAATCTCAGCCCGGGTACTGGTTTGAACGTTCCGCAACTGCGGAATCATTCCCTGAGTGCCAGTTCACTCGTTCCGCAACTGCGGAATGGTACCCCGGGTGCTGGGTTTACGTTCCGCAACTGCGGAATGGTTGCCCGAGTGTTGGTTCTAACATTCCGCAGTTGCGGAACGATTTCTGTCGGTTTTGAGGAAAAAAATCCTACCGGGTAATTAAAACTCAACAGGATTGATTTATGTTTTTGTTATTTCAACCATCGATCTAACCACTTGAAGAACGTGCGCTGCCACAAAATGCCATTCTGAGGTTTCAGCACTCCGATTGATTATGGAAGAGTGTTTTGGCCTCGCCCCTTATTGTTTTCTAACCCTTGCTGGCAAAGGTATTGGGTTATCGAATGTTGCGGGGAAGTAGAAATGCAAAAGGATACCATCGGCATTAAGCTGTGGCATCCTTTTGATCATTCATGAAATTGTCCTTATCTCTATAAAACTAACCTTTTTGTTGTTGATTGATTATTTTAAAGCTGCAATCTGCTTGTATTTTGGCTCGTCGGCGTAGATTTCCTCTTTCAACGGGTTGCGTTTGAACTTCACAATTTTGTACACATGGAAAACCAAAACCCCAACATTAAATGCCAGCGCAATTGCGCTTAATACGGTGTAGGCAGTTGCACTATGCGACGATTTAACAGCAAACATTGAGTCGTCGACAAAATACGGGAAGCACATGGTAAACATCATCCATGTTGCCAGTGTTTGAGCGCGGTGTTGTAGCCATGCGCCTTTCTTTATCATGAATGCTGGAATTGTACACGATACCAGAAGTGCTGCTCCGGCGTAGAACGAATGGTCGGAAACGCAGTTGTACACGTAGGCAAAGTTCCAGAGGTCGTAAGCAATAACCCACCACCACAGCTGATCGGGCCAAAGCATATCCTTGTGTTTATCTTTTCCAATGAAAATGCCCATCCATCCCGAAATGGTAATGATGTTGATGATGCCTGCAATACCGTTCATGATGTTCCAAACACCTCCATCCATGGTTACTTTGTTGATAATGGTGCCATACAAGTCGCCACTGTAGAGACCATAGCACTGAAAATCGCGGATTACAGCTTCAAGTATGTTGATCGACAATATCAGCGGGGGAAACAATAGCAGGTATTTGTTTGCTGCTGCTTTTTTGTTGTAGCGCAAAAGCATAAAACCCAGCACGCCGGCCAGCGATGAGTATACTTTTACCCAATGAAACCATGTGCCGGTGCTAGAATTGGCTCCAGCCGTTTTGGGCCATACCAAAAATGTGAGCATTACCGGTACCAGAATATAAACTAGGTACGAAAACCATTTGCTCGAACGGGTCAGCTCATTCACCAACATTAGTCCGGCAACAACTCCAACCCACATAAGGGCCGAATACCAGGGTATCGATTCGTAGAAAAACATAAGCTATGATTTTAATTGATTAAAAACGTTTATTTCTAAAGTTGCAAACCAAAAGTAGCTAGTGCCCGAATCAACAAAATTGAACTAGTTCAACTTCTGATGCCGACCAATATGTTGTATAATATTCTGATTGGGAAAAAATTTGAATGAACGCGATGTGCAATTTCGTGTTTATGCAAAGTTCTTTAGTATCCGTTTTTTTACTTTGCAAAGCCATTCATCGCTCACCCCAATGAAGCGGGCAATGTATTTGTCGGGGATGCGCTGTAAAAATGCAGAATGGTTGTCCATTAGGTAAATGAAGAAATCTTCGGCCGAAAGCGAAAGCCTCATGGCACTGAATAGGTACATGTTGTGAAGGGCGTTGGCTGTTATTTTGTGGTAGAAAATGCTGAATTCGTGAAACTCTTGCGCCATGCTTTCTAAATCATGCTTCGAGAAAGCAATGAGCGAGCAATCTTCAAGAGCTTTAATCTCGAATGTGCTGCCTGTTTCGGAGAAATAGCTTCGGGGCGACGAAATAAAGGAGTACACATGATCAATATAAAAACCAAGCACAATCTCTTTCCCGTTTTCGTGCTGAAACAGTTGAATCAGGCTGCCTTTGTTCAGAAAATAGCCGTAATGGCATACCTCGCCCTGCTTGAGCAGGTATTGGTTTTTGGCAACCGTAACTTCTTTCCCGCACATTTGGAGGCGTTTCCACAATTCGGGCGAAAGTGGGATCTCTTTTCTGATGTGTGTTTCAAGTTGATCGAACATGGCTAAATCTGTTTCTTCTAAAGTAACTGAAAATGGTGCAAATAAGAAAGGATTAACTTCATCAATCTTCGATGATGGTTCGAAATGTACCGGGCGAGCTTTCATTTGAGATTTAGCTTTATTGTTCTTAGCTACAGCCTACATCGGCTCGTTTTTTTGAATCCGCACTTGCGGAACGATTTCTGTCGATTTTGAGGACAAAAAAAATCCTGCCGGATTATTAAATTCCAACAGGATTGATTTATGTTTTTGTTATTTCAACCATTTATCTAACCACTTGAAGAACGTGCGCTGCCACAAAATACCATTCTGAGGTTTCAGCACCCAGTGGTTTTCATCTTTCAGCAAAAGGAATTCGGCAGGAATACCCCGCATAATAGCAGCATTGTAAGCAGCCATTCCCTGTGTGAACGGAATCCGGTAGTCGTTTTCGCCCTCAATAACCAGTATTGGAGTGTCCCATTTATCAACAAACTTGTGGGGCGAGAATGAGAACGAACGTTGGGCAACCTGATTCCCCTTGTCCCAA
>Ga0209373_10002001_pt1 | contig 21750 bp, 11 predicted proteins | sample Higcelweek5metaG_FD_187173 | JGI IMG/M metagenome (GOLD analysis project Ga0209373, IMG submission 187173) | Freshwater pond sediment microbial communities from the University of Edinburgh, under environmental carbon perturbations - High... | ecosystem: Environmental > Aquatic > Freshwater >... | reverse complement strand
AAATACCGCTGCTTGGTGTCAAACGGCGGCAACTTAAAGACGCCCGTCGCAAGCAAAGCCGCCACGCTAACGGTGCGCGCCGCAGCCGTAATCACAACTCAGCCAAAAACAATAACGGCGTTTGAAGGGCAGGACATAAGCTTCTCTGTTGTGGCAAACGGCTACAATGTCCATTATGCCTGGGAATATTCATCTGACGGCAAAACATGGACCGCCATTCCGGGCAGCGATTCCTCCGCTTTGGATTACGTCGTTGTGGATGAATACTTAAAAGGCCAAAAGTGGATGGTGCGCTGCAAAGCTTGGAGCGAAGGTTTTGAAGGCAAAGCCGTCACGTCTTCAAGTGCCGCAATCACGGTCAACCAAAACCCGCGCATAACAAAAGACCCCGTAGACATAGTTGCGGAAAGCGGCGATGCTGCGAGCTTTGCCGTAACAGCGACGGGTTACAGCTTAAAGTATCAGTGGCAGGTATCGACAGACGGGGGCGATGAATGGTCTGACGTTTCAAAGGCGACGGCGGCGGCATATGCAGTAAGCAAGCTGACAAAGGCTTCTGACGGATTGATGTACCGCGTAAAGGTGTATAATGGTGGCGCAACGGTATATAGCGAAGGCGCGCTTCTTACTGTAAACCAGAAGACGACGATAAGCGCTGTAAGCGGCAATCAGGTTGCCTTTGCGGGAGCGGACGCGCAGTTTTGGGTAGATGCGCTTGTTGAAGAACCTGCGCAGTATGTGTGGCAGGTAAAAGCAGTCGGCTCAAAGAATTGGGAAACGATAGCAGAAGCCGACGAGGATATACTTGTATTAGAAGATGCGGTCAAAGGTTTGAGCGGTTCAAAGTATCGGGTCTTGGTAAGCTCCGGCAGGACAGAGGGCGGCAAAGTACTTACATCTGCGGAGATGACGCTTACCGTCGTAGACACAACCGCAATAACGCTAGGTACGCGGCCACAGGCATTTGAAGGTGGCAAAGGCACCTTTAAAGTGACAGAAAAAGGTTACGGCGCGCTAAAGTATCAGTGGCAGGTATCAACAGACGAAGGCGGAACATGGTCTGACATTGCAAAAGCGACGGCGGCTTCATACACGACGCCCGCATTGAGCGGTTCAGACTTTGCAAAGCTTTATCGCTGCGCGGTCACAAACGCGGCGGGCACGGTTTACGGGGAGTCTCAAAGCGTGTTAAAGCTTTCATCGGCGTCAATAGCGGAAGGTGCAGACCCGCAAGACGTAACTTGCGCCAATACTGAAACTGCGGTATTTACGGTTGGTGTAACGCCCGAAAGCGGCAGTGCGATAACCTACAAGTGGGAAGTGTCGACAGACGGGGGCAGCACTTGGAAAGCCGCAGGCTCTGCGGCCGCCTCCTTGCAGATTAAGAATCCGAACGTTGCATTAAGCGGCAATAAATACCGCTGCTTGGTGTCAAACGGCGGCAACTTAAAGACGCCCGTCGCAAGCAAAGCCGCCACGCTAACGGTGCGCGCCGCAGCCGTAATCACAACTCAGCCAAAAACAATAACGGTTTATCAAAATCAAGAGGCGACATTCAGCATAGGGGCTTCGGGTTACAATCTCCATTACCAGTGGGAATACTCAACAGACGGCGGCGCTACTTGGAATGTCGCCGACGAAGACACCGGGTCTTCCATAACCCATATAATGGATGAATATATAGAAGGTGCAAATTGGCGCGTGCGCTGCAAAGTTTGGAGCGAGGGTTTTGAAGACAAAGCCATATATTCAAGCTCCGCAGGAATAACGCTCTATAAGGCGGCGGACTTTGAGAGCATGTCATTCAAGCAAATCGGAGACGCCCAAGACGTGACGGAAATTTTGGGCGGCAGCGAATCTGTAAGCGCTTATTACGAATATCCCATAACGCTTACGGCCGTGGGCACAGGCGACAATCTGAAATACCAGTGGTATTCATCGTCAGACTTTGGCGAAACTTGGGAAACTGTCGGCGGCGCAACCAAGGCGGTCTACACCTTTACCGCTGCCGGTACAGAGCCCGGACAGTCTCAATATAAGTGCAAGGTGTATAACGACGGGGCCGAGGCGTATTCCGGCATTCTCTCTGTAGAATTTGTTGTGCCGCCCGCTCCCGCAAGCCTTTTAAACTACGCAATCAATGTCGAAGACGTAATTATTGAAAGCGGGCTTGATGAAGAAGAATTCTACGATCTGCCCTATGTGGCATTTGTGCCGCTTGATGCTTCAAACTGCAAGGTAATACCCATGAACGATGGTTATTGCGATAGCGCAACATATGCATACAAACGCATCACGCCTTCAAGCGCAACGCTGTCTATAAGCTTTAGGTACGTCTACGGCGAATACGTCTACAACGAAAGCACAGGCGAAGAAACCTACAAGATTAAGAACGCATCTTATACATACTCTGTAAACTTGTTCTTTGACGATGCCTCCGATGCCACTATGCCAATGGGCTCATTCTCGGGCAAAGAAACCAAGCGCAATCTTGAAATATCGGGCTCGGTATATTTAAGTTTGGGAAGCGGTGCGCCTGCAGATTTTGTCGGCAAGACCATAGAGTTTATGCCTAGTATGGCCTTCCCGTCTCCTTATGAAAACGGCGATGACTTGCTTTTGTACATTGTCGCAGATTGCCTAACAAAGACGTCTATGAGCCTTAACGTAAACCCCGATGCGCCTACGTTAGGCACATATTCTTACACAAAGAAAAGCGACGCCATAGGCACAGGCAGCGCCTCATACACATATAAATATGTGGATGAAAACAAAAAGACTATATCAACATCTGTGAGTATGACGGATATTGTTCTATTCTTCTCAACGTCTGAGGACGGGCATTATAGGATGAGCGTGAAAGTGGGCTCAAACACATATATCGTGACGGGAGACTTCATGCTGAGCGATACCCCTAATGACGACTTGTGACGCTTTTAAGCCCACGCCTCAAAACTCATTAATGACACTCCATTTAAAAATACCTTGCAAGCAAGAAGCCGCAGATTTATGCGGCTTCTTTTTGTATGTGCGCAAATCTATCTTCGGGATTGTTTTCAATGTTACATAACAAAAAAATTTGATACTCTTAAGTTTGCGGATTTCGGATAGTTGACATGCCTAAACCCCAACATGAAAACGCTTTCTGGTACATGGTTTTGCCTCCCGCGCGCCATAGCGGCGGTCGGCCTTTACGCGCCAATGTCGCAAGCGGGTCTTTTAAGGGGCTGGGGCTCGGCTATATTGCAAGGGGCGGCATAAAACTCGGCCGCATTAAGGTTACTTGTTTTGGAGAGCAAATTAATAACGTGCAGGTTTCCTGTTTAAAGCGGAATGTTTGTTTGCTTTGGGGTTGCTTCTGTAGCTTGAAAATTTTTTGCGAGGGCGGAGGTATGGCAAAAAATCTTTGACAAATCTTAGACAGGAAACCCATAAAATGTGGCGAATTATAGCGAAAATACGCCTGATTGACAGTACGGGGAAGGGGAACATATCGACACGAAAAAGCTTGCAAGAATTTTACTTGCAAGCTTTTAAAATTGGTACCTGGCCGGGGACTCGAACCCCGAACCAATTGATTAAGAGTCAACTTGCACATGCTTATAAATAGAGAGTTCATAGGTGCCCTTAGACAAATTTCTTTGTAAATTGAGAAAGCTCAATCATACATAAAAATGAATCACATTTGGACCCAAAAGTCAAGAACTGTGATTTTTAAATAGATTTCTTAAACCCAACCAAAACGGGTTTTAAACAGAAAAAATTTCTGCCACATTGTTTCTAAAATAGCGAATGTTTATCTAGTGTTACTAGGTATGGATCTTATAATTGTCCATACCTTAGATTTAAAATCTCCAAATACTTTTTTTTGAGATTCGGCGGCAGAAAGGAGATTGAAATAAATTCCGTCATTTTGATTTTTGCAGTCAGGATTTTTGCAAAAATATTCTCTATGGATTTGGGATTCATGCCAAAATTTGTAAAGACCTCGATGAAATCTGATTTTTTGATTTTGCGCTTTTTGCCGTTCAAGGTAAGGGCAAGTTCTTCTGGGTCTTTGGGTATGGCTATGGCGGAGTTTATAAGGTCATAGCACGGCGTCATTTTGTAAGAGCCATTAGGGGCGTATAATGAGAAATTTTTTAGATGCATATCGGCATTTCCCGTCAGCCATGAAAAAAGAATCACTTCGGCAAAGTTGACTATATTTAAGTTATTTTTTGAAGCGGCAATTTCAAATAGACGGTCAAAATTAGTTGTGACGATTCTTAAATTTCCATCGCGGGTTCTGGCGAGTTTCAGCAGGGCAGTATGTGTTTGTAAAGATTTTGCATCAGTGCGTTTGGGTTCTAATATTTCTTTTAGATGCGTTCTTACGGAGAGTCTATCTCTTGTGCTACGTTGTTCCAATAATTCAATGACCCTATCGTATTCGCCGCGCCTATATGCAAAATCTTCCAAATCACTTTTTGCATCTTTACGTTTTTTGTATATAAGACGTACAAGGTTTTTAAAATCAGGCAACCCGGCGGGATAAGATATTCCCGCACCGCAAAAAATATTACACGCCCTTCTTCATGCGCCTGAACCAGGGCATCTGGTACATCCGGTCCATTGGCTATGTATTGCATTTAAAAATTGGTAATGACGATTTTTAATCAAATTCAAAATTATAACCAAATCTGTGAAATAAAAGCTTAAATTAAGTGTTCAGAATCGCATAGATTGGCTTTGTGGCATTCTTATATGGATTGTCTTGACACGAGATATAACTACATCACGCGACTTATAAAATTCAAAATATTATTCATTCCACAATTTAAAACAATTTGATGCGTCCGATGAAGCATATCTCAAGTTTATTATTTAATACGCTTATAAATGCGAATGTAGTCCACGTCCATAGAGCTACCGTCGAGATCTTTTTCTATTATAGGGCCAGCCCATTCGGCTATAGCATTGCTTATACAAACAAATGCAGGCGAGTTGCAAAATTCATTTCTGGTTCTATAATATTCTTTTCCGTCAAAGTAGAAAATCAATTCATCTTTATTCCATTCCAATGCGTATGTGTGGTATCCCTTCGACAGGTTTACCGATTCGTCATAATCACTTTGTTTATCAATGATTAGCACCCAGTTGTTGTCATTGTCCAGATATTCGACCTTGTAGTCGCGCAATATATTTTCCCAGACTCCAGCATCTTTCCATCCTGCTAAAATGTTAATATATCCAATTTCAGATTTTTCCGGCAATTCAAATTCAATGAATTTTTCGCCATCGATTTGAGATGCCCATTGTGTTCCGGGATTCCCGTCAAATGCCTTGTCGGGGGTGAAAATCTTTGAATCTTTATATACTCCGCTATTACTTGTCGTCTTAGAATATCTTGCCAGATTTTTATCCGGCTTTGTAGTTTCGTCATAATATAAAGGATTATGAAAAGTTTTAGCATTCTGGGCATATATGTATATTTCCCTAAGGTTAATTTGGGATATATGATTACTGCTAAACCTCAATTTTTTGGCAAAGATAGGTTTATCAGCCTTAATTTTAATTAATGGTTCTCCCTTTGAGCCGCCTGGCTTGAAAACCTTCTTAACTCCGGGGTTAATTTTTCCCATTGTCATGGTATTAACGGTATTCTTAAAGTCTCTTGTTTGTGTGCATATTCTGTTGGGATAATAGCCCTCATTTATGTCTATCTCAAATTCAATGCCTTCGCTGAGAAGAGATCCCATGGTGTATATCCAAAATGCATTATTTGCCCCGCTCGTTGGGGTATATTTGTAGCGAGCTTCAAAATACCCATAACAAAATTTTTGTTTTGTCCGTATTAGTGCAGACGTCCAGTCTTGGTTGCTGCCGTTTTTTCTTTCTTTTTTGTTAAGTATCTTTAAAACACCGTTCCCAAAAGCAACATTCTCTCTCCATCTGCTACACAAAAGTTTGGGGTTTTCGCAATTTTGCGAATACCAGATATCATCAAATTTAGGTCCTGCGTAGGTTTCTTCGAGGTAATCGAAATTATCTTCGAATATGAGTTCCCAATTTTCCGGTTGTGGTGGCGCAGAAAAGATTATAGCCGGATACAACAATATGATTGATAATAACTTTTTCATAACGTATTAACTATAGAAATGTCTATTATAAATAAAACGTAAATTATTATATTTATAATAATATTACATTTTTAATAAAGTATTTGACATCAAATAGAAATACTACTTCAATCGGTCATGTCAAGAGTGGTTATTTGATTTAGTGTTAAAACATATCAAGTCCTATTACTCTTGTTTCGGTGGAATTCGATTTCGGGAAACGCTAATTAAGCCCTTCTCAGATGTTTTCTATCTGATTCTACTCTTTGCTGATTATAATTTCAACTTGGATGCATCATGAAAGTAAAAAAAATTCTGATTCCACTGTTATTAGTTTTATTAGTGGGTACATTATTTTCCGCCAAGTCTCCGGATTGGTGGGTTCAAAGGGGTGTGGTGGGTGCCTCTTCGGGACAGTTTACAAGTTCAACCATTGAATCAAACTATGATATAGCCAATCTAGGGCAGCTAAAATTCATTTCTGCAAGAGGTGCGGATGAGCTTAACTTAAAGCTTGCTAACATCGGAGGTGCCGGGAGCGAAATAAGTGATATGGTTAATGCATTTACTGCATATTCCTCCGAAAATCCCGATATTAATTATAATTCCCTAAACATTGGGCAGCTCAAACATGTTTCTTCTGCCTTTTATAGACGCTTGCGCAGTCTTCCCGCCGGTAAAGTCATTTTTTCGGGAGGTATGGTTTTTCAAGGCGGACTTAGTAACAATATATATCGTTATCCTTGGGCGGACGCTCAAGATGAGGCATCTATTGCATCCAATTATGAACTCGCCAATATCGGACAGCTCAAATTTCTCTTCGGATGGGAGATTGTAAATTTTTACGACTCTGATTCAAACGGTTTGGATGATGCGTGGGAATCTTTTTATTATAGCGGAATTAATGTTAATGCCTTTGCCGACAACGATAATGACGGTCTTTCAAATCTCGAAGAGTTTTTCTTGGGGACAAATCCTACAAATGTAGATTCGGACGGTGATGGTGTTACGGACGGACTTGAGTTTGCATTGTCCTCGGATCCGACAAACTCAAATTCTATCCCCCAATTGGCGCAAATAGATTTTTTTGAGGATTTTGAGTCTTATGATGCGGGGTCTTTGCCATCGTTGCCTTACTTAACTTGGAGTGGGGATGTTTTACTATTTGTAGATAATAGCGAACAGGTGTTTTTAGGTAATTCACTAAAGGCCGATTTTGGTGCGAATGAAAAATCTAGTTTAAGTTTTAACTTTATAAACGCTCAAAATACCTCTTCATGGGTTGACTTTGAGGCAAGGGTTGAACAATTTGAGTCCGCGCCCAATCTTACTGCCGGAGACCTAAGAGCCACAAACTTCTATTTTAAAGACAATCGTATATATTACTTGGATGGTAATGTATGGAAAAATACGGAAGTAGTTAATTCAAGCGCCAGCGGTAGGATAACGGTAAAGCGGGCATACGATGAATCCTTGGAATCAAAAGGTAAATGGGACCTTTGGTTTGATAAAGTAAAATATGTAAGTGCAGCGGATTTCTATATTGGCTATAACGCTTTGTTGCCTAAATTTGCCGAACTCAGGTTTTTAGCTAATGAATGTTCTCTATATTTGGATAATGTGAGTGCGCTCAATAATTCTCCGGATGATTACGGGGATTTTGACGACGATGCGGATGGCCTTGCAAACGATTATGAATTGTTATTAGGCACTAATCCGCATAATTTTGATAGCGATTCCGACGGGCTTTCCGATGGCTTAGAAGTACTTTTCGGAATGAACCCCTCTGCTTCCGAAGATAATATAGCCCAGAATCAAAATACCCAGGGCAATGGATTCTTCTGGAGTTGCGGATTCGGATCCGTCGAAGGGTTTCAGGCTGGAAATTTGGGTTTTCAGAAAGGATGGTCTTCGCTCAACTCATTGATAACGCAAGAAGAAAATCTGCTTTTAGAGTCGGATGAAAATTCTTCAGCATATGCGTCTAGGGCTTTCAATACATTCGGGCACAAACAAATCTGGATAGGGTTTGACGCCAGATTTACAAATCCAATCCTGCCGGATTCCATTGCCTATTCTGAAAATACTGCAGCAACTTTTTCATTATCATCAGATAATCTTGGGGGATTGTATTATTATGATTCGATTGGGAAGCATTGGATTTCGCTTTCTTCCGTCACATTTTTGCCTAATTCTTGGAATAGATTTTATGTTTGCTTAGATTATGATCTTAAGAAAGTGACATTGGTTGTTAACGGTGAAGATGTCCCCGTGGCAATCCCATTTGCGGATACCATAGCCAAATCTTTATCAAGGTTTTATGCATCAAGTAGTTTCCGTAATGGTGATGTTCAACCAAATATTGAATTTGATAACATTTTCGTATCCGACACTAGGCCGTCGTATACGCCCATTGAGGGCGTTGTGCTTGATGAGAATGCGAACGGCATACCTGATTGGTATGAATACGGTTCTGGCGGTATTGAGAATTTGATGGCAACTTTTAAGCTCTCCGCAGAAAGTGCCACTTCGCAAACATATACGGATCCTAATGATATCGAACCCTTCAAAGTCAAGCTTACGGATAAGCTTGGTAATCCTATAGCAAATAAGAATATTTCATTCCAAGTGGTGCAAGGCGGTGGGGTTCTTGGTACTGCTTCGGGCTCTACCGACTCTGACGGGCTGATAATTTGCGCATATACACCCGATGATAGCCATGATACAAATTACATAAAGGCCAGTGTCGCATCAGGACTCCATTCAAACGAAGTAGGTTTTAACGTAACAAAGAGTAAGGAATTTGTCCTGCCTTCTGATTATCTTAACACTTATCTTTCTTCTATAAAGGAAACAGATACTCCGTTCTCATCGTCTAAAAACCGATATTTACGTCATTTCTCCGAATATGTGTCTTATTATAAAACTATATCCGTAATGGTAAGTGCTTATGATGGATATGATGGATATACCGGTAGTTATCAATCGGGTGTTTGTTATGCTAATGATACGGGTATCACGCTTTCAGCTTATGAATATAATGCGGATCCTTATGATGGTAGAAGTTGGATGAGTGCAAATACGACAAGTTCTTATGAACCTATTTATCATGAACCTGTGCCATTAAGCACTTATGTTACTCAAAATTTACATTTTTTATATATATCAAGTTTATATGAAACACGCATGCATCATGATTTCTTTTTCGGTGGAGTATATGAAGGGCAATCGGGTTGGTCTGATAATATGGCAAATATTGATATGGGTGGTGGTGGATATAATAATATTTTTTATGTATCTCCACCAGGTGGATACTCATCGTTATATCATGAGGGCTATGGAGCTGCATCTTGTAAGATATTCGGGCCTTGGATATATAATATACCTCTTGATGAATATAATCCCAATATGCAATTAGCGACTGTAGGATCTGCTCCGATCAAAAACCCGACTTCTTTATACCTGCACACTCCTAGTTGGGATCAAGATCAAGCGATTATCAATTTTGATCCCGAATTTGTTTGTATGCAATTTCGCATATATGATCATGAGGTAGAACTCGTATCATCAACAGATACGCCTCTAAATGGCATAAAGTTTACAGAAGCATCAGGTGTCGATAAAGATGGTAGAGAAACGCTTGTGTTGCTTTTTGAAAGACAGACACGGTTTTCTGTAACGGGAAATATTTTGTTGACCCTGACCTTAAACGGCGTTGATAAAGAATTCAGGTATCCCGTAAAATGGGATCCTATAGATCCACCTTTTTCCTCATATTTGTCCGATGCGGCGAGTTCAAAATATCGCAAAATATCGCTTATCGGCAGACCTATTGCGGATGAAAAACCCCAACAAAAAGAAGAAACTGATTACACTCCTCCGGAAACTTATGTTGATGCCATGTCGCTTCAATTGAGGCAAGATAATGTTGACTTATCGGTTCTTACCCCATCGGCAGAATTAAGCTTGTCTGTGCGCAGAAATTACAATCCAAGCGTTTGGTCGCTGACTTCGGATTTGCGTCCGCATGAAACGCCGGAAAACGCTTTTGGGGCAAATTGGTCTTCAAACATAGTCGCTTATGCAAAGTCCCAACAGTATTTTACTACCGGAGAATATGTAAAGCGTTCATCTCCCGATACAATTACTTTAATAGATGAAAACGGTGCACCATATACTTTTGTTATTTATTATGCATTAAATGAAACTTCAAAAAATCCGTATTTGCCGTTATCTGTATTTAATCTTGAAAATGCCCACTTTGTGGCCATGCCAAACGGCATGCATGATACGAATGCATATCTTTCAGAACTCAAGTATGTTCCTGAGGTAACTGGCTCTCCCGCAAAGTTCATACTCACAAAGCAGTACGGTACGGTTCTCACATACGAGGCTGTAAAGAATCTTACGACAGATATTTCAAACGACAGGCTTTTTGGAAGTAAGAGCTTTACAAAAATTTCTTATGCAAGACTTGTAAGCGTTGTAGACAAATATCTTTATAAGTTGTCTTATAATTATCCATCCGCTTACGACGCCGATATTCCCACGCTTATCCCTTCGCAAATACTTTTTCTAAATTCAAATACGCCGATAGGCTCAACTTCGGGCAGTTCATTAAGCCTTAAAATAGAGCAAAAAAACGGCAAAATATCGAGAATCTGGGATGCTCAAGGCAATTTCGTAGAATACGGTTACGATTCTGCCGGCATAACAGTAAACTCAAACCTTACCGATGCCGAAAACGCATATTTGTGGGAGAATAATCTTACTATTAAAAGCGGAGCACTGCTGACATTAGTGAAACGTGGAGATATTGATGTATTCAGATATAATTATGGGAACAGCATAACGACTGAAAGTCATATTCACTCTACATCAACAGATAATGATTATTATCATTTCCATCTGAATCTAAAAGAGATTACTGACGGCAATGGTAATAAATATAAGTTTGAGTATTATGATCTTCCTGAGGAATGGGTAAAGCGCGGTTTGAAAAGTCGGACAGACGATGCTGTTTTTGTTCCCAGTGGGGCGCCCGCCTCGCTCAAAAAAATAACCTTACCCATGCTTGATGCCGAGGGGAATGCTTTATATTCATTCTTTGAGCCCGATACAGACATACTCCTCACATACAACGGGGATTGGGAGCCTGTAATGGATTCTAGCAATGGACGCATTAACAAGCGCAAAACCTTTGTTACAGATGCCAAGGGAAATAAGATAGTTTATACTTGGTATGATGAAGGCGATTCCGAAGAGTTCCCTATTCTCATTACCGAAATGGTTGATTTTTGCGAACCTTACGGTGTTTCAAGTGAGGATAACTTCAGTTTCCCTGTTATGGGATATTTTAAGAAGATGAGGATTCAGTATCTTTCCGAAGAAGGGGTTCCGACATTGCATGAATCTTATGAGTTTGAACCTCAATTCGGTATGTCGCTTGTAAAATCGACTGATATAAACGGTAATGTTACGACTTTTGAATATGACAGTTCGGCGACGATTTCTACCTCTCCTGATGATGATGTTGCGCCGTATGCAAACGGTTATCCAATGCCTATTGCCGAAGTTGACGCCAACGGCAACAGGAAAGAATACAGCTACGTCATACTCAATTCTACAGTCAATCCGGGTGTTTCATTCAGATTGATGAATGGCTCATTGCTTAAGACTCCCGCGGGTGTTATAGTAAATAAAACACAGTACATCCTTGATGAATTTGGCTCGGTTTCAGAAGAGCGGGTTTTTGGAGGATCGAATATGACGAATATCCTCAAACGGACTCAGAATCAATATACAAATTCTGACTACAAGTCATTCCTCACAAAAAGTACCGTGATTGATGGTAACAGTAGTTCAAATTATGAAAAATCTTACACTGCCGACACATACGGCAGATTGGCTTCTGAAACAGTTTCGCCGGATTATTTGAGAATTACAACCAGTTATGAGTATAATAAGAACGGTCGCAAAATAAAGATTGTAGATCCCAACGGCAATGTTTCATCTATTGAGAGGGATTCTTTTGATAGGCCTGTAAAGCTCTATAATCCTGACGGCACCCTGAAAATTTTTGCCTATGACGGCAACAGCAATAAAATATCGGAGACTGATGAGCGCGGCACACTTACGGGATTTACCTACGACACGCTCAACAGGCTTACCGCAACAACTCTCTTTATGCAAGAGGGTGACGGTAACGACATTGTTAAGGAGCAGGGTTTTGACGCAATAGGCAATATGACGGAAAGTGTCGACGCCAACGGCAATTCCACAAAATTTACTTATGATATTTTGGGCAGGCCCATTGCTATTGAATATCCCGACGGCGGTGTTGAGCAGAGGGCTTATGACGGCAACAGCGGTTCGAGCCTATTCTCTTCACAAGGGTTTAAGCCTACGAAAATTACAGATCAGCTTGGTTATGTTACTGAGTTTACTTATGACTCCATATATAGATTGATTTCGCAAAAGGCATTTTACGAAACGCCCGGCGGCACGGGCAATTTTGCGGAGACTTCTTATGTGTATGACGCTGCGGGCAATAAGATTGCTGAGACTGATCCGCTTGGCAATACCACTGATTATGTGTATGACGCTCTTAACAGGCAGATAAAAATAACATATCCGCTCGTTGCCGGTGAATCGCAGCGCGCCTACAACACTTTTGAATATTCTCCAAACGGTCTGCTCCTTTTGAAGGTTGATGAGTTAGGTAACAATTTCATCAAAGAATATGATAATGCAGGTCGTCTCAAACTTGATGTTATGCCTTGGGTTTACGATGAAAAGAGGGGCTATGACGCTGCGCCTTATGTAGTTTATGAGTATGACGCCAACGGTAATGTTATCGTCACAAAAGATGCTTATGCGCGTGAAACCTTGTCTGTGTATGACGTAAGAAACCGTCCCATTTACAAGATCATGCCGCCCGTAGATATTTTGGAAGGGCGAGAATTCTTAACTTACAGTTCGGTTTACGCTACCGAGTATGACGCCGTGGGAAACAAGGTTAAAGAGACTGATCCGTCCGGCAATGAAACTTACTACTATTACGATAGGGCGCAAAGGCTCACGCAGACCACCACGCCCCCCGTATTGGTTGATAATGAATCTGCGCCGCGTCCGCTTATAAGTTATTTGCGTTATGATTTTAACGGTAATCCCGTTTTGACTATAGATGCGCGCGGTAAGAGTGTTCGCACAGTCTACGACGTCATGAACAGGCCGATTTCGCAGATAAAAGACTATACATCCAATCCGCTTGACGGTGAAAATATTGCAGAACTTAAAACATATGACAATATCGGCAATGTAACTTCTGTCGCCGACGGCAAGGGTAACGTAACCCAATATGCCTATGACGGGTTGAAGCGTAAAATTATGTCAAAATACGCTGTCGGACAAAGCGTAGAAAGAACTGAACATTTCGGGTATAATGCAATGTACTTGATATCAAAGGTGGATTCAAAAGGTGTTACCTTAACATCTGCCTATGATGCCAAGGGGCGTATTACGACCCAGAACAATTCAACATTTACTTATCAATATGCTTATGATGCCTGCAATAGGATACTCAATGTCCGCAAAGATAATGTAATTGAGGTTGAATATGTGTATGACTCCAATGGCCGCATAGTTTCCGAAACCAGCAACGGTCTGACGCATTACAATTATTATGACGTGTTGGGCAACGCATTGCGTTCTGAATACCAATATAATCTTGATGAGGCTCCGTTTGTAGTAAATAGGGAATACAATACCCATAATAAACTGACCAAACTTACTTATTCTGAAGATGTCTTCCGATATTATTACGACGCCGAAGACAATACGGTACTTGTGACGTATCCCAACGGCATACTTTCCGCAAAGTCCTATGACGCGACAAACAGGCTTGTTGAAATTTCAGAGTATTCTAAGAACGGCGCTCTTGCATACGCCTATGACTATGCTTATGACGCAAGCGGCAATTTGGCTCGTCAAGAACGCGCAAGCAACATAAGCGCTGTTACGGATGAGCTTGTAATGAGCACTTATGACGGTTTAAACAGGCTTAAAACAAACGCTCAGACGGGTGTAGAAAACGGCGCCGTAATAACGTATGCGTACGACGGCGCAAGCAACCTTTTAAGCAAGAAAAACGGCGATAGCTATGTATTGGGCGCCTCATATAACGCACTCAATGCGCCGGTTAATGCAGAAATCGGTTCGGTAAGCGGCGCTTATGTATATGACGGCAATGGCAACAGGGTTGCAGACTTTTATACAAATACGGTCTCCATGCCTATTGCGCACATCGGGCAGGGGGTTAACTCTTCTCAAAGCACTAATGAGGGTAACGCCTATACTTATGACACAATAAACAGGCTTGTCGCCACAAGCGCGGGGCTTGATTATGCTTATGACTACCGCACGCGTATGCTTACAGAAAATCGCTTTGAAGCGGGCGGCGCAAATCCGAACTCTCTTTATACGCGGCACTTTACATATTTCGGGGGTACCAGTGTTGCCGAGGCTGAAGTTTACGATGATGAAGGCCTTGTGCGGAAGGTCAAAACGCGCATAAATGTGCGCGGCCCCGATCTTGGCGGCGGCGTTGGCGGCTTGCTTTGCATACTCACGCGTGACGACAGTGCGGAGGGCAACGCCTTTGTCTTAAAATATAACCACTATAATTTGAGGGGCGACGTAGTTGTATCGTCAAAAGCAAACGGGACATTTTATGATTACAGCGGGTATACGGAGTTTGGCGGCATAATAAACCCGTCGGCGGGGTTGCTGCACAGCGGCGATTATAAATCAAACACCAAATACCGCATGCCCGGCACGCGCCCCGTAGTAAATGAGGGCAAGCGTTGGCGAGACCCTGTTTTAGGGTTATTCCTCACGCCCGACCCGCTTGAATACGTCGACGGCCCCAATATATACATCTACTGCGGCCAAAATCCCTGGGGGAATTACGACCCGTTGGGGCTGGCAAAATCTTGGGGGCAAGCTATAACAGATTCCATGATAGCAAAGGCGCGCAATGAATCAAATGTAACAGATCCACTACTTGAAGTAGCACAAGGAATTGCGGCAAGAACGGCACCATTGACAAGGGCAATAAATTCAATTGAAAATGTTACAAATTCACCTCAATTCCAAGGATCACTTCAAATGATTGGTGGCATGGCTGAAGCCATAGGAGGTGGTTCACTCATGCCTGAGGCTCCGTATTTAGGTGCTCCGATTGCTGCTCACGGTCTCGATAATACAGTGGCCGGTGTGCGCACATTATATTCAGGAGTGCAAACTGATACATATACATCAAGATTACTCTTGCAAGAAGGACTTGGGATGAGTAAAAGTTCAGCCAATATTACAGACGCAGCAATTGGTATTGCAGGCGGCTTAGCGACAGCTGCAAATGGTGTTAACGGAGCCGTAAAAGTATTGGCTTCACCGGAGGCCAAAGGTATGTCTAAAATTCAAGCATTATTAAGAAATGAAAGAGGGGCGGTTGCCATGTCTGATATGGATTTTGCAAAAGCAAATGCTATAGCTCCAACTCAAATTGGGAAAGCCATATTATTTGAGAAAGGGATAATAGAGCAACCTAAATTTAGTTTTTTGGGTTCAATAAAATTATGTTTAAAGGGAACCGGTAATACGCCTTTGGCTAATGTGGGCGCAGGCGCAATCACCACTGCTGCAAATGCAAAACGAGGAAATGACGCCGATGAACGTAAATAAAAAGAGAAATAAATTAGACAGAAGCGCCGAATATTTCAATCTTGGCGAAAAGCGTTTAGATCATACTTATAAGCTCAGTTTTCTGCAGGTGTTTTTTAATCCTACCTCTTCCATTTTATCTTTTTTTATAGTGATTATATTTTGTATATTCTCATATTTTAACATGACCGAGCCATGGCCTGTTCGTTCCATATTATTAATATTACTTTTTTTAATTATGTCTTTTTTAACATTAAGTTTTAAATACAATGATTTTAAGAGATATGTAGGTGAACAAAGAATTTTGGTTACGGATGATTTTGTTGTTTTTGGAAATAGAAAAGATGGATACTATTATTACAGAAAAGCCTGTGTGGTTAAAAAAGGATATTTCAATGTTGCCATAATATTCTTGTACTATAACGAAAGGCCCAAATGGTTTATATCAAAATTATTCAGAAAGATTATGAACACGATACTTGTGAATATTGATAATATAAAATTTGAAGCTTTGAAAAACGCGATAGAGCGTGACTGACAAAACTTTATCTGTAAAAGGCGTAAAAATCTAAGAAAACAACAGATAATTTGATGTCGCTAGTATGCTTAAAAACAAGCACTTCAAGTTTTTAATTAAATCAGCAAGCGCCCGCAAGACCCTGTTTTAGGGTTATTCCTTACGCCTGACCGGCCGTAACGGATTCATCTTTCAAGAATTGTAAAACAATGCGCATAACTCAGCCTGCGTATGCTTGATGTGTCCAGAAATCCCCCAAATGCTACAAGTATATTTATAATTATTAGTAATATCATCGCTTTTTAAAATGTAATTATTTTCATACATTTAAATATTGCATTTTGATATTAATATTCGTAAAACTTTTTTGACGCTATCAAATATTAATATTTAGACCGACTATGGCGCTTTAAGAAGCCTTTTATATTTATGTCAATTGCACGCATATCTCATTTTAAAACTCTTGCCGTATTGACGGTTTTTCTCGGCACAAACCTTTCGGTATTGTATGGGGATGAGGTTTCTGCTGTCGGCAGTAATGTGTCCGCGTCTGCCGCTTCATCAACGCCCGCTCAAGATACGGCCCCGCAAACCCCTCGAGAGTTTTTTGATTCAATAAAAAAACTCCCGCCTGAAGAGCGCGCTAAGGCAATTCAGGAATGGCGCAAAAATAACACCTCAAACGCAAACTCGGCGCTGACTGAAGAGGTCTTTAAAAACAGGCAAAAACAGCTTTATGATATTCAGATTGAGCATGTTAAAAGTGACATTGAAAGACTCAATATTATTAAGCAAAAGATTGAAAAGTCTGAAGCTTTGCCTGCGGATGATAATGCCGTAAAACTTTTAAAAGAGTTTCCGCAGATTATAGAGCTAAGGGGGCTTGAACTTGATGAGATTGAATTTCGCAAAGGGCTTTTGGATGTCGATGCGCAAGATCGCTATAAACTTCTTTTGGACAGGCAGAATTCAGATTCTTTTAAAAGGTTGGAGGCCTTGCGCAAAGAGTATTTAAAGTTTTTGCCCGCGGATATGCCGAACATATCAAATTTTAATAATATCAAAATTAATTCGGAGCTTCAGAAAAGCCTCGAAGGTAAAACGCCGCAAGAGCGCAGAGAGATTACAAAGAAATATTTCGACGATATCCGAAAAGCAAAAACGGAAGAAAGTAAGAAGGCTCAAAATGAATAAACGGAACTTATTTTTTTGTATTTTTATGCCGTATTTATGGGCATCCGCTTTGTCATTCGCTGCGGATATTTCGCGCGTGTATATCTCTGAAAATGGCGTTGCGCTTGAGGCCGATACCGCTTATACGCTTACCGGCACTTTTAGTGTAAGCGGTGTGACTGGTAACAATGTTGAAGTCTTGGTTTGTCTTGCAGAGGGGGGTAAGCCGGATTCCGCAGAAATAATATGCTCCGCAGAATTATTTGCAGACGGTTCCGCAAGCGTGTCTGAAGGCTTTACGGCGGCTTTCGCCATGAAAAATATTGAACTTATCTTGGTTTTAAAATCCGTATCTCAAGTTGTTTTGACTTCTGCGGATTTTAAACTCTTACAAGACGGCGCAGAAGTTAATCTCAATTTTGCGGTAGATTGCGTTAAGATAAATGCGAATTTGTCTGAACAGGGTCAAAATGACGCCGCAGTGGGTGTTGCAAATGCTTCGGCATCAGATAATATAGGCCGTATCGGCAATGTAAATGCTGGCAATGCGTATCTAGCGCTACAGAAGGCTTTCTCAACGCATAAAAATGTGATTTTTGTTAATAAAGATTACGGTAAAGACACTTACAGCGGCAAATCTGAAAGCATAGCGACTCCTGACGGACCCAAGCAGACTTTAAGCGGGGCAATATCGGCCGCAAAGGACGGCGATACGGTGATTTTGCAGGGCGCTTCAAGCATATACGCATGGCCCGCGCAAAATTCAATTTCAGGCAAGACAATAGCAATAACGGCTAACGGCAACGCCGCAATAGGCGGCACAGAATAAAAATTTAAAGAAAGAAGACAAATATGAAAATCAAACTCGCAAGTTTAGGGATACTCTTGAGCGCATTTGCGCTCAATTCGGGCGCAACTCCTACGCAAATCGATATGCTCGGGAATGTCAGCGTTAAAGATGATCCCAATACAACTGCAGATGTTGAGGGAAATTTAAGTGTAAATAACGGGGCTACCGTCAATGGCAGATTATATTTGCAAGGTAAATCTGGGGAGTTTTCTGACCAGCAAAGCAATTTGCTTGTGCTCACTTATGATTCATTTACTCCCAATACCGTCACTGGCTTCAATTCAATCTTAATTGGCGGCGGAAATTCCGGAAATATTAATGAATCTATAGTTTCAGGTGTTGAAAATGCTTTGTACGGTACATATAGAAGCATTGTGTTTGGAAACCAGAATTCATTCACAAGCTCTACCCTAAACTATTCATTTATCATGGGTGCAAATAATATCGGATCTTCTGGTGTCATAGGCGCATCTTTTGTTTTGGGATCGAACAATAATGTTGGCAATGATTCATTTGCGTTTGGCTCTGGCAATACTGTTAATCGCTGGTCGTTTGCATTTGGATTTGCCCATTTGGCTGATATAGTTTCTGCATCTTTCGGATCATCTGTGGCCACATATAATGGTTCTTTTGGCGCGGGTTCGGATAATAATGCATTTAATTATTCAACAGTCTTTGGTACTTGTAACAATGCAGATTGGGGGAGTTTTGCGGTTGGATATTCATTAAATGTATCCGAATTTTCTTTTGCTTATGGTGAAGGTTGCCAAGCTTACAATTTTTCATTTGCCGGTGGCCTTTCTACCGTTTCTACGCATGTTGGGCAGGTGACATTTGGGGCATGGAATGACTATTCAATTACTGGTACTGGGGAACAAATCCAGTTTACTGACTGGATGTTGCATACATTTTATTACCGCATGGATGATCCACTTTTTGTTTTGGGCAACGGCACCAGTGAAGAAAACCGTTCAAATGCGTTTGTGGTACTTAGAAACGGAAACACTCAAATTAATGGTGCGTTAAATGTTCAGGAAACTGTGCGCGCAAAGCGGGGCGGGGACATATTTATGGGAGAATACGGCAGGGCGGAAGACAGCGGCTCCGCAAACTGAATTTTATTTTAATGAAGCGTTGCGATTTATTTTGTAATAAAAGTCTTTAATAAGGCGGTTTGACGTGAACAAAGCAAAGAAATGAAAATCATGAAGAATCTAATAAAAATATCGTCTATCCTGTTGGTCTCTTGTTCATCAGTTTACGGTTTGGACTATTACTGGAATGCATCAGGCGGCGACAAAACTTTTTCTTTGTCTGCCAACTGGAATCCACAGGTCAATCCACAGGCTATGCCAACCTCTGCAACTTCTTTGGGGGAGTTGATGGTTTCAAATTACTCAACATTTGGTGCGGCAGAAATTAACTCGAATTTAACAGTCAATTTCGGGACAATAAATGCCGGAGGGATACAGGGTAACAGTGGCGTCATAAATATCAGAAGCGGGAACATTTCATGCAACAGAATACAGGCCGGTATGAGGTATGGCTTCGGTATTGTTAATATCTATGGCGGGGCAATGCAAATTAATGGCATATCAACCCGAATTGATACCACGGGCGCATTGCGCGCATATTATGGCGGTATTATCAACTTTTATGGCGGTACCGTAGAAATGGATTATGCCTTTTGGCTGAGCACTGATACTACATTTAATTTCTATAACGCGGGTGGGCACGCTAAAGCGCCCAACGCTATTTATGCTCCAATTTATGCAAAGAAAGGCGTAGATTCAATGGCTTTGAAAGTCACAAACGGAAAACTCAATGTATATCTTTCAAAAGGTCTCAATCTTGCCATCAACGATGTAATATATCTTATAGAATACAATGCCCCTGCTATAACGACAGGATTTAAAAATGTTTCCAATAACCAAGAAGTCGTAGTTGATGGCTTTAGATTCAGGCTTGAGATGAATAAATCATTAGGTGATGGGAGATATGCGGTTGCGCTTGTCGCCTTGCAGGCTGTAGATACGCGTTTGCCGCGCGGAACCGTGATAATGTTGTCTCAAAATTGCGATTTTTGAAATGAATAAGAAATAGAATAAGAAACTGTAATTAGGCATAAGGATACGCACTTGGGGGCTCAGTTGTTTTTTTGTATATTGAAGTATTCTTTTGCGTCTGAGGCGTTGCCGGAGCCTTTGTAGTGGCGATTATAGACTTGATAGCCGCTTATATGCCCCATGATGTCTAGGGTGTGTTCTGCGCCAAGATAATAGTATCCGTAAGAGCCGAAAGAGTGTCTGAGTACGTCTTTTGGAAGGTTAACGCTCAATTTTGATTTCATCTTCTTAAAAGAGCTGTAAGAGGCGGGGGCTATGGGTTCATTTTTGTTGCGCGTTTCAAGAGGTTTAAGCCATTGCCAAAGATTCTCTGGAAGGTCTTGAAGGATTCTGTATTTTCTGATTTTTGAACTGTTCCCGCTTATTGTAATTTTGCGGTTCTTAAAATCAATATTGCCGATTTTAAGCGTTTCCTTAGTTCCCTCGCTTATAAGTTCTCCGGGTCTGATACCTGCGAAGGCCATCAAGGCAAACAAAGGCTGCCATGCTTCGGGCAATTCTTTGAAAAGCTTGGCGCAATCATCAGAACTTATGATTTCGGCGGGTTCAGTCTCTTTAATTTTTTGCCGAAGCTTTATACCTTTAAATACATTATATGGCAGGTAATTTTTTGAGACACACCAATTATGAAATGCCGAGAAGGCTTTGATTGCATGTTTAGGGGACTTTGACATGAGCAAGATATTTTCAGCTTCTTTTTTGCCCAGAAACAAATCATATTTTTTCAGGAATTTAAGATTGAATTTATAAAACTTGATTGTGGCGCTGCGGCATACCTTGTGATTCACAATTGCAGATGTATTCATCAATTACTTCATCAATTTTAAGATTTTGGTGCGAATTTTTGTTCAGCTTTTCTTCAAGAAATTCCGGAAGCAATTTGATGATATCATTTAGCGTGCTTCCGTTAATGATCAACAGTCTTTTTAGCTCTATGAATTTTAATCTTTCGATGGGCGTTAAAGAGATCTCTGCGGGCAAATCCAGTTCTCTATTGCACTCATTCCTAAAAATATCCGACTCTAACAGTGTTGCGAAATCCTTTTGAGTTCTTTTTTCTTCTGCCCAATATTTAACCCCCAATGGTTTACTTTTATTATTACTATTACAAAGAGTTGCTCTTCTTAATTTTTGCATACAACTCTTATTTATACTTTCAAAAAATTTAAACTTTTTTGAAAAGCGGGTTTATATTTAAGGGGAGCTGAAATGGGCACGTGGATGGTTGGCGCATTTAACGGTAATGGCAATTTGCTTTTG
>Ga0209373_10002000_pt1 | contig 21754 bp, 16 predicted proteins | sample Higcelweek5metaG_FD_187173 | JGI IMG/M metagenome (GOLD analysis project Ga0209373, IMG submission 187173) | Freshwater pond sediment microbial communities from the University of Edinburgh, under environmental carbon perturbations - High... | ecosystem: Environmental > Aquatic > Freshwater >... | reverse complement strand
GTTTACCTGACTGAAAAACGCATCTTCAAACTCTGAAATTTCTTCGGCAACTTTGTCAAAACAACCAATCAGAAATTCAGCAACTGCAGTAGGAGTTTTCAATCGTGTATTGGCCACCATATCAACAATAGACTCATCTTTTTCGTGACCAATGCCCGTAATAATTGGCAAAGGAAATTGAGTAATGTAAAAAGCCAAATCGTAATTATCGAAACACGCCAAATCCATTTGCGAACCACCGCCTCGAATAATCACAACGGCATCATACTGTTCTTCCAATTCGTAAATCTGATCCAAAGCTGAAATGATAGAAGCCACAGCATCGCTGCCCTGCATGGTAGCGGCAAATAGTTTGGTCGAAAATCGATAACCGGCTTCGTTGTTATGAAGTTGATTCATAAAATCTTCGTAACCAGCAGCTGTTGGCGACGAAATGATGGCAATTCGCGAAGGGATTTCGACTATCGGAATCTCCTTGTTCATGTCGAAAACCCCTTCATCTTCCAACCTCTTGATGATCTCCTGCCGCTTCCGGGCCATGTCGCCAAGGGTATAGTTGGGATCAATATCTTTTATGTTGAGGCTAATTCCGTATACTTCGTGAAACTCGATGGAGACGGCAATCAACACTTTCAGTCCGGCTTGCAGGGTTTGACCTGTTGTAGATTCAAAGTAAGGTTGAATAAAACGGTATTGCCACGACCAAATTGTCGCCCGCGAACGAGCTGTAATTTCATCGGTAGAGTTGTCTTTCTCAACCAGTTCCATATAACAATGGCCGCCACGGTTAACTTTAAGTTCGCCAATTTCGGCAACCACCCAAAGCTGTTCTGGAAACGAAAGCTGTATCGTTTCTTTAATTAATGAATTAAGTTCGGTAAGTGTAAGTTGGCTCTCCACGTTAATATTTTATCAGCTTCAAAGATTTTACTTTTCGGTCACCTTTTAAAACTGCAAAATACACACCTTTGGACAAATTAGACAATGCTTCGGAAGAAATTTCGGAAGTTGATGAATGAATTGACGTACTGAAAACTTTTTTCCCTTCGAAAGAGATCAATTCGAAATGGTTATAACTTGTGCCCGACAATATTGAAAGCCTGTTTGTGAAGGGGTTTGGATAGATCATCACATTTGATTCCTCAACATTGATCACATTTACAGTGGTGGTATCGGTTGTTGTAGTTGTATCGATCTCGGCACCAAAAAGTTTCGCAAAATTGGGAATTCCATAGCCGTATTCCACATCGTTGGCTGGGTAACGGTCGCCCGATTTGCGTATGATTTCAATGATTTCGGAAGCGCTTTTTTCAGGAAATGCGCCAACCAAACAAGCAGCAAAACCTGCCAGTACCGGCGACGAAAACGATGTGCCACTACCTATTCCCAGACTTCCACCACCGCCTACAAGTGAAACATCAGCCCCCATGGCAGAAATATCGGGTTTAGGCAGAAAACCTTCGCCGGTAAAACCTCGCGATGAAAAATCAGCCACCACTTTTGAAGTATCAACTGCTGCGACACAAAGCACTTTTTCTGCTTCAGAAGGCACTACAATATGGCCCCAGTAATCTTTACCCGAATTGCCGGCACTGCAAACCACAACAATACCTTTATCGACAGCCAAATTTGCCGCTTTAGAAATACGCATCGTTTTTCCGTCGAACTCGGAATAAGTGTGATTAAAAATTGGATTGTCGAAAGTGGTATACCCCAACGATGTGTTGATGACATCGCACCCTACACTGTCGGCAAATTCAGCGGCAATGATCCAGTAATCCTCTTCAACCGGGAATTCGGTATCGGCATCTTCAGAACGAAGCAACCAATAATCGGCTTCGGGTGCGGAACCAATCATTACACCTTCATCAGAACAAGCCATGATCGATAATACCGATGTACCATGCGAAAGTTCGCCATAAACACTATTCCCTGATTCTACAAAATCGTAAGAGCCCAAAATTCCATTCCTCGAGCGTAAGTTATTAAAAGCAGGAATCTTATTCACATTAAGAAAACCAGCATCAATTACACCTACCACCACTCCTTTACCTTTCGAATGGTTGTGCAATACTTGTCCGCCAACCATTGAAACCTGAGTAAATGAACTGCCGTATTTTACAGCAGTTAAACTGTCGACATCAGAGAATTTCAACTTGGTACTTTTCAGCGGATCTCCTTTTCGTAGCTCAATTGATTTTACAAATGATGGCAAAACGATTGAATGGATATTTTGAATTTTATCAGGAATTACAATGGCTCCGTTCATCCAACGGCTGGTATGTTTTACGTAAAACCCCAACGATTTTAAAGAATCGACATAGGCTGGGTTTACCGGAAGATCGGTTGAATCGATTGCAATTGCATGTTTATTGCGCCGTTCGATTGCTCGCGGAGAAAGATAATATTCGGGTTCACCAAGTGAATAAGGAGTATTAGCTTTAGACTGAAATTGTATCCAATAAATGTTTCCAACAGGTTCAGTTCCCAACACCACCACCGAATAAAGAATAAGCACCAGAAATAAACACTTTTTCATCTTATTCTTTTAAAGAAAGATAAAGTTATGAAATGATGAAGACAAAAGGAAGGATTGTTTAGCAAATAATTCCACCACCAATCACATTATTTCCTTCCATAAATACGGCCGATTGCCCGGGTGTTATGGCCCAGGCACTTTCGTAAAATTCTACCTTTATTTTGTCGCCGTGCTGCGAAATACGGCTAAGTGTTCCTTTGTTATTGTAACGAATTTTTGTAACCACTTCCATCTCTCCTTCAATACATTGACACTTCATAAGATTTATATGATCAACCCAAAGTTGAGTTTTATTCAGCTCTTCTCGTTCGCCAAGAACCACTGTATTTGTTTTTGCGTCGATGTTGATCACATACATTGGATGCCCCATGGCAATAACCAACCCTTTACGCTGCCCAATGGTATAAAATGGGTAACCTTTGTGGCGACCCAATACTTTCCCGTTTTTATCGATAAAGTTTCCTTCGCCAATTTTTTCGGCAATATCGGGAACACGTTCTACAATAAAACGGCGGTAGTCGTTATCTGGTATGAAGCATATTTCCTGACTTTCGCGTTTTTTAGAAATCTTTTCAAACCCCCGGTCGAAAGCTATTTGCCGAACTTGTGGCTTGGTTAATTGCCCAAGTGGGAAAAGTGTCCGTTTCAAATCTTCCTGCGATAACTGCCAAAGAAAGTAGGTTTGATCTTTGGCTTCGTCGGTTCCCTGAACAAGGAAATAGCGGCCATCTTTCTCTCCAATTTGAGCATAATGGCCAGTAGCTATAAAATCGCACCCCAATTCATCGGCCTTTTTGATCACCTCGCCCCACTTGATGGTGCGGTTACAAACCACACATGGGTTTGGGGTTCTTCCATCCAAATATTCTTTAACAAAATCGCTGATCACCGTTTTATCAAACTCGTCCCGAATGTCTAAAACTGAATGAGGAAAACCTAATTTGTAGGCAAGTTCTTTGGCTTCGAAAATAGCATCGACACTGCAACAACCCGTTTGCTTTTCCATGCAAGCAGGCGAAATGGCATCGTACGGACGGTAAGTAAGCCCGTGAATTTCGTAACCTTGTTCTTCGAGCAGCATGGCAGCAACCGAACTGTCGATGCCCCCACTCATACACAATAAAACTTTCCCTTTCGACATAATCAATAATTGAAACAGGGTGCAAAGTAAGTAAAAATTAATAAGACAAGTTTGTCTTTAATAGAAATCTGCTCCTTTGGGGTTTATGCTAAATTTTTATTAAAAAGTAAGTATCATCAATTCAGTCCCATTTCATTAAAAGAAACTCGACCCTTCGGTTCACACCAAAATTCTTTTCGAACAGCTTATCGTCTAAAGGTTGATCCTCCCCTTTTCCTTCATAGGATAATCGGCTCTTTTGTATGCCCTGACCTACCAAATACCCGTAAACGGCGTTTGCCCTCTTCTCCGATAAAGTCTGATTGAATTGATGCGTTCCAATGGAATCGGTATGTCCGGTAATTTTTAAATTGAATATTGCATTCTCTTTCATAAAGAAGGCTATTTTATCGATCTCATGTTTTGCGCTATCGGTTAATTCAAAACTCGAAAGCTCAAAATTTACCTTTCGCAATATGAACTTCTGATTGGAGTCAACCTTCAAAATTGAAATTGGATCAAAACTGTCGGCAATTTTTTTCGATGTTTCACCATTACCATCAGCTGTCGCTGCTGAGGTTGTGCTATCAATTATTTGATAAACAATTACATTACGAATCAAATAACGTGCAAATTTATGGTAGTAATCGATTGTGTCTTTTTTTACTGTTCTTAGTATTTCAACATAATCTTCAGAATAAAAAGTTCCTATCGAGAAGTAATCTTCAGAGCCATTTGCGGTATATATTTTATGAATATTGAACCATTCTGGTTTGTCGGGGTTGACATTTTCAGGAAGATCGAACAGAACAAAATCCCGTTTCTCGGCTTCCAACCTTGGTTCGCTCTCTGAAAAATAGGTTATCAAACTTACCGGGTAATTGTAGTCATAGTCAATCGAATCTAAAGGTTTTCCATCCATAAAATAAGATTTACCTGAAAAATCGGAATTCAAGGTTATTCTATCAATCTTCATTTCAATATTAATGATATAATTCTTCCCTGAATCCAACCTACTCAAAAGTTTGGTTGTGATCCCATTGCTACTTGGAATTATATTGAGTTGAACAATGCCTGGTGTATTCCGATAGTTGCTTAGTCTAAAATTATCACTCTCATTTTTTTCCACATGTGAGAATTGTGGATAATTAAAAAACCTCCAATCTTTTGGGTTTACCTGTTTCCCTTGGTTGTAATAAACATCAACAATGCTGAAATCGGGGTTGGATATCAGGTTTTGTGCTTTCAGACATAAACTGCTAAACAGAATGATAAACAGGATTAGGTTCTTCATAATTGCTAAAAAGAATCAAATTTCAATTTGAAAAGTACAAAATGTATAACGAATATTTTATCCATTTCGTGTTCCTGAACAAAACAATTACCTCCGAAACGGATAGAAAGGAATTAATCGAAAATTGCATTGAACTAATAATCATCAAACTGCTAACTCAACATTAACAAGCACGATTTACTTAACTAGCAATAGAATAAAATGTTGCTGGTTGGATCTTTTAGCTACTTTTGCACAAAATTTTATATAAATGACAACATTTGAGGATCTGAAACTAACCAAATCGGTATTAAAAGCGGTAACCGAGATAGGATTTACAACTCCCACACCTATTCAGGAAGAGGCAATTCCGGCAATTAAATCGGGACAAGATGTGCTGGGTATTGCACAAACCGGAACCGGAAAAACGGCTGCTTACATTTTACCTATTCTTACCCAATTGGTTAAAGCCGAAGGTAAAGATCCCCGCGTGGTCATACTTGTTCCCACACGCGAGTTGTCGATTCAGGTTGGCGAAGATTTGGAAGAGCTGGCACAGTTTACCAACATACGATATGCAGCCATTTACGGTGGCGTTGGCTGGACAAAACATGCCGAAATGATCACCCCCGGGATTGACATATTAGTGGCTACCCCGGGCCGCCTGCTCGATTTATATACTCACAACATACTTAGCCTGAAAAAGGTGAAAACGCTGGTAATTGATGAGGCCGACCGTATGCTCGACATGGGTTTTATGCATCAACTGCGCGATATATTTGAACGTTTGCCCATGCGCCGTCAAAACCTGCTTTTTTCGGCAACCTTTTCTGAATACGTTGAAAAAATGGCCGAGGAATTTCTCGATCTTCCGTTACGAATTGAAGTAGCACCATCGGCAACACCGGTTGAATTGGTGAAACAAATGGTTTACCATGTTCCCAATTTCAAAACCAAGCTACATTTGGTATCGAGCCTATTGAGCAATGAAGAGGAGTTTAGCAAAGTGATTATTTTCTGTAAAACAAAACTTGCAGCCGAATCGGTTTTCAGTGTAATCAAGAGGAAATCGGAAGGTGAAAAACGAATTTCACATTCGAACAAAGGACAAAGTACCCGAATAAATACCATCAATGCATTCAAAAACGATGAAGTTAGGATTCTGATTTCAACCGACCTTTCGGCTCGAGGAATAGACGCAAGCAAAGTGACGCATGTAATAAACTACGATGTTCCAACCAATTACGACGACTACATTCACCGCATTGGACGCACTGCTCGTGCCGGAAATCAAGGTGTGGCAATTACCATGCTCGATCCTTCAGAAATATGGCACTTCGCGAAGATTGAAAAAAACATCAGAATGAAAATTCCTGTTTATGAAATTCCTGAAGGTGTAAAAATTTTTGAGACCGAGAAAGAAGAACGTCAAATCCAATTGCGCGAAATCGACCATCAAAACAGAATTGATGATCCTACTTTTAAAGGAGCTTTCCACTTAAAAAAACGCTTCTTAACCCAAAATCAAGATCAGTTTTCAAGAACAAAACCAAAGCAGGTTAAAAAGAAACGGAGATAAAACAGAAAAAGGAAAGAAGAGCACTTTTCCTTCTTTCCTTTTCCTCTTTCAAAATATTTTTACTCAACAACACTGTTGCTTACAAACGAAATCTGTTTGCTATCGGGCGACCAGCTTGGAACATTCATCGAACCTTGTCCACCGTACAAATATGTAACAACCTTAGCTTCACCGCCATTTGTAGGCATCACACGAAGATAAACGTGTTTGTAAAAGGGGTGGTCATCGGCTTTTATTTCGGTTCCGTAAGTGATAAATACAATCCATTTGCCGTCGGGCGAAACATGAGGAAACCAGTTATTCGATTCATCGAAGGTTAATTGTTCCTGTTCACTTCCATCAGGTTTCATGCGCCAAATCTGCATCAATCCGGTACGGGTAGAGTTAAAATAAATGTATTTCCCGTCGGGGGTGTATTCTGAACCATCGTCCAATCCGGGAGTATTGGTTAACTGAACTTCTTCTTTCGTGGTGCGTGAATATCTGTAAATATCCAAATGTTCGAAATTTCCACGGCCGGCAGTATACACCAAGTATTCAGCATCGGGCGAAAAACCATGCAAATACGAAGGGCCTTCGGTCGTAATTTGTTCAGGTTCGCCCCCTTCAGCAGGCAAAATATAAACCATAGATTGTCCGTTGGGATGTTGCGTATGATCGCTAATTCCCTGTATTTTCCCATCGAACGAAAGCACATGGTCGTTGTTGTTGTGCACGGCAAAACCAGTTGGAATCTCTTTTACAGCAGAAGTTTTTACATCGAACGAATAGAGTTTTCCTTCACTGTTGAATACCAGTGCACTTCCGTCGGGAGTCCAGTTTGGTGCCTGCAACGATTTAGGTGAACTATGCACAATTTTGCGCTTCAAAGTGGTCATGTCCATAATTTCAATATGACTCCCGATATAATCCTTGTACGGAACAAAATCATCTTTTGCAGGAATAATGAGCCTTACGTTATCGAAAATGGCTTCCTCAACAACCGTGGAATCGTGTGAACAAATAAAAATTCCAACATTCGCTTCGGTATTCAGTTTCATATCCTTCACTTCAACAACTGTAAATGGCTTGCCTTCAACGGCTGTCGACATAATGAATGTATCGCCTTTGCGTTCAAGCTGAATAATAGTTGGAGCATTGTCGGCCGATTTTACCTCTTCGGTTTGGTTGCCAACAGCTCGGCGGAATTGCAAAGAGGTCAATCCATCGCCACCATGCAACACCGCATTAATATGAGCCGACTCGCCAGTTAAGGTGTCGCGAACCATAATCCCCACTTTACGGTGCATGTTCACCCCTTTGCTGATAAAACGCACCCGGGTTTGAAGTATAAAATTACCTTTCACTTTTTTAGAAAGGAACTGAAATTCGTCGCGTTCTGCCCAAACATTGGTTCCTGCACCACGGAGGGTGTATTCATCCGTAACATCATTATATACGGCGCCACCCTCTAATTTTGGGTTTCCAACATTGGTACTTTTATCAAAAATACCGATCGAAGTTTTTTCTTGTTGTTGTTTACAAGCAGTATTCATTGCAATTAAAATAGTTAGATAAAAAATTTGAATACGGAATTTGTGCACTTTCATTGTCTTCATTGAATTCACAGATTACATGATTGAATTTGTTAGATTTTTCGGCCAATTCAGAAAGTATTGCACGCTGTTGAAACAGATTGTTTAACACTTTCTTGCGGGAAGTTATAAGAAAATGTTGAGATAGGTTTAAAAAGGAAAAGAATTGATAAGTATTTGACAAAATAGGTCAATATTCATGATAAAAACAGTTTGAAAATACTTTGGTAAATTGGTAACTTACTCGACCAAAATTTTTAGAGGATGACAGACTTAATTAACGCAGGAATTATTGGATATGGCCTTTCCGGCCGTTACTTTTTTGCCCCTTTTTTAACTGCACATCCAAACTTCAGCATTAAAGCATTTGTAACTTCGCAAACTGCTGAGATTGAGAAAAATTATCCTAACACAACCGTTTATTCCTCGGTTGACGATTTAATTAAAGATGATAGCATCGATTTGGTTGTGGTTGCAACTCCCCCATCAACACACTTCGATTTTGCATCCAAGGCATTACAGGCAGGTAAACATGTGATTATTGAAAAACCCTTCACCATTACATCTGGCGAGGCCGAAGAGTTGATAAAGCTTTCAAAAATTCATAAAAAAGTGCTTGCTCCTTTTCAAAATCGCAGGTGGGATGGCGACTTTCTTACCATTCGAAAACTGATTGAAGAAGATGCTCTGGGTGAGATTCTGGAATACGAATCACACTTTGACCGCTTTAGGCCACTTTATGAACGTGTAGCATGGAAAAACGAACCCCTTCCCGGTAGCGGTTTGCTTTACGATCTTGGCCCACATTTGATCGATCAGGCGCTGTGTTTGTTTGGAAAACCGGAACATATTTTTGGCGACCTCCGCAAACACCGTCCGCATGGCGAAAACGACGACAATTTTGAAATACAACTTCATTATGCAACCACAAAAGTAATTCTGAAGGCCGGGGTCATGACCCGTGAAATTGGACCCCGTTTCATAATTCATGGGAGAAAAGGATCGTTCATTAAATATGGGCTCGATGTGCAGGAACAAAACCTGAAAGAGGGAATTTTACCTGGAAATCCCATGCTTGGAAAAGATGTTGAAGAAAATTTCGGATTGCTTCATACGTTAATCGACAATGAAGTTGTGAGGAAAAAACTGGAAACAGTAAATGGGAATTACATGGCTTACTTCGAAAATGTTTATCAGGCAATTATTGGAAAAGAAGAGCTAAAAGTTAAGCCTGAAGACGGTAAACTGATTATTGAAGTAATTGAAAAAGTAATTCAAAGCAATCTCGAAAAAAGGCTTATCACCTTATAATCATTACTTAGAAAAGAAAAATAGAAATAAACCAAAAAATACAATTGAATTAAGCTTATGAATTAACTACCGATGAACCTACTACAAACTACACATCGGGGTACAACAGAAAATTAACTAAAATGATTAAAGAAAAGAATTATTCAAACTTTCAACTGGCAGCACTTGTCACAGCCCGGGTCTTAATCGGGTGGTACTGTCTTTACGAAGGAGTAATTAAGTTGGTAAATGCCAACTGGAGTTCCTTCGCTTTTTTATCCGATTCACAAGGATGGTTTGCTTTTTTGTTTAAAGCAATGGCCGCCAATCAATCGGTTGTTTCCGTTATCGATTTCTTGAATATTTGGGGATTAATCGCCATTGGGTTAGGATTAATTCTAGGGCTATTTGCCCGCACAGCAACCATTTCGGGCATTTTGTTGATCAGCCTTTACTGGCTTTCACATCCATCGCTCATTAATGCAAAATACATGATGCCTTCGGAAGAGAGCACCATGTGGGTAGGAAAAAACCTGATTTTCATTTTTCTTCTACTCATCTTGTTGGCATTTCCAACCAGTAAACGAATTGGGGTCGACCGTTTAATCTTCAGAAAAAAGTAAAAGAAAGGAAACATGAGCAAAAAAGAAGAATCAAAAGAATACAATATCGACAGGCGAGACCTTTTAAAAGGAATGGCAACCCTGCCCGTGTTGGGAGCCTTTGGTGTTGGGCTTTATAAAAAATGGAACACCGACCGAGTACGCCGCAACAGCATTACCCAAGAACTGGGTCTCGACTTTAGCAGTTCGGAACATATTGTTGCCCCAAAATCACCGGGCAAAACCTTGCGAATAGGAATTATTGGTTATGGAATTCGCGGCGAACAACTTATGCGTGCAGCAGGATTTGCTAAACCAGAACTGATTGACGACTGGAAAGCAGGCGCTGCAAAAAATTCGAAAGACAAACGCTACTCCGATTACCTCGGACAGGAAAATCTGAACATCACCATCAACGGTGTTTGCGATTTGTTCGATGTGCGTGCCGATGATGCTCTGAGGGCTGCTGCAAATGTCAATCGCGAAGGTGCCGATGGCAAAATGGACCTAACAGCCAAACGCTATCGCACTTATAAAGAATTGATAGATGCACCCGATATTGATGGAGTAATTATTGCTACACCCGACCACTGGCATGCTCAAATAGCGATATATGCAGCAATGGCTGGCAAACATGTGTATGTAGAAAAAGGGTTAACCCGCACCGCCGAAGAAGTTTTCTTGCTTCGCGATGCGATCAAAAAGTCGGGGGTTACTTTTCAACTTGGTCATCAGGGCCGCCAAACCGACAGCTTTCATAAGGCAAAAACAATCATCGACAAAGATATTCTGGGCAAAATTTCACTTATTGAAGTTTGCACAAACCGCAACGATCCGAATGGAGCCTGGGTTTACGACATTCATCCCGATGGAAATCCTAAAACAATAGACTGGGAACAGTTTACCGCTAACACCAATCCTCATCCGTTTAGCCTCGAACGTTTCTTCCGCTGGCGTTGCTGGTGGGATTACGGCACCGGGCTTTCGGGCGACCTGCTTACCCACGAGTACGATGCCATCAATCAGGTAATGAACCTTGGGATTCCCCACTCAGCGGTAGCTTCGGGTGGCGTATATTTCTTCAAAGATGGCCGTGAAGTGCCCGATGTATTTCAGGCAGTGTTTGAATATCCTGAACGCGATCTCACATTCATGTATTCTGCTTCGTTGGCCAGTGAACGTTTCCGTGGAAAAATTTTCATGGGGCACGATGCAAACATGGAAATGGAAAACACGCTCACTGTTTATCCCGATAGGAATTCAACCCGCTACAAAGACCAGTTATCTAATGGAAATTTGAACCCCGACAAACCTATGCTCACCTATATTCCAGGCCGCGAACAGGTTGATGCAGTAACTTCGGCAACCGAACAATACTTTGCCAGCCGCGGATTACTTTACACCTATGTTCAGGGTAAACGTGTTGATACTACTCACCTTCACATTAAAGAGTGGCTAGAGTGTATCAGGGAAAATAAGCAACCAAGCTGTAACATCGATCAGGGATTTCAAGAGGCAATTACAGCCCACATGGCCACTATTGCTTTTCGCGAAAACCGAAAGGTATTTTGGGATGCTGAAAAAGAACAGATCATATAGATTACAAAAGCCTAATTGACTATTTCAAATCTACTATCAGATAAATAATTAATTAAACCTAATAAATTTAATATGGAAACAAAAAAAGAGAGTTCAGGAATGAGCCGAAGAAAATTTCTTGGCAATACTGCATTAGCAGCAGCCGGATTCACCATTATACCGAGCTCGGTAATTGGAGGTTTTGGTAAAATTGCACCAAGCGATAAATTGAACATTGCAGTTATTGGCATAGGTGGTATGGGAAATGCCAACCTTAAAGCAGTAGCTCCAACCGAAAATATTGTTGCTCTTTGCGACGTTGACTGGAATTATTCGAAACATGTTTTCGAAGCAAATCCAAATGCAAAAGCGTACAAAGATTTTAGAAGAATGTACGACGAAATGGGTAAAAGTATCGATGCCGTTATTGTTGCAACTGCCGACCATACCCACGCAATTGTTGCTGCACAAGCAATGGCAATGGGAAAACATGCCTATGTACAAAAACCATTAACACACACCGTATACGAATCTCGATTGTTAACTAATTTGGCTGCAAAACACAAAGTCGCTACCCAAATGGGAAACCAAGGAAGCTCGGGCGACGGAGTTCGCAAAACTTGCACCTGGCTTTGGAATGGCGAAATTGGTGATGTAACAAAAGTTGAAGCCTTTACCGACCGTCCAATATGGCCACAAGGCCTTGCCCGCCCTGAAAAAGGCGAATGGGTTCCTGAAACTATGGATTGGGACAGCTTTATCGGACCAGCACCAATGCGTCCTTACAATTCGATTTATACACCTTGGAATTTCCGCGGATGGTGGGATTTTGGAACAGGTGCCTTGGGCGACATGGCTTGCCACATTTTGCATCCTGTTTTCAAAGGTTTACAACTGAAATATCCGACTAAAGCTCAAGGTAGTTCAACGTTATTGTTGACCGACTCTTGCCCTTCGGCACAATCAGTTAAGTTGGTATTCCCAGCCCGTCAGGTTGCCGATAAGAGTATCAAAATGAAATTCCCTGAAGTAGAAGTACATTGGTTCGACGGTGGTTTGAAACCGAACTACCCCGACAAATGGCCTGCAGGTAAAGACATGAACGACAGTGGTGGTGGTGTTATTTTCCACGGAACAAAAGGAAAACTCATTTGTGGTTGCTATGGCGTAAACCCATGGATTTTACGTCCCGACGGTAAAATTGAAAAACCAGAACTTCCATTAGTTGGCCGTAAGGTAGAAACCAGCCACGAAATGGATTGGGTACGAGCATGTAAAGAGTCGCCCGAAAACCGAATCAAAACTGCATCTGATTTCTCAGAAGCCGGGCCATTCAACGAAATGGTGGTAATGGGAGTTTTAGCTGTTCGTTTGCAAGCCCTTAACAAAGAGTTGTTGTGGGATGGCGAAAACATGCGTTTTACAAACATTGGTCCTGAAGAATCATTAAAAATTGTTGTAAAAGACGGATTTGCCATTCACGACGGACATCCAACATTCAACAAAGAATATACACCTGAGATGAATGCTCAGAAATTTGCAGAAGAAATGATCAAACACACTTACCGCAATGGTTGGTCGTTACCTGCAATGCCTCTTTAGTAACAAACCTTAATAAATAAATGAAAATGAAAAATTTATCAATCGTTTTAATAGTAATTGCTGCCATGGTTTTCACTTCATGTGCTGAAAAAGTTGGACCGAATCAACTTTCAAAAAAGGAAAAACAAGAAGGATATCAACTTCTTTTCGACGGACAATCAATGGACAATTTCCGTGGATATTGCCGCGAAGATGTTCCTTCTGCATGGGTTGTTGAAGATGGAGCGATCCATATCAAAGGTTCAGGCAAAGGCGAAGCTGGTGCAAAAGATGGTGGCGATATCATCACTAAGAATAAATACAAAAATTTTGAACTTACCTTAGAATGGAAAGTTTCAGAAGGCGGAAACAGTGGTATTTTCTACTTAGCACAAGAAAAATGTGCCGTTGATTCAATCCCTGGTGAACCAATTTACAAATCATCACCTGAAATGCAGATCCTTGACAACGAACGTCACCCCGATGCTAAATTGGGTAAAGATGGCAACCGTCAGGCTGGTTCATTATATGACCTTATTCCTGCTAAACCACAAAATGCAAAACCTGTTGGAGAATGGAATAAAATTGTGATCACAGTTTATAAAGGAACTGTTATACACAACATGAATGGCGAAAACGTGGTTGAATACCACTTGTGGACCGACGATTGGAAAACAATGTGCGCCGATAGCAAATTTGCTGAATGGCCCGATTTTATTAACCCTGCAGAAGAAGGGTATATTGGGTTGCAAGACCACGGCGACGATGTTTGGTTCCGTAACATCAAAATTAAAGAGCTATAATTTTTGTTTATGTACTTCGTTGTGGAACTGTTTTCTCTACAACGAAGTTTCTTTCAATCACTAATTATTAACTTATAAAACAACTAGAATGAAATTGAAAAGCATAGGTATTCTTCTGTTGGCAGTTTTGATCTCCACTTCTTTTGCAAGTGGAAAAAAAGCTGAAAAGAAGAAAGAAATTGGGTTACAGCTTTATTCATTACGCGATGACATAAAAACCGATGTGCCCGGTATTATTAAAAAGGTGAGCGAAATGGGTTATACAACCGTTGAAGCTGCTGGTTATGGCAATGGAAAATTCTACGGAATGGCACCACAAGATTTTAAGAAACTGGTTAACGACAATGGTCTTAAGTTTATTGCTTCGCACACAGGACAAGCACTGCCCGACGCTGCAAATTGGGATAAAACCATGGCTTGGTGGGATCAGTGCATCGACGCACACAAAGCTGCTGGTGTAAAATACATTGTACAACCATTTATGGACGATAAAGGTTACGGTTCATTGGCTGATTTGAAACGCTATTGCGATTACTTCAATGCTGTTGGTGAAAAATGTAAAGCTAAAGGAATCAAATTTGGCTATCATAACCATGACAAGGAGTTTGGCGATGTTGACGGTGTAACTCGTTACGATTATATGCTTCAGAATACCGATCCTAAAAAAGTGTTCTTCGAAATCGATTTATATTGGATTATGATTGGCAATAAATCGGCAATTCACTATTTCAAGAAATATCCTGGTCGTTTTATCCTTTGGCATGTGAAAGATGAAAAAGAATTGGGCGAAAGTGGAAAAATGGATTTCAAAGCCATCTTCCAAAACGCAAAGGGTTCAGGCATGAAACACATCATTGTTGAAGTTGAACGCTACAATTTACCTCCTGTTGAGAGTGTAAAGAAAAGCTACGACTTCCTGAAAGCTGCTGAATACGTAAAATAAAAAACAGTAAAAGCATATATGAAAACGGATTGAACGTAAATTTTGCTTTCAATCCGTTTTCTTTTGATTTAAATTCGCCAGTCAACAATCTTTATCTAAAAAAAATCATGAAACCAGTATTTCTTACCTTAATACTACTTGCTGTTATGCATGTTGCAAAAAGTCAAAACCATGAAACCATTTACCTTTGGCCGGGAAATGTTCCTGGCGAAACCGAACCCAAACAACCACAGGAATTAACCAACAAGCCCGAGCCCGGAACTACGTACATCATCAAAAACAATAACCCATGTTTGGTGGTGTACCCAACAATTGAAAAGAGCAAAGGCTGTGTGGTTATTTGTCCCGGTGGAGGTTACAACCTACTGGCTATTGACAAAGAAGGTTACGAAATTGCAGAATGGTTTGCCAGCAAAGGAATTACAGCATACGTGTTACAATATCGCGTTCCTCAAAAACGGAGTGGCGCTTTGCAAGATGTGCAACGGGCAATCAGAATAGTTCGCCAACAGAATGCCGATCAGAAAATTGGAGTGATGGGCTTTTCTGCCGGTGCAAGTTTATCGGCAAGGGCTTCTACCCTATTCGACCAGCAAACCTACAAAGCTGTTGATGCCGCCGATCAGCTCAGTGCCCGACCTGATTTTACAGCACTTATTTATCCCGCTTACCTCGATGAAGGTGAAAACCGAAGTCTGACTCCCGAACTAAAAATTACAGATACAACTCCTTCCATGTTTCTGTTTGCCACCCTCGACGATTTCTACGGAAACAGTGCATTGGTGATGACCACAGCCATGCGCGACCACAAACGCCCGGCCGAATTGCACATGTATCCTTTTGGCGGACATGGTTACGGATTACGAAAAGGCAGTGTTGCTGCCGAAACCTGGCCTGTATTACTTGAAAAGTGGTTGAATAATACTCTTTAGTGGTTCAAAACCACTAAAGAGTAAATTATGAAAACATATTATTCAAAAACATTCTTTTTATCGGTGGCGAGCACCCAGCGCATGGCCTCAATAATCAATTTATTTTGAGTGGCATCGGTAAATATTTTCTTACCATGTCCAAAGTTCAAATAGATCATTCGATAATCGGTATTGGTCCAAACCACCGGAAAATCGCCATCGGTAACAATGTCTTTAATTCCTAACGGATAATTGTCGGGAGAAAGCGACACCAGTACTTTAATGTTCTTGCGTTCCCGCGGACTTGGATCCCATTGATACCACTCGTTTTCAGGAGAAATATAAGATTGTGGCAAAGCCTTGGTCACCGGATGTTTTGGATCGTCGATAACCAGTTTTGCTGGAATGGGAGGCCAACTGTTGCGATAAAAAAACCCGCCACCCAAAAAATCGAGCATCCAAGGCCAGTTCGTATTTCGGTCGTTGTACCCAGCCGAATGAAAGCCCATCCACCCACCACCATTTTCCATATATTTCTGGAAAGCTGCCCGTTGAGAAGCATCCTGCGGGTAGTCGCTGAACATGATTACCAAATGGTAATTCTTTAACTTTTCATAATTATAATCGGTCAGATTACTGGTAGTGTCAAGAATAAAACCTTGGCCTGATGTCAGTTCCTGAAAGTATTTAATGGCGTCGAAACAAAACGCCACATGATCACCTTCAACTTCGGTACTGAAAAAAGCCAACACGTTGAAACGCGGATGTGTTGCATACTGTGCATGTGCAATTGAGGTACAGGCTAAAAGCATTGCAACAGCAACTATTCCTTTGAATAATTGCTGTTTTATTTTTTTAAAATTCATTGTTCCTTAAAGGTTTAGATTACCAAACATAAGTTCCAACGGCTCCGCTATTCAACAAAGCAGTCACAGTTTTACCTTTAATTTTTAAGTTGAACGGTTGCGCTTTCTTGGAATTATTGGCAACTACTACAACCATTTTACCGTCAACATTTTTGAAAGCCACATTTTTGAGTTCTTCGGGAATATTCGAAGCCACACGTACTGCATTTGGACGAACAAACTTTGAAGCCTGAGCAACAATGTAATAAGCGGGATTGCGGGTTACTTTATTTCCGTCGATGGTTACAGCTCCAAGGCAAATATCACAACCTCCACGATCGGTATGCGGGTCGTATTTTGTATCAGCAGCAAGGTTCCACTCCAGCACGCAGCGGCACCAATTTCGAGTAGCTCCAATAATCAATTCATTCACATGCCAAAGTAAATCTCCAGCCATGCCGCCCGGAGCACCCACCCATTGTTCAGTGAAATAAAGGTTTTTATCAGGAAATGCATTGTGTACTTCTGAAAGTGCATCGATTTTTCCGCCATAGAGATGAAACGCTGAACCGTCGATATATTTTGCAGCTTCGGGATCCTTAAAAATGGTGATTGGATATTCTGGTTTATCGGCATTGTGATCGTAAACGATGATTTTTGTGTCGATATTATTCTTTTTGAAAGCAGGTCCCAGACTGCGTTTTACAAATTCAGCCTGATCTTCGGCCGACATGTACATACTTGGATTATTGCCCGGGTGAAGTGGTTCATTTTGAACGGTAATGGCATCGATACGGATTCCTTCGGCAGCCATTCCCTGAATGAATTTCACAAAGTAAAGCGCATAAGCGTCGAAATATTCGGGTTTCAAACTTCCGCCTCGGGTATCGTTATTGGTTTTCATCCACGTTGGAGCCGACCAAGGTGAACCAAGAATTTTAATTGTAGGATTGATCGCAATTATTTCTTTCAACACAGGAATTAGGTGAACTCTCTCCACATCGAGGCTGAATTTTTCCATGTTCACATCGGTTTGCCCTGCAGAAAGATCGTTGTACGAGAACACGCTGTCGCTCAGGTCTGACGCAGCAATACTGATGCGCAAATAACTTGATCCCATCCCGTTTCCTTCGGTTGAGAAAAGTTCTTTCAACAAAGATGCACGCTCCGATTTATCCATCTGGTTCAATAAACGGGCACTCCCACCGGTAAGGCACCATCCAAAACCGTCGATTGATTGGAATGTTTGCGAAGGATCAATTTCGATGGTTGTTCCTTCGGTTGCAGCTTTGCTAAATTGAAGTTTTTCTGATTGCTTGGTAAAAAGAATGTTGTTTGCTGGATCGGAGAGCCAAACCTCAACCCCACCTTTTGGAGCTTTTTTGTTTTTTACACAATATCCCTGCATACTAAAGCCAACAAAGAACAATGCAAGTGCCAAGGCAAGGAATCTCATTCCTGTGAATGCCTTTGATTTCAATGATTTCATCTATTTATATTACTAATTAGGTTGTTGCCCTAAATTATAAAAACTTTGGTTGAAGTAATGTCTAATTTACAACTTATTCGCAAATAGGAATATTTCAAATAAAAAGCGAAGATATGCTGGTGTTTAAGCATAATCTTTATCGTATATTAGAAGGTGCTGAAGTTTAAAAGAATTTTAGTTAAGATTCATAGATTTTAAACGTACGCTTTAATCGCCAAACCAAAATGTAAAATCCTATGAGACAATCAAATTCAAACATTAGAACAATGAAAACAAGATGGAATTATCCACTAACAATGCTGGGTTTTGTACTAATCCTTAATAACGGATGCGAAAAGGATGACAATGACAATCAAACAGAATCGAAAGTATATACCACACTTGACCGTACAATTATTCCTGATCCAGTACCGTCAACTTCGCTTGTACTTAAAGCATCAGATGTTTCCTTATTTTCACAAAATGGTTATGGTAAATGGCATTATGGGTCAGGACTCCCTTGTGAAAAAAGATTAGATCTGATGCCTAATGGATATGCAACAACCACGAATGATGTAAAACTGTTGAAATTCTTTACCATCACCGACGTTCATATTACGGATGAAGAAACTCCTGCTCAGGCCATTTTCTTTGCGCCCTATGCTAAACAAGTTGGAATTTCGTGTTATGCCCCGTTAATGCTCTATTCAACTCATGTTTTGGATGCAACAATTCAGACGATCAATGCCATTAACGAACAAAACCCGATTGATTTTGGACTGGCACTTGGAGATTTGGCAAACAACAATCAATACAACGAAATAAGATGGTTTATCGATATTCTTGATGGAAAAAATATAAATCCAGATTCAGGGGCTGATGACGATCCTGTTGCCGGATCAAAGAATGATTATCAGGATGTATTTCAAGCCGAAGGACTTGACGAATCGATCCCATGGTATGCAGTACTTGGCAATCACGACCATTTTTGGATGGGGTCAAAACCCGTGAACGATCGCATCAGGCAATCCCTAATTGGCGAAAATATTCTTCAGATTGGAAGTATATTCTCAGACCCCGATGCCTTGAATAAGTCGACATACTCGATGGGGACATTAGATGGAAGTACTCTTTATGGCAATATCGTAGGTTCAGGAATTGTTACCGATACAACCATATTTCCAACCGTTGCTGCTGATTCCGATCGACGTTCAATTTCTACTGAAGAATTTATTAACGAATTTTCTAATACAACAACACTTCCAAAAGGTCACGGATTCAACAATCAGAATAAATTTGGGGCATGTTATTCTTTCGAACCAAAAACGGATTTGCCACTCAAAGTTATTGTACTTGACGACACTGAGGATGAAAGTGATTTTCCCGGCCATTCTCTAATCTATGGATATGGATCTCTTGGAAATGGTCGCTTTGAATGGCTTCTCCAACAGTTGCAAGCTGGTCAGGACGAAGGCAAACTGATGATTATTGCCGCTCATATACCAATTGGTGTCGCATCGGGCACAGCTGTAGGTTGGTATAACAATGATGATGAGACCACCATAATTAAGAAACTGAAAGAGTATCCAAATCTGATTCTGTGGCTCGCTGGTCATCGGCATCTCAATACAATTACGGCATTCAAATCTGACAATCCTGATCATCCTGAAAATGGGTTTTGGGAAGTTGAAACAAAATCGTTGAGAGAATTTCCTCAGCAATTTCGCACATTCGACATCGTTAGCAACAGCGACAATTCAATTTCAATCATTACCACCAACGTAGATCCCAATGTTGAAGAAGGTTCGTTTGCTGAAATTTCGCGTTCTTATGCAATTGCATCAAGTCAGGCATACGGTTTAACAGAAGTTACATTGCCAGCAAGTTCGGTTTCGTACAATGCTGAGCTTGTGAAACAATTGAGTACCGAAATGCAAGCCAAAATAAAAGTTTTAAGAGGTAAATAACAATCAATAAAATGTCAATTTTTCGAAAATAAAAAGCGGAAACCCAATTGCTCGGGTTTCCGCTTTTCTATTTTGCTTAAAGCAGATTACTCTTCAACCTGCTCCAGTTTCGATTCGAATTTCTTCAATGCCCAGCGGATGGCCTGATAGGAAATGTAAATTATTAACGGCCAAGTTAAAAACCATAATATTCCGGATAGTATCATTCTTTATAGATTTTTAGATTGTGAGTACAGAGTATTAAGATTGGTCAATGGTCATCAGTCAATAGTCAATAGTCAATAGTCAGTAGAAAACACCAATGACAATTGACTTATGTCTAATAACTAATTTATTAGTATTTGTGCGATGTGTTTTCCATTTCGTTTTGATCGATTTTCTTATTGTTGATCGATTTCCAGGCATACCAAATATAAGCCACTACAAACGGAACCAACAACGACACAACCGACATCACATTCAATGTAAACTCGCTCGAAGAGCTGTTCCGAATGGTGAGCGACGACTGTAAATCGAAAGCCGATGGATAAAAACAGGTGTTGTTGTAACCAGCTAACAGAAACAGTGCAAAAACAGTTAACACAGTTCCTGCTCCGGTAAACCATATTCCTTTTCCTGCCTTTCTGAACATATCGGTGTAAATGCCCCAAAGTACACCAACTACACCAGCCAGAAACACCACTAACAACAACGGCATTTCTAAGAAATTGTGCAGATATTTAAAGCTTTCCATCGAAACGACTCCCGTTTCAGGATTGTAGGCAAATCCATCTTTCAGCAATAAAATCACTGCAAAAGAGAGGAAGAACACCAGAAAGAAAATGGTATTGTAGAGCAAGTGCTTTTTCGAGCGAGCTTCTATTTCAGCATCGTCAATCGTATTCAGAAAGTATTGAAGTGCTAAAACCCGCGACAATCCAAAAACAGTCAATCCCAGCGCTACATTGTGAAAAGTCAAAACAGCTTCCAAACCACGAGTCGAAGTTTGCCAAGTTACCTGATTGTAATCGTTCAACGAAAATTGGGCACCATTAAAGAAGGTTCCAACTGCGGTTCCAATAAGAATTGAAGCTAAAAAGCCATTCAACATTAAAAATACCTCGAAAGTTTTTGTCCCCAAAAAGTTAGCAGGTTTAGTGCGGTACTCGTACGACACAGCTTGCAAAATAAAGGTAAGCAGAATGGCAAACCAAACCCAGTAAGCACCACCAAAACTAGTAGCATAAAACAACGGGAACGATGCAAAGAAAGCACCTCCAAAAGTAACCAACGTGGTAAAGGTAAATTCCCATTTACGGCCCAATGTATTCACCAACATGGTGCGCTGCGACTCGGTTTTACCGATGGTATAAAGCAACGATTGACCGCCCTGTACAAACATGAGGAACACCAACAGTGAACCGAGCAACGAGATAATGGCCCACCAATATTCCTGCAAAAACGAATAACTAATTGCTGCTATCATTTCGAGCCTCCTTCTACGTCTTTAGGTCCTATTTTAATTTGTTTCAACATAATGCCAATTTCAGCAATCAGTAACGAAGTGAAAATGACGGCAAACATCCAGAAGGTAATTTGCACCGACGAGGTGCTAATGTTGGATACCGCTGTTGTTGTAGTCATTAAATCCTGAATAATCCACGGCTGACGGCCAACTTCGGCAACTACCCAGCCCAATTCT
>Ga0209373_10001999_pt1 | contig 21758 bp, 23 predicted proteins | sample Higcelweek5metaG_FD_187173 | JGI IMG/M metagenome (GOLD analysis project Ga0209373, IMG submission 187173) | Freshwater pond sediment microbial communities from the University of Edinburgh, under environmental carbon perturbations - High... | ecosystem: Environmental > Aquatic > Freshwater >... | reverse complement strand
AGTATTTTCCACTTGAACGCCATAGACGACAGCTGGAATCATACCGTTAGTTCGTATGGTTTTTAGCTTGTCCGCCTTACTTCGCTTTGTTGCGGTTAATGTATTCATAGGTGCGATAATAACATTAAAATCTTGTTTTTGCAAGTTGGATTTGGTAACCAAATCGTATGTGAATATTCTATTTTACAAAATAACTGATGTGTGTTACTATTGGTCTAAACGAAAATCTTTTAAATAACCAAATATCTACAACTATGGAAAAAGAAAAAACTGTTAAGCGATTTTACTTTAAGCTCGTTTTGTGGGAGCTTGTAAAATATTCTGCTATTTTCTTCCTGCCATTTGCAGTATTAGCCGCTATCGTATATCTTTTGTCTGATTATGTCATTGATCCATTTCCTTTCTGGTCTATCACTCCTTGTTTTTTGCTGATTGTTTGTTGTTTGTATTATCCAATTTTTCTTCAGTTTAAAGAAAGGATTCGAGAGATTAAAAATAATCTTTTTTGTATTATAAAAGCGAGGATTAAAGTTAAAATGACAAAGTACGAAAAGAAAAAGGCTTCACATTTCGAATATGCCTTGCAAATATTATTTTCAAAACCAGAAGAAACGTGGTTATCTATTGAAAATATGGAAGAAGCAGAAAGGTATGGCGCGAAGATATCAAAATGCCAAGATCTCATAAGTTATATTGAGATTGAGCGGGCATTATCTCCTCGATCGTACAGTGTAGTTGTTTAAAGCTAAACGTGAAATAAAAGAAGTCTGGAACTTGTGTCCAGACTTTTTATTTATTCGTTAAATAATTTCAATCTATTATAAACTACTTGCTCTATTGCCTCTACTGCAGGGGCAAGAATTTTATATGGAGCAACTTCGTTTGGGTTTTCTTTTAGATATTTTTCTAGAGCTTCTTTGTATGCAACGCGAATCTCAGTATTAATATGAATAACTGAAATTCCAGCTTTTATTGCCTTCTTAAAATCTTCATCGGAAATACCGGAACCTCCATGAAGGACTAAAGGTACACCACAAGCTTGTCTGATCTCTTTTATTCTTTCTATATCAAGTTTAGGATTCCCTCCTTTAACCATGCCGTGAATATTTCCGACTGACGGAGCGAGTAAATCTATACCAGTTTGATCAACAAATGTTTTTGCATCTTCTGGTTTAGTCATTGTTGCTTCACTGATTCCCTCAGGTATTTTATCAAGCAATTTTGAAGACTGACCAATAAAACCATTTTCAGCTTCTATTAGGATGTCCCTTCCATTTTTTTTATTAAATTCTTTGGCATAGTCCACGCATTTTTTGGTAAGTAAAATATTTTCTTCAAGTGGAAGTTTAACAGCATCAATTATCGCTGCATCATAACCTGCATCAATAGCTGATTTAACAGACTCAAAAGAATAATGATGATCAGCATTCAAGAAAATTGGATAATTATCTTTTTCTCTTATCTCTTTTACTAATGTTGCGACTTCGTTTTTACCAATAAACTCTTCCTCTCCTTCGGAAACTCCAATAATAACTGGCAGGTTTAGTTTTTTGGCAGCATTATAAATACCATGAAGTGCTTCAATATTTGAAATATTAAAATGTCCTATCGCTACTCCCTTTTCACTGGCTTCTTTTATATATTCTCGCAATGTTTTTAGTTCCATAGTGGTTATATTATATCATAATATGTTACAATATAACCATGGGTATATTCAAAAGTAAAAAAATAGACGTCCTATCTATAGGAGATATTTCTGTAGATAATTTTATTAAAATTAAAGAAGCAGAAACAAAGTGTGATGCAAATAATGGTCACTGTGAGCTTTGTTTTACCTATGGTGGAAAGATTCCTTATGAATCAAGTGAAATCTGTTATGCGACTGGTAATAGTTCAAATGTTGCTATTTCGATGAGTCGCCTTGGTTTGCAGTCTTCCCTCATGTCTAATATTGGTTTTGATGAAAATGGATATAAATGTTTAGATAAATTAAAAAAAGAAAAAGTTGATATAAGTCTCATAAAAAGGCATCAAAATACCCCAACTAATTTTCACTATATTCTCTGGTATATCACAGAGCGAACGATTTTAACTAAGCATGAAAAATATCAATATGAATGGATTAAAAATAAAAAAATAGAAGGTTCTCGTGCTCCTTCGTGGATTTATTTAAGTTCTCTGGGTGAAAATTCCCTTTCTTTTTATAATGAAATAATTTCTTATCTAAAAAGAAACAATAAAACAAAATTAGTATTTCAGCCTGGAACTTTTCAAATTAAATTAGGAAAAGATAAGATTAAGGAAATATATAGTAATACAAATATTTTTACTTCTAATAAAGAAGAAGCTGAAAAAGTATTAGGGGTAGAGGGAAAAGAAATAAAAGAAATGCTAAAGATGATTTATGAGCTCGGTCCTAGAATTGTGTTAATTACAGATAGTTTGAATGGAGCTTACTCATATGACGGAAAAGAATTTTTATGTGTAAAATCTTTGCCACATAAACCAATTGAAAGTACTGGTGCAGGAGATGCTTTTTCTAGTGCTTTTGTTGCAGCTATTATTTTAGGTAAAACAATTTCTGAAGGACTAATGTGGGGAGCAATAAATGCTATGTCAGTAGTTGAATATGTTGGACCACACAGCGGACTTCTTTCAAGATACTTATTAGAAGAATACTTTAAGAGTATTCCAGATAATCATAAGCCGACAGCTATATAAAATACATAAATTTAAAATCAGTCCGAAGGCAAAGCTTTTGGACTGATTTTTATATTTTTCTTTTGGAAACTTTTTCTACGGCTTTAATGATGCTTTCAGTATCTATACAATAATGTTTTTCTAATTCTTCGGGTGTTCCTGATTGTCCAAAAGAATCTTTTACCCCAACAAATTCAATTGGAACTGAATAATTTTCTGATAGACATTCTGCGACAGCACTTCCCATTCCACCGGCAACTTGATGATCTTCACAAGTCACGATAGCTTTTGTTTCTTTAGCTAAAGCTAATATTCCTTCAACATCAAGTGGCTTTATTGTAGATAAATTAATTACTTTTACTCTAATTCCCTTTTTCTCTAATTCATAAGCTGCCATAATTGCTCTGTATAAAATAGGTCCGGTAGCTATTATTCCAACGCGAGCGAGACCTGATTCTGGAACAAAAACAACTTGAGATTTTCCTATTTCAAAAGGTGTTTCTTCTGTCGTAATAATTGGGGTGCCATTTCGAGCTAAACGTATGTATGTAGGGTCTTTTGTTTTTGAGCAAGCTATTGTTGCTTTCTTGGCTTCTATAGTATCGCAAGGAGAAATTACTGTCATATTTGGAATAACTCTAGTAAGTGCAATATCTTCCAACGCTTGATGACTTCCACCATCTGGTCCAACAGAAAGTCCTGCGTGTGAACCGACGATTTTTACTGGTTGGTTGTTATAACAAATTGTCGTACGGATTTGTTCCCAGTTACGTCCTGGATTAAATATAGAATAAGAAGCAATAAATGGAATCTTTCCCATTGCAGCCATTCCACTTGCTACACTTGCTAAGTTTTGCTCTGCAACTCCAACTTCGATAAATCTTTCTGGAAATTTTTCAGCAAAAATATTTGTCTTTGTTGATTCAAGTAAATCAGCACACAAAGCAACAACTTTTTCATTTTCTTCTCCTGCTTTAAGTAACCCTTCACCAAAACCCTGACGAGTAGGAACTTTTTCAACATCGTTGTTAAATATTTTTGTATTTAATTTTAGTGATTGGTTAAGCATATTTTTTATCTAATTCTTTTAATGCCATTTCCATTTCTTCTTTATTTGGAGCTTTGCCATGCCACCTGTAATCTTCTTCCCATTCTCGGACTCCTTTTCCTGGAATTGTTCGTGCAATTATTAGTAATGGACCACTTTTATTATTTTTTGCATTATATATAGCATTATTAATTTCCCAAAAATCATGACCGTCTACTTCTTGGACAAACCAACCGAATGACTCATATTTATTTTTTAAATCAATAAGTGGCATGACCTTGTCAGTATTTCCGTCAATTTGAATTCTGTTTCTATCCATAATCACAATAAGGTTTGAAAGTTTTTCTTTATTAGCAAGCATAACTGCCTCCCAAATATTTCCTTCATCTTGTTCTCCATCAGATATGATTGCATAAATGTGTCTGTCTTTTCCTCCATCTATTTTATCAGCGATAGCCATACCAACAGCTTGTGAAAGACCAGATCCAAGGGGGCCTGATGAAGTTTCTAACCAAGGCATGTATTCGCGATGTGGATGTCCTTGTAAACGTGAACCAAATTTGCGGAGAGTATCTAATTCTTCTATTGGAAAATATTCAGCATGGGCCATTGTTGCATATAAAACTGGACAAATATGACCATTAGAAATCACCAATCTATCTCTATTTTCTGTGAGAGGATTTTTAGGATCATGTTTTAATATATAAAAATAAAGTAAAGTAAAAATTTCAACCATTCCGAGAGCTCCGGCTGTGTGTCCACTACCTGCATTGTAGAGCATTGTGATAATACTCTTGCGAATATCATTTGCTATGATTTTTAGTTCTGCTATTTTTTTATTAGACAGTGTTTCCATCTCATTGTATTTTAACAAATTATTTCTAAAAAAACTATCAAGTCCCCGGTTTTGTTTTTTACTTTTATCAGATATAATAATGGAATGATAGAAAACTTGTTTATTTTTGCGGTATCAATCTTTTTAATAATTAAGGGGGCTACATTATCAACCAAGTATTCCTTTCAAATAGCGGACGATCTCAAAATCTCAAAATATGTTGTTGGTTTTATAATAATTGCGGTTATATCTATAATTCCAGAGACATTTGTCTCTATAAACTCTGCAATTGAAGGAGTTCCTTCTTTAGGTTTGGGTACTTTATTTGGTTCAAATGTTGCTGATTTGACCCTAATATTTGCAATAATTATCTTTGTAGCAGGACGTGGAGTTAAAGTAGAAAGTAAAATTTTAAAAAACAACAGTATTTACCCTTTCTTTCTTTTGGTTCCTATTCTCTTGGGTTTTGACGGATTTTATTCTAGGTGGGAAGGAATAACCCTTATCGTGATTGGAGTTATTTTTTATTATCTTGCATTTAAAAACGGAGGTGAAAAGAAAGTGACTTCTAATATTCCAATAGAAGAAAATACCAACCGTAATAAGAATATTTTATTTTTATTATTTAGTATGGCTCTATTGTTAATAGGTTCTCATTTTATTGTTACATCAACAGTTAATTTGGCTAGTTATTTTAATGTTAGTTCTATAATAATTGGAATGCTTATAGTTGGAGTAGGAACAACGATGCCAGAATTATTCTTCTGTTTGTCTGCTGTGAAAAAGAATCATGACTCCTTAGCTATCGGTGATGTTTTGGGAACTGTTTTGGCTGATGCGACTATCGTCGTGGGAATTTTAGCTTTGATTAATCCATTCTCTTTTCCGCAAAAAATAATTTATACCTCTGGAATTTTTATGGTTGTGGCTTCTTTTGTCCTCTTTCACTTTATGCGTACAGGAAAATCACTTTCAAAAAAGGAGGGTCTCCTCCTCCTTTGTTTTTGGGTCTTATTTGTTTTAGTAGAACTTATGTTAAATCTCTAAAAGGTTTTATAAATTTTCAAACCAGTTAATAGTTTTTTTAATATCGTAACTCTGCATTAAAGCTGAACCTATTATAAGTCTATCTGCACCTGCCAGAACTAAAGCTTTAGCTGTATTTTCATTTACACTTCCGTCTACGCTTATTTTTAGTTCGGGATATTTCGATTTTAAATTTTTGATTTGCTCTAGTACCCTTTCATCAAATGGCTCACCCTGAAAACCAATCTTTTCTATACCCATACATTGAACAAAATCTATATGATTTATAAATTTATCTAATTTGCTAATATCTGTGGTAGTATTTATTGCTATTCCTATATCAATATTATCTTTTAAGTATAGATCAATTGATTCTAAAAATTCTTTAAAACTATCTTCCATTTCTGCTTCTAAATGAAAAACAATTCTTTTGGCTCCTAGTTTTACAAATAAATCAAATTGTTTGTGAGCATTTAAAACCATTAAATCAAATTCGTAATCTAATTGTTCCCAATAAGGAAGACCATCTTCCTCATTCAAAATAGCTTCTATACTTTCTTGATCTCTTGATTGCATAGGCCAAGAAGTAGATGGAACAAACTTACCATCACATACATCTATTTGTACGATTTTTGTAAGATTCACAAAATCAGCCAACTTTTCATTTAGTTCGCTAAAATCTTTTGCGAGTACGGCAGGAACTATCTCTGTCATTTTAATTATTGTCTAATTTATTAATTCTTCTAATATGTCTTTCGTCATTAGAGAAAGGAGTTTCAAGAAAAAGTTTTACCGCTTTCTTTGCACGTCGTGTAGTTGTAAAACGAGCTCCTATTGAAATGATATTTGCATTGTTATGTTCACGAGCAATAGCAACAATCTTTTTTAGTCCATCGTAATAAACCATCGCTCTGACCCCCTTGTATCTGTTTGAACACATAGCTTCCCCTTGGCCAGAACCACCAATAATTACCCCAAAACTGCCTTCATTTCGAGCTACAGCCTCGGCTACGGGCTTAATAAAGTCCGGATAATCATCTTGTCCATTAAGAGTAAAAGCCCCCTTATCATCGACTTCGTATCCAAGGTCTTTAATATAGTTTTTAAGTTCTTCTTTTAATTTATAACCTGCGTGATCACATCCTATGTAAATCATATAGTATATTATATCATTTTAATTAAATATATTATAATGCCAATATGATCACATTTTATAAATATGAAGGAGCTGGAAATGATTTTATAATGATAAATAATCTCAATAATGAGCTTATTTTAAAACCTGAATATATAAAAAATCTTTGTGATAGACGTTTGGGTATTGGAGCAGATGGAATTATTCTTTTAGAAAAATCAGATAAAGCTGATTGCTTTATGAATTATTATAATTCTGATGGAAGTGTCGCTGAAATGTGTGGAAACGGAATTAGATGCACTGCTAAATTTTTTATTGAACAAACGAATTCTAATGTGGGAGAATTAAATATTGATACTCGAGCTGGAATAAAAAACATAAAAGTAAATGGAGATGATACCTATTCAGTAGATATGGGTTCCCCTATTTTTTCTTCTGTTGATTTTCCTGATAAATCTACAAATATAGAAGGTTTTGATTTTCAATTTGTTTCAATGGGTAATCCGCATGCTGTTACTTTTGTAGATGATTTAAATAAAATAAATATAAAAGAGATTGGGTCTAAAGTAGAAACAAACAAACTTTTCCTTAATAAAATAAATGTTGAATTTGTAGAAAAGATAAAAGATAATTATTTTAAAGTAAAAGTTTGGGAACGTGGATGTGGAGAAACTCTAGCTTGTGGAACTGGCGCTTGTGCTGTCTATTCAATTTTATCTTCGCAAGGACTGTCCTTGCGAAAAGAATCTGAGCTAGGCCTTGCCTCGCTCAATGAAATAACTCTGGAATTTCCTGGAGGAAAATTATTCTTATCCAAAAATGAAAAAGGCCACGTCATATTGCGTGGCCCAGCAACTTTTGTGTTTGAAGGAATCTTTATTTAAATATTTTTTAGTTCCTTCTTTGGTGTTCTTCCGAAGGAACCCATCTTTAAAATGAATTCCCCAGATTTTGAAAAATAATCATCCTTTGTTTGTTTAAAGGGCATTAAAATGATTGCGGCATTCCCGTAGTAAAAGGTTCCTAAAACACAATCTTCTTTTGGAGTACAGACTGTCACCATATGTATTCCCAAGTTATGATTATTGGTTGATAAAGCGACAAGAATTTTTTTAGGAAGTTTCTCGTTTAGTGAATAGTTACATTCGTAGAAACCTTTTATTATTCCTGTACGGTTTCTTCTGACCATTCTCTTTAATCTATTTTGTCCCATGACTATAATATTTAAGTTTTTATTTAAAAATATCTTTTGTAAAAAGATTACCACGATTTTAATCTTCAGTCAATAATTAAAAACCTCTCAATTAGAGAGGTTTTTAATTTTACCAAAGCAAGACCTACACCAAATTATTGAATTTCGATAGGTTTTATGATTACATCGTTCCAATCTTTAATATCAGTAAAGTAAGCTTTAGCTGATTGTGTTGACTCAGTAATCATGATTTCATTTATATTATTTGGTAAATTTTCGTTATCTTCAATCACTGCAAATACATATCCACTTCGGCCTGAAGTATTATCATGCTTTATATATTCTGCGAATTCTTTATTATGACTATCTAATGCTAACCCGATTACTTTATATTTAATATTATTCTTAATAATTGTAGTAATAAAGGATTTTTGATTATGTATTAAGTCCATAATTTTTTGATCATCCCTTAGATCAAAAGAATAATAATTAGTCTCTTGATTACCATAACTTTTATTTGGCGTCCAACCATTTCTTAAAAGCGAAAACATTATTTTATCTTTAAAGTTTTGCTCTTTTTGTTCATTCACAGGTTCTTTTGATTTTAGATTCTGCAATTTAGAAATCAACTCTTCAATTTGATTGTTATTGAATTCTTTTGCTTTAATAGTTTCAATAATTTCATTTGATAACTGTTCAGGTGTTTTAGGTTGTTGATCAAATTTTTCCATATTATTTAATTGTTCTTCCTGTTTTAATTACGTGATCAACAAGAGTGTAGGTATACCCCATTTCGTTGTCATACCAGCCCATAACTTTTACAAGATTTCCTCCAACTACGCGAGTCATTTCAAGATCAGCAATACAAGCATGACTTTCTCCTAATATGTCTGAAGAAACTAGTGGCTCTTCGGTAACTGTAAATATTTTATCCCATTGCGCATCCTTTGATGCTTGTTTCAATATCTCATTTACTTCTTCTTTTGTTGTTTCTCTTTTGGATAAGAATGTAATATCTACAATAGAACCGGCAACAACTGGAACGCGAATTGAGATACCATCGAATAATCCTTTTAGCTCTGGAAAGGCCTCTGTAACGGCTATAGCTGCTCCTGTTGAGCTTGGAACGATATTCTGGGCTGCTGCACGACCCTCACGCAAATCCTTTTTACTTGGGCCATCTACGAGAGCTTGTGAAGCTGTATATCCGTGAACTGTATTTAATATAGCTTTGTCTATACCTAATGTTTTATGAAGAATTGAAATAAGTGGACTTGCAGCGTTTGTAGTACAAGAAGCATTCGAAGTAATATCACAAGTTCCAAATTTATCTTCATTTATTCCTAGAAGAATGGTTTCGCCATGGACAGTTCCTTCAGCTCCTTTTGATGGAGCACTGATGACAACTTTTTTAGCTCCACAATCTAAATGAAATTTTGCTTTGTCATATGAAGTAAATAATCCGGTAGATTCTACAACTACGTCAATATCTAAATCTTTCCAAGGAAGTTTTGTGGTATCTTTTTCTGATATAAATTTAATAGTTTTACCATCTATTACGAGATTTGTTCCAGATGTTTCTACTTTGTGATTCCAATTACGATAAACAGTATCGTGACGAAGTAAATAAGATAAACTTTCAATAGAGCCGAGATCATTTATCGCAACTATCTCAATATCTTCTCTCTCCCATGAAATTTTTAAAAATGCTCTTCCTATTCTTCCAAATCCATTTATTGCTACACGAATTTTTCTATTCATATATTTATTTTTAATTAAGCTAATAATTCTTTTAATAATTTTTGTACTAAACCTGGGTTAGCACTTCCCTTTGTTTCTTTCATAATCTGACCAACGAGAGACATTATAGCATTTTCTTTGCCTCCTTTATATGTAGCAACAACATTTGGGTTTGCATCTATTACTCTTTGAACTATTTCTTTTAATTCACCCTCATCATTTTTCTGGAGAAGATTTTTAGCTTTAGCTATAGTCATAGGAGAATTATCCTCAATAACAATCATTGCGAGAATATCTTTGGCTCCTCTTGAAGAAATTTTATTTTGAGAAACCATAATAACCAATTCAGCAAAGTTATTTGTGTTTGGTAATTTGATATTAAGATTAGTTTTCTTAAGTCCTAAATAATCAGAAGTAATGTAATTTGAAGCTATCTTGATTTCATTTTTATCATTTAATAAACTAGCCACATTTTCAAACCACAAAGCAAGCTCTGGGTCACTAACATAACTCTCGATATCTTCATCTTTAATACCATAATCACTTCTATAACGAATTCTTTTGGCTTCAGGAAGCTCAGGTAATTCGCCTCTCATTTTTTCTATATTAAAGACTTTTGATAAGAATAATTTAGGTAAATCAGGGTCTGGGAAGTATCTGTAATCGTTCGCATTTTCTTTTGAACGCTGAGAAAAAGTAGATTGTTTATTTTCATCCCATCCTCGAGTTTCCTGAACTATCTCATTTCCTTTTCCTTTCTCAAGTAAATCTGTCATTCTTTTTGTCTCATATTCAGCAGCACGTTCAACAGCCTTGAAAGAGTTTATATTCTTGACTTCTACTTTTGTTCCTAATTTATTTGGATCATCTGAAATAGAAATATTAAGCTCAACTCTCATTTGACCTTTTTCCATATTAGCTTCTGAAACTCCAAGGTATCGAAGAAGAAGCTGAAGTTCACGTCCAAAATCTCCAGCCTGTTTAGCTGAATGAATTACTGGCTCTGTAACAAGTTCCATAAGAGGAACTCCTGCACGATTAAAATCTACAAGTGAATAATCTCCTCTATCGTGTTTAGAAGTAGCGGTATCTTCTTCTAGGTGGACACGAGTTATATCTACTTCGTTTAATTTTCCTCCAGAAACTATTGGAAACTTATATTGAGAAATCTGATAAGCTTTCGGAATATCTGGATAAAAATAATTCTTACGATCAAACTCGGTAAAGTCGGCTATTTTCGCTCCTAAGGCTAATCCGACTTTTATAACACTTTCTACTGCCTTTTTGTTGATAACAGGAAGAGTTCCAGGATGAGCCATACATATAGGACAAATATTTACGTTCGGATTTTTCTCATCAGGGTTGTTTAGGCACCCGCAAAACATCTTTGAGTTAGTTTTTAGTTCAGCGTGGATTTCAAGACCTATGGTTGTGTAATACTGTTTGGACATAATAAGAGTATAGCAAATTTGTAATTTTTTGAAAATTATGTAATTATATTAGGTGTGTTTTATTGTTTAGACTCTTTGCCCGAGTGGCGGAACTGGTATACGCGCACGACTTAAAATCGTGTCTCGTAAGGGATGTGGGTTCGATTCCCACCTCGGGCACAAGAAAAAATAACGACGAAAGTCGTTATTTTTTATGCCCGAGAATTTCATCCTTGAGGATGAAATGTGTGGGAATCGAAGACCTTTTATTTATTTTTGAGAAGCTTTGCTTCGAAAAAATATAAAAGGTGTACTGAACCTGTAAGGTTCGATAAGGCTAATGCCGGTCCCACCTCTAGCACAATAGAAAAACCTACCGAAATAGGTTTCTCGATAGGCTGTCTTCAAACTCACTTTATGCAAAAGCGGTCTTAGGTACACGATTTTTTATGGATACATTTTCTGTGCTCGGAAGTTTCTCATACTCTCTGAAAAGAGCAATTGTAACGTCGGTTAAAGATCCATAATCGTCGAACAATGTTCTTGGAAAAGATCCCTTGAATGGTCCCGCAAAGGAGACATTTTTTTTGTAGTGTTGTTCACAGAAAGACCTCGCATTCTTTTTGATACCTTTAAAGATTTTTTCATCGGAACCAAAAGTGGGTAGAAAAAATTTTTTGAAGAGTTTGGGGAATGGTCTGAACATAAGTCGGAGACATCCCTCTTTTACGATACATACAATGTCTTCGGTGAAGACTACTGTGTCGCCTTTTTTTAGGATTTTACCAATAAGGCTTTTTGAACTTTCGTATATATTTCCCATTTTCAAATATTTTTTGTTTTTGAGCAAAGGGCTTTTATTTAACACTAAGTTTATTTACTCTAATTATAACTCTTGATATATTAGTTGTCAACTAAAAAATTCCCTATGTTTTATAAGGAATTTTTAGGCTAAATTTTTTTAATTTTATTCTTCTAAATTTTCACTGAAGTCGTCAACACTATCAGTATCTTTTATTTCTAAAACATCTTCTTTAAAATTATTCTGTAATTTTTCAAGTTCATTGGTCGTAAAGTTCACAAAGACTTCACCTACTTTTGATCTTATGGGGCCTAAAATAGCACCATCCCAAACATTCACAGCTACTCCTTTTATATAAGAAATATTATTCTGAAATTGTTCGGATTGTATTTTTGATTTGATATCTACTTTTAATAAAACCAAAACAATTATTATTAGGATTACTAATCCTCCTATGTGTATATGTAACCCTGGTTTTTTTACTTCTTCGCTCATATAGTATAATTATACTATTGGTAATTAATCTTGTCACTACTTGTACATGCTTTTTGTAGTCTTAGGTAAATATAGCAATGGATCAAGATAAGCATTTAAAGCGGCTATTGGCTGGGTGAATATTTTACCATTACAGCTTTTACTAGGAACTGTATCTACGCTGACACCCGTTGAAGCATAAACTGAAACGTGTAAATGTGGGCCAGTTGAAGAACCAGTATTTCCAGAGAGTCCAACGACATCTCCTGCTTTGACTTTGTCTCCCTTTTTAACAGATATTACAGAAAGATGCCCAAAAGTACTCGATAAGCCATCGTCATATTTTATAAAAATCCATTTTCCGAAAGAGGCTTTTGGACAATCAGTATCTGTATCTCCTACACCTTCGACAACACCTGATCTCATTGCTTTGACTGAAGTTCCCACGGCAGCTCTAAAATCTAATCCGTAATGAAATGATCCCCACCTTGAACCATAAGTAGAAGTTATTAATATTGAAGCTAGGGGCCAAGATAAAGGTTCCGAACCTTCTTTCGGTAGAAGTTTTGGATTTAGAATAAATTGTAATTGAGCTTCGTATTCGGTTATGGATTTTTCAAAAGCGTCTCGTCTTTTAATTTGTTCGGCAAGTAATGCTTGATAAGTAGCTTCTTTATTTTTAGTTTCTGCTAGTAGTGCGTCTTTTTCCTTTTTTGCATTTAACACTGCTGTTTCTTTTGCAATAAGTGTCTTTTTAAGAGTCTTTAATTGATCTTGCTCATCAAGTTTTTTGACCTTAGTGTTATTTAGTTCGTCTTTTTGAACAAGAAGCTCATTAATATTATTTCTAACACTTTCATTTACGGATATTATATTATTATATTCTTCACTAAAATCTTTAAATTTTTCTTTAGCTAAGAGTAATTCTATAAAAGAATTCTTTTCATTTTGATATAAAGTGTATAATCCTTTCTCTAATGATAGTTCAGATTGACGTATCGTTTCTTCTTTTGTCTGTATATTATTTCCTAATTCTTCTATAACTAAATCAGTCGCATTTATTTTTTTCTGAATTTGATTTTTTTCTACTAAAAGTTTACTTCTAGTTAAAGTAAGCTCCTTTATTGTATTGTTTAAAGTATTTTTTTGTTCTTCCGTCTCAGTTATTTGAGATTGATATTGAGCTATTTCTCTATCCAGTTCTTCTATTTGTGCATTTATATCATTTATTTTATCTTTTACTTCTTTAGCGGTAGTAGCAAAAACTTGCCCGGTAATTCCGAGCAAGAGAAAAAATATTATTGAAATAATGATAATGGTTTTATTTCTCATTGCGTCCATTATACTATTATTTTTTAAGGATTAAAATAGCAAAATTTATTCTGCTCAATGTTTCTTCTTTTCCGAGTATCTCTGAAATTAAGAAAGGATCTGGTGACTTGTCTAATCCAGACAAAGCAAAACGTATTGGATGTAAAATTTCTCCTTTACTTTCTTTTGTTTCGCCTAATTTCATAAGAATTTCTTTTATTTTTTCTTTAGAAAAATCTTTCTCATCCATACCAGAAAGTATTTCAGATACTTCTTCTAGATTTTTTACTATTCTATCTTTAGGTAAATTTTTGAAGATTAATTTATCTATTTTGATTGCAGGTTTTTTATAAAAGAAATCTAATTCCCCATTTGCTACAGCATCTTTTATATCTCCAAATTTTGAAATTCTTTCAACAATAATAGGTACTAGTTTTTCTAAACGTAATTCTTGTGGAAGATATTCAAAAACATATTTTTTAAGTTCTTCCGGTGGAAGTTTTTTGATATGTTCTTTGTTTATCCAATTTAATTTATCATCATTCCATTGAGCTCCAGATTTTTGAATTCTCTCAACTTCAAAAGATTGAACAAGCTCATCCATAGTAAAAATTTCTTTATCATCACTAGGATGCCATCCCAAAAGAGCTAAAAAGTTTACTAAAGCCTCTGATAAATATCCTTCCTCTTTATAACTTAATGCATCTTTTGCCCCATCTCTTTTTCCAAGTTTTTTGTTTCCGTCTTTACCCATAATGTGTGGCAAGCAAACAAAAACTGGAGGTTTTGTTTCTAAAGCCTCATACAAAGAAAGATATTTAGGGATTGAAGATATATATTCTTGTCCACGGACAACGTGAGTAATTCCCATTTCTATATCGTCTACAATATGACAAAAGTTATATGTAGGATATCCATCACTTTTTATTAAAATGAAATCATCAAGTGCCTCTGGCCCAGCTGATAAATCCCCAAAAACTAAATCATGCCAATTCTGAATTTTGATTTCTGGAACTTTAAATCTAAGTGGTTTTCCCTCTTCCCATTTTTCAAATTTTTCAGGTCTATACTCTCTGAATAGAAATGGTTTCTTTTCTTCTTCAGCTTTTTTCCTAAAATTTTCTACTTCTTCTTCTGTATAAGGATCAGGATAAGCTAAATTTTTGTCAATTAATTTTTGAGCATACTTTTTGTATAAATCTAACCTTTGTGATTGTATATACGGTGCACTTGGTCCTCCTATATCAGGGCCCTCATCCCATTTTATTCCAACCCATTTTAAAACTTTTAAAATATGTTCTTGTGCTCCTGTAACTTCACGTTCCTTATCAGTATCCTCAATTCTTAGAATAAGAGTTCCTTTATTTTTCTTAGCTAGAAGATAAGAATATAAGGCCGTGCGCAAATTACCAACATGCATAAAACCTGTTGGTGAAGGGGCAAAACGAGTAACAACTTTTTCGTTAGTATTAGTATTCATATTATTATTCGTGACTAAGGGCTATATCAATAGCTGATTGAGCAATTTGTTGAGCAGCGGTTGGGGTTGCAAATGCTAAAGCACTTTCTTTCATTTGGACTAGTTTTTCTGGTGATGAAATTAATTTATCAATTTCTGAAACAAGTAAATGAGAAGTTAGATTACCCTCTTCTATGACTTCACAAGAGCCACTCCTTGCGTAATTGTAAGCATTCTTTTTCTGATGATCTCCATTTGAATTAGTGATTGGAATTATAATAGAAGGGATTCCCCATGATGCTATTTCAAAAATTGCTGAGCCTGCGCGAGAAATTATTATGTTTGCACATCCAGCAGCCATACTGGTAGCTAGATTATTTAAATACGGTATAGCTACATATCTTGAAGCGTTAGGATTATTTTCTAAAAGTAATTTAGCTCGAGACATGACGCCTTCAATGTTATTGGTTCCTGTTTGATGAATTACTTGATAACGAGATACTAGTTCAGGAATTGTATCGACAACGATGTTGTTTATAATTTCTGCTCCTTGAGAACCACCTAATACAAGAATTACAGGCAAATCAGATTTTAATTTGAAGAATTCGTGAGCATTAGTTGGATCACCGTGTAAAATTTCTTTACGAATTGGTTGACCTGTTAATGCCGTTTTTCCTTCTGGTAAATACATTGATGCTTCTGGCCAAGAAATTGCTACATGTTGTGCAAATTTAGATGCCCAAATATTTAATCTTCCAGGATAAGAATCTGATTCGTGGACAATGACAGGAATTCCTAAAATTCTAGCAGCAAAGACAGCTGGGAAAGAAGCATAGCCTCCTTTTGAAATAACTACGTCTGGAAAAATAAAAAACATTCTTATTAGTCCACCTAAAGCTCCAAAAATTGTTTTGAAAATATCGAAAAAGTTCTGAATAGAAAAATATGTGCGCATTTTTCCAGCTGAAACTCTAACAAATGTTATTTTATGATCAAAAAGCATTCGCTCATTATACTGAGAGTCAGGTATAGAGTCTGACATGTAGTAAAGTTTGAGACTGATAACTTTTTCTTGATCAGCTAAAGCTGTTAATTCTTCTGCTATTGCAATGAGAGGATAAAAATGCCCCCCTGTTCCTCCTCCTGTAAGTAATATTTTCATATATAAGTGATTATAACGTATTTTTATCTATCTTTCTAGAGTTATTGTTCGGCCTTGAAAACGAGAGACATTTAGAATAACGCCCACCATTCCTAATGATAAGAAGAGAGCTGTTCCTCCGTGCGAAATAAATACCAGAGGCACTCCTGTCAGTGGAAATACTCCAATAATAGATGCTATGTTCATAAAAGATTGAACAGTAATAATTGTAACAAAACCAATTACGAGTAATTTAGAAAAAGCATCTGGCGCATTTCTGATGGCTATACGATATCCACGCAAAGCAAAAGCGACATATAAACATATTAAAATTGTAGTTCCAATAAAACCTAATTCTTCTCCGATAACTGCAAAGATTGAGTCCCCTTGTGGCTCTGGAAGATATTCAAATTTCTGAATACTCTGACCAAGACCTCTTCCAAAAATTCCCCCTGAGCCTACAGCAATAAGAGATTGTTGTAATTGCCATGATGCCCCGCGACTATTTTCACTTGGATTTAGAAAAGTATTAACTCTTTCTTTAAGATATGGTTTAAAAGATATTAAAATCCCAAAAGAAATTACTGCTATTCCTAGAATACCGAAAATATATTTCATCGGTACTCCTGATATAAATAACATTATAACTGCTGTTATTGTTATCAAAATAATACTCTTTGTATCAGGTTGCTTAAGAAGTAGACCCGCAATTATTCCGAGCAATATAACTAAAGGCAAAATACTAAATAAAGGATTTTGAACTTTACTTTTTATCCAAGATAACCAAGCTGCAAAATAAACAATAAATCCGATTTTTAAAAATTCAACAGGTTGAAATGAAATTCCAGCAATATCTATCCATCTACGTGCTCCGCCGTGCGACTGTCCTATACCAGGAATTAAAACTAAAGCGGTTAATCCAATAGAAAGAATAAAAATGAGTAAAGAATATTTTCTCAATAATTTATAAGGGACTTTAAGTCCTATTATTAAAGCTAGTATTCCTCCTAAGATTCCTAGAAGAAACTGGCTAGAAATAACACCATAAAATTTAGCTTCATTCTTGGCGTAGATACCTAAAGAAGCAGAAGTAAAAGCTATTAGTCCAATTACGACCAATGCAATAACAATTCCTAAAAAAATTTTATCAATGTTATTTTTTTTCATTCTATTTAGAACATTAAGAACAGAAAACTTTTTAATCAATAAGAGAAATGATTACGCCCATAATTGCTGTCATTACTCCAATAATCCAATAACGCATCGTTACTTTATATTTTGGCCATCCTAATGCTTCAAAGTGATGATGAAGTGGGGCAAATAAGAAAACTTTTTTACCATGACGGAGCTTTTTAGATATCATTTGAATTAAAGCCGAAAGAGAAGTAATGAAAAGAGGAAAAGCAATCAAAGGAAGGAGTAAAACCGTATCAGTCATGAAAGCTATGACAGAAAGAGTCACAGTTAGTCCAATCATTCCTGTTTCTCCCATATAAAAACGAGCTGGCGGAATATTGAACCACAAGAATGCGAGTATTCCCCCGGTAATTACTCCACAAAATGTGGCAATATCTACTTGATTATTAAAGAAAGCAATAAGAGTGTAAGCTCCAAAAATTGAAGCGAGAACTCCGCCAGATAGACCATCTATTCCATCGATGATACTTGTTGACCAAAGAGATAACATTACAAGAATAAAAAATGGGATAAATAAATAACCTAAATTTATAAAACCAAACCAAGGAATATATAAATCACTAACTCCTAGTTTAATATAAAACCATAAACTAATAATTAATCCGAGTAGTAAAATAATTCCAATTTTTATGTACCGTAAAACAATAGGATCTGTTGACCATTTTCCTTTCCCAAAAATTTGTAAGAAATCATCTGCTAAACCAATAAGAGATGCAACAATTAGAGTAAAAAATGGTAAAAGTGTTTGTTCTCGACTAATAAAATATACATTATGGTCAGAAATCATACTAATAATCCAAGCAACAGCCACAGTTAGAATTATCGAAGCCCAAATTATCATTCCACCAGTACGAGGAGTTGAAATTTCGGCTTTTTCATCGTGTATTTTAGCAAATCCAGTTACAGTAGCTTCAGGAATGTTACTACTTCTAGAAACTCTACGCCACATTTTATATTTGTAGAAATAATGAGTTGCGATTGGAGTTAATAATAATCCAATAATAAAACTGATAACCGCTGGTAGAAAAATTTTTAAAGCATTATCCATTGTTCTCTTCTTGTTTATTAATTTCTAGTAATTGAGATCTTACCTCGTTGTAGTTTGGCAATTGTTCTATTGAAGTAATTCCCATGAATGACAAAGTTTCAAGGGTTGGTTTGTAAAGCATACGTCTACTATCTTTCGGATCAGTTATTTTTTCTATTAAACCTCTGACAAGTAAGTTTCGTAAAATAAAACTTGAGTTTACTCCACGAATATAATCAATTTCGCTTCGTGCTACTTCATTTTTATATAAAACTATAGATAGTGTCTCTAATGATGCCTTAGAAAGTTCTTTTGATATTTCTTCCTTACGAATTGATTCAATAAGAGAACTTAATTCGTTTGTAACTCCCAAAATAACGCTATCTTCTTTACGCATAAGAACAAGTCCCCTTCCAGTCAAAGATTCTTCTAGTTTCTTTAAAGCCTCTTCAATTTCTTCTTTTGAAACATTAAAAAGTTCCGCAAGTTTTTCAATCTTAACATCTTCTCCTTTATAAAAAAGTAAACCTTCTATTTTTGATTGTAATTCCATCCCATACAAAGTTGTTCTGGTTACAGAACAAACATAAATTAATTAATAAACCTAAACATAACTATCTTTTTAACAAAACTTTTAATCTCCCGTATTACATGTATGACTTTGTACGGGACAAGTTTTATTATGAATTAATTTCCGTTTCTTCCTGTTTGTTAATTTCAATATCACCAAAAGAAGTATTTTGGATGACATCTATTATTCCTTCTCTCACTAATTCTAACATAGCGAGAAACGAAATGATAACATGGATTTTTGCCTCTCCCTTGTTTTCTGCTCCGTGACTTCTTGAAAATTCTTTGAATGACAAATTTACCGCGCTTTGAATTCTTTCGGTTAAGCTATCTATCACTTCGTCAATGTTTATTATCTTTTTTATTTCAATTTCTGGTAATTTTTCTGCTTTCTTTGGTATACGATTAAGGATTTCATTTATTGATAAAGCAACACCACTTACCGTAATAGATTTATCTGGCGAAAAAATAGGAGTATCCCAAACTCGCTCGGTTGGCATGAATATTATTTTTGCTCCAAAATTATTATTTATATCAATACTAGCCGTTTTAATAATTTTATATAATCTGAGTCTGGCTTCTAGGTCTGTGATTTTCTCTTCTTCATCTTCAGTTAAGGCTAAATTAGGTAAAAGAGATTTTGATTTGATAAGTATTAAAGTAGCAGCAATCAAAATAAAATATGAGACATCAGCAATATGTTTATCAGAAGAAGTATCTGATGATAATGATTTTATATAAGAAATATAGTCATTTGTAACCTCAGCCAATGATATTTCATTCACGAAAAGCTTCCTTTGCTCAATTAGAGAAAGAAGGAGCTCTAATGGCCCCTCAAAAGTTCCCTGTTTTATTTGATATGGTGAAGCTGTTTCTGACATTTTTTTATTCTTGATAAATTTGTCTCAAATTAATGATTTCTCCGTTTAGTATAAATACTTCAAAATTATAAGCTTTCGGATCTCTAGTTATATCAGAATTCAATTCATAGTCTTTGTCATTGATGTATTTATAATACGAAGAAATACTAGTAAGAGAAAATGTCATTGGTCCATTATCATATGTAATTAATTCTATTACCCCATCTTTGGATATTTTATATTCCTTAGATAAATCAATTTCCGGATTAATTTTATCTTGAAGAGGTCTCCCCTGGATAACGCAATCATTATCAAAATTTTCTACAAAGACACCATTTTGATAACAATATTCTGGAAAAACTTTCTCTTCTTCTTGTTTACTAAATTTCAAGTAATAATCATTACCTTCTTTTCTTAAACTTTGAAAAGATAATTCATTGTAGACTCCTGAATTTGGTTTTTCCTTGTCTGTAAAATAAATTTTAGATACAAAAAAACCTAGAGCAAAAAACAATAATATTAAAATAATAACGTATACCTTTTTCATTTTTTAATTAATATCCTTCCTCATTTAATCTTTCATCGATTCGGTTCATGTCTCTTGGGAACATACAAGCTTCACGGATGTTTTTTAATCCAAGTAATTGCATCGTTATACGTTCTGCTCCAAAAGCAAATCCTCCTTCTGGTGGAACACCATATTTAAATGCTTCCAAGAACATTTTTACTTTATTAGGATCCATCTTCCAAAGCTTTACGTGTTCATTTAATTGCTCGTAATTATTTATTCTTCTTCCACCTGAGAGCCATTCTATTCCACGACAAATAAGGTCCATTCCTTCATTGTATTCTGGTTCTTCTGGATTTGGATATACATAAAATGGCTTCTTTCTTGTTGGATAACCGTAAATAAATACGAAATCAGAGCCTGTTTCTTTTTTAATTATTTCACAAATTTCCTTTTCGTCTTGAGCGTTTGTATCTTTTTCTCCTCGAACATCACGGTTATAGACTTCGAAAATTTTCTGTTGGACCTCTTTTAAAGAAAGAGTTGGGGTTTTATCTATCATGACGGGAAGTTCAACATTTAATAGTTTTATATGTTCAGCGTTTTTCTCTGCCACTTGTTTTAAAATGTGTTTAACTGTATTTTCTGCCATATCACGGACATCGCGCCAAGAATCAATAAACGACATTTCTGCGTCGAGAGAAACGATTTCGGTTAAGTGTCTTGTTGTTGATGAAGGTTCAGCGCGGAAAACTTTATTTACAGAAAAACATCGCTCAAAAGCGGACATAACAATTTGTTTATAGAGTTGAGGAGATTGAGACAAATATGCTTTCTTTCCAAAATAATCAATCTGGAAAACTTCCGCTCCTCCTTCTGCTGTTGCTGGAACCATAGAAGGTGCTTGAAATTCGAAAAACATATTTTGCTTCATGAATTCTCGGAACGAATCAATCACAGTTTCTTCTATTTTAAAAATTGCTTGAATTTTTGGTTGTCTTAAAACTAAAGCTCTATTATCAAGCTCTGTTGTTAATTCCAAGTTGTAACCAGTTAAAGATAAATCAAATGGTAATGGGGCTGCTTCGGTTAAAACTTCTATTCCTGTTATTTCTAGCTCAAGTTCCCCATTTAAAACTCCAGCCTTAATATTTCTTTCTGGTCTTTTATTTACTTTACCTTTTACTTTCACGACAAATTCGTTACGTAAAGTTTTTCCAACTTCGAGGGCTTCTGTGTAATTAGGTAAAATGACACCTTGGACCTTGCCTGTCATATCACGAAAATCAAAGAAAATCATTTT
>Ga0209373_10001997_pt1 | contig 21811 bp, 21 predicted proteins | sample Higcelweek5metaG_FD_187173 | JGI IMG/M metagenome (GOLD analysis project Ga0209373, IMG submission 187173) | Freshwater pond sediment microbial communities from the University of Edinburgh, under environmental carbon perturbations - High... | ecosystem: Environmental > Aquatic > Freshwater >... | reverse complement strand
AAATGTTTATCTTTGCTCATGTTATATATTTTTGGTGTGGTAACTTCAAATATACAACTTTGGAGCTGATTTGAAAAAATTGGCTCCTTTTTTTATTTTATATCGAAACTTTTATCGGACAACAATACTTATAATACTACCCTTTATGTATTAGTAAATGAATAATGTACTGTTCATCTTCTTTTTATTCAATGGCAAATGATACCCATGAATGCTATCGGGATAAATTGTAAATACTTAATCTTCTAACTTAAACACTCCGTTGTCAGTGGCAAACCATTTATTTCCCCGGGCATCAATAGCTATTCCTCTTACCATATAGAAGTTGTCATAAGTATAATTAGTCCAGTTGGTTCCATCAAACTTTGTAACTCCTCCGTACATAGTGGCCATCCATTTATTACCTTGTTTATCTATTGCAACAGCACTGATCGAATTACAAATTAATCCACTGTTCGAAATAGTGTATGTTGTCCAATTGGTACCATCGAACTTTAACAGTCCGAGCGTTGTTCCAAACCATTTATTGCCTTGCGCATCAAATGCAATTGAATTTACTTGCTCCACTAAATCGATGTTTGTGTTTTTCGCAGTATACGAAGTCCATTTAGTATCGTCAAACATTGAGATCCCCCCCTGCCCGGTAGCAAACCATTTATTTCCCCAGGTATCAACAGCAATATTTAAAACATTATTATAGGCTAATCCATCGGTGGAATTGTACCGGTTCCAATGGGCGCCATCAAAACTCGAAACTCCCGTTCCTCTCAATGCCGTCATATTCGAAGTGCCAAACCAAACCTGACCTTTTAAATCCACCGCGATAGCTTTCGGATTGATATTATTATCCATTATCCCTGAATTAGATGTATCATAGGTAATCCAGTTTGTATTATCAAATTTATAAACACCAAAACCATACGTTCCAAACCATTTATTGTTCTGTTTATCAACGGCTATTGCTCCCACTCCCACATTATACAAATAGGCAGTCCAGCTTGAACCATCAAACTTTGATACACTTGAACCACCCACCCATACAGCATCCACCGAATCAATGGCAATGCAAGATATCTGATTCATGGGCAAACCATTTGCAGTTGTATATCTCGTCCATTGAAGTACATTTGTCACACAGGTAGCTGTATATCCACCAACAACACTTGTAGCAGTTATTGTAGCAACACCAGGGGCAATTCCGGTAATCACACCATTGGCATCAACTTTAGCAATTGAGGTATCGCTCGAAACCCAGGACACTGAAGGATTGGTGGCATCTGCAGGACTAATGGTTGCTTTAAGGGTATCCTGCGCACCGGTATTCAGTAAAACAGAAGTTTGAGCTAACGATATTCCTGTTGCTGAAACCAGAGGAGCATCTTTGTCGCATGAAGTTGCCAGCAATACAATAATTGTGAAATAAATAAAACGCAATAGATTTGTCTTCATGATTTAAATTTTTAATGGTTTCATATGTTTAATGCTATTGGTATTTAGTTTTATAACAAGCCTTAACCTCATGCATACAATGCTCATAACTCTCTATACGAACAACTTTCATTGCATAGATTTACCTTATATTGAAGCATGTCGAATAGTTGTTAATATTAGCGCCTAAAGGTAAATAACATATTTAACAACACCAAGCTTTTTGGAAAAAATATTAAGAATTTCTTTCAGTCCCCGGACTTCATTCTCCTGACGTGGAACTGTTGAAGGATTGAGGGATTGAATCGTCTCCCGAAAACCGAAAACCGAAACCCTTTACTCTTCCGTACTCTTAGTTGATTTGTTATCCATTTTTTTAATAATTTCTTTTAATAAGTCATTCTGTTCCTGTTTCAAAAAAATGAACTTATTCACCCAGGTGTAGATCAAAAAGAAAACAACTCCAAGTATTGTTAAGTAGAAAAAGAAAACAAGAAATGGTAAAAATGCAAATCCGAACATAGTAGTATATTTTAAATTGTTAGTATAATCAAAAACTAATTCAGTTAGCGCAATGAATAAAGCGGTAGAAAGTCAGAAGTTATTTGTCATAGAGAAGCATTCTATTATCTTCATAACATTCTAACTTATATAAACTCTATTCTTCCCATTTATCTATTTGTTCAAAATTATGATCTTTCAGCATTTGCTTGAACTCAGTTCTTGTCAGGCTGTCCGCAGGTCGGTAGTGAAAGTGGTGACAGCCGGATTCAAAATTAAAAAGATCTTTTGTCTGTTGATAGCCTAAGTCAATTATATTTCCGATAAAATTATCAAATACTTCTTTGTCTTTGCTGTATAACTGTATTTTTTTGTGGTCGTCAAGCATCAGGTTGGTTTCGCCTTTTAGTGAGTGAACCACAATATCCAGGTAGCCGTTTTCAAGCGTATTTTTCTTTTGTTGTTGCAGAAAGTCAATCACTGTCTGTTTGTCTTCGAAATGTTTAGCAACCCAAAGTTCTGTCAACTCATTTTCCCAATAATTTTTGATATATATCCAACATCCGTCAACTGTCGGCAAAAATTCGATGGTCTTTATAAATGTGTCGATTAAATTTTCCTTTTCAAGCACCAATTCAAATTCATAAATTCCATTTTCGTTTGCACTTAAAGCAACAAAGTTTTCCTTCATCAATTTATTTTCGTATTGATCTTCAGGAATACCTGCTACTATTCCAACCGGAGAGAAAAACATTTTTTTTTGTTTATTCAGTGGAAAAGTGATTAATGTTGGTTGAATATAAACATCCTCAGCAATTTCAAACAATTCATTTCCCTTGCCAATTACATCAAAACTATCAAGCAATGAAGCTTCTAACGGATTAAGATTGCTCAAATCGAAATCAAAAGGAGCCGTCATAATTTTGTCCAATGCATCACCCAGGTGATCGCCATAAGCATAAAAGTTGGCAAGAGTTCCATTTTCGGCATCTATTTCTCCTGCAATCAGAAAATACCAAAGTTCATTTTTTTTCATTTTCGCTGTTATTATACGATAACTACTAGAAAGTTAATATCACCGCCCAAAGATAAATAACATATTTAACATCAGCAAGATTTCAAGGAGAAAAGATGAAAAAAAGTCTAAGATCAATGGTCTAAGGTCTAAGGTCAAAAGTTTCGGGTTCCAGGTTCACTTCGACTTCGCTCAGTGAACGGCTTCAGTTAATCAATTATTCAATTATTCAGTTAATCAGTTATTCAACAGTTCAACAGTTCAACGATTCAACGATTCAACGATTCAACAAAGTCCGGAGACTGGAGACCGGAGACAATTTTACAACTACACGCCCTTATTTGATCTTTTTTATTCCAAATAGTATCCGCGATAACCAACATCTTTTTACAATTTCGAAAATGAGTAACGAAATTCCTATGGTTGCAATTGCAAGAATAAGCAACTTAATGCCGGCATTTAAATCTTTGTCGTAAATGAAATATGCAACTATTACTATAATGGTTTGATGGACGATATAGAGCGGATAAACCGCTTGATTCAAATATTTCAACGTACTATTTCTGCTTGTATTCAAATACTTTGAGCCAAAACCTAAAATTGCAATTATCCAGGCACCCATATTGAATACAATAACAAACGAGTAGATTGCTTTTTCAAAAAACTGTTGGTTGCCGGAATATGTAAAAATAACAAAAGCCGAAAAGGAAATGAGTCCAATAATAAGAGATTTTTTCCAAACTTTTTGAATGACTTTCTCAAAAATATCTCCTATCGAAATGAATATAAAGCCATAGAAAAACAGGATAAAATAGAGTGCGAGGGCATACCAGTCATTCACTAAACCATGGGTTGCCGGAAAGTATGGTTTCAGTATAAATTCGGGTATAAATAATGGAATTAGCAAGAAAAGCAAGTTTAAAGGCTTTTTAAACAATCTTTTAATCCACCGCATAAATAAACACTCCGGATTATTTCTGATATAAACAAATACAGGCGACAAAATAAGAGAATAAATAAACAGATAAGGTAAAAACCATAAATGATGCCAACTAAAATTCCCATTGGGATAAGCCCCTTCAAAATAATGAGGATAAAATCCAAAGAAGGAGTCGTGTGTTGCGCCCGAAACCAATCTTTCTATATAAACCTGAGGGGCAACAATACAAACCATCCCAAAAACAAGTGGTATCAGCAACCTGTTGTGCCGTTCAACAAGAAACGATAAAAATGTTTTGTTTGATAACGCAAAACACGTTCCCATACCCGATATAACAAACAATAAGTGCAAGCGCCATTGATTTACAAACATCATTGGCACTTCTAATGAACTAAAGGTTTGATTATTTTTTATATGCCACCCCCAGGGCACGAAAAACATACCAATATGATAGAATATCAATAAACCAAATACCAAAATCCTTATCCAATCCAAGTCGTTTCTTCTTTTAGTTTCCATATTTTTTTATTTAAAATTACTTTGCAAAAGAAGGCAATTGAATTTAAAAGAAAAAAATTATGTGACGAACGGCAAGGTTTTGTGAAGTATGACAAATAAAGGAAAAAAAATCACAAAGACAATTCCTGAATTACCTTATCGAACCGACTGATATTGTTCCTTGAAACCGGAATGGTATCGCTGCAATTTTTAAAACAGATGGTGTAACCCTGAGCATTTCCTTTGACAGATACGATATGATTGATATTCACAAGATGCGAACGGTGTGTTTTTATTATATTCGGATAATTGGAAAGTTGTTGCTCTATGTCTTTTAATGTATTTCTGATGATTTGTTTTTTGAAGATTCCATTCTCACACAGGAAAATCTCAATATAATTACCGTCCGACCTGATAAAATAAATCTCATGAATTTTTACAGCAACAGTTTCGTAAATACTTTGCGATACTATTGTTACCAGCGAAGGCGAAGGAGGAACGGCAATTTCTTCCTTTTTACTGATGTATGCATCTGAAATTCTTGCTTTATTGCTATTTGCGTTGTATAAATAGGAAAAATTAAGCGCAATAAAAAAGCCAATAGGAATTATTCCAACAAGGCAAGTATGTGTTAGCTCTTCAACATAATAGGCCAGCCTGAAATTATCCGGATTTGTATTGATCAGATTCCGTATAAAAAAATTCGAGTTGCCAATGATAAAGAGTAGAATAACCATAACCAGTATCTCCCTTGCTACAGTCCATTTTTCTTCTTTACAATATTCAGGAAAACAAAGGATTAGAAAAGAAAAAAACATCAAAAAAGATACACTTGCAACTATACCATAAATAACACTAGTTAGGTAATAGTTAAATCTCAGTTCATTGATATTAGCATCAAATGGTTTGAATATTATAAGAAAAAAGCTAATAATGCAAACAATTACCAAAGCATGCTTTAACAGACGGTCAGGATAGTAATAAAAAAGATAAGGCTGTTTTAAAATAGATAACATTTTTTTCTCCTTATTTATCATTTCGTTATAATTGTCTTTTAAGTAATATCTGCTGCTGAAAACGGAGTTGAAAATCAACTTCTATCAGTTCGCTTGGTTTTTTTTTATCTTTTCCTTCCCTGCCACTCGTGGTTGCTGAGCGAGCGTAATTTAATTATTGAATTATTTATCAATTGTTGTTGTTCCAGATAAAGTATCATGCCATCCAAGTTTTCCTTCGCCAAGGTACGATAAAAGTTCAAAAGGAATCAATCGACATATAGTCCTGATAAATACTATTTTAACGACAGGTTTTCTCCCTTCTTTATCTACAACTGTAGTTTTTGTTATGTATTTACCAATAGTTCTGCCAGTAAATGACTCAAAAAGAAAATAATAACCCAACATCACAAATATAAATAATAAATAATTCAGATATTGAGAATCATTTAACAAGAAGTTCAAAATCTCCGGATTAGTTTTTATAAATATTATTCCTACAACATACAGTATTAATAAATACAAAATCGAAATAGCTATTGAATCTATTATATAGTTCACGAAACGTTTACTTATTCCGGCTGTTTTAGCATCAATACTAACTTTTTTCCTATGTAATCTATTCATCAATTCTGTATCTTCTTCATAATTTTCACATGCATCCTCAAAATCAGCGATATTATCAGTTAACCGACATACAATTCCAATATTCATTCTAAATTGCTGATGCTTACAAATACTACAATAGTTTAATTGTTCTTCTCTGGTCATATTATAAATAATTTAAATTTTGATAAATATCGTTGCGCTAGGTTATTGAACTCGCAGTGTCATTTTTATTATGCTCGCTAACGGTGGCGGTACCCCGTTCTTCCGCATATCCTTATTCAATGCACTAAGCTTCGCGAGCGTATGAGGTTTGCCAACTTTAGTTCATTTATCTACATATCCGAAAGAACGTGGGTAGTTTCATCTAACTAATATTTGATTTGGTTTTTAATCTCTTGCTTAGAAATAACACTAAGTTAAAAACAGCAATAATAAGCAATAACAAGGCCACCCCCATCTTAATGCAATAGGAAAACGATAAAAACTTGTCACCTGATGCCATCGCAGTTAATATTAGTGAAACAAAAGGAAAAAACTTGATTGTCTTATTCATATTTTTTATTTTTTAATGTGTTGTCGTAAATGTGCTTTCTGTCTGAAAGTCCCCCGTCCTTCCGTATATCCTTATTCAATGCACTAAGCTTCGCGGACGTCTGAGGTGTGCCAACTTTAGTTCATTTATCTATAGATCCGAAAGGACAGTGATATATGAAGCATCTAGCATTTAGCTGCGCTGATTTTAGCTGTGCTGATTTTCAATTCAATTCAATTCGATTTCTTTTCAAATCGTTACAAAGCTTATTAAATGTACTGCCCTATAAATCAAAACTTTCAGCCAGATATTTTATATACCGTGTTAGCAACTGGTGTTTAATGTTTTTAATTATTTGTTCTGATTTTAAAAACCTTTAAGGACGCGATTAAAGTGTTCCTTTTATTTTGCCTCTTACATACGTATAACCTTCGGAGGTACGGATATAGATGCCAAAATCGTGATCATTAGTTGTGCTTAACTCTTGTCTTAATATAAGTTTATTTCCATCTTTTCTAGCTTCGATAAGCTCATTATAATCATCATCAAATTCATATTCGAACTCCGAAACTGACAATTTTATAATTAATTCACTTGCGATACCTTCAAGTGTTCCAATTTCACTATTGTATTCGGGCAATCCGTATTCAGGAACATCCATAGGAAAATAATTAACTTTAAACCCTGCAGCTACGGTATCGCTATTCATAATTTGCGATACAATATAAACATTGTAATAATCTGCCGTGATATTTATCGCAAGTTTTCCAGAAGGAAATTCCCTTATTGAAGCATTCGTGAAAACTTGATAAGCATTACCTTCTTCCACTGCAATTTGATAACTCAAACCACTTAAAACCGGAGAAGATATACTTCCAACACCTTTTTGCCTTCCAAGATTATTTATCACACATGAAGCCCCGCAGAAATTATTATCTTTATTTATATATATATCTGAATTTCCAAGAATAGTCTTCCCATTATTTTCATTCATCATGTTAACAGAAATAGTTCCGGTTGGGTCACTATAATCATCTTTAGAGCAAGATACAACTGCCATTGCTCCCAATAAAATATACAAAATAATTGTTTTATTTGTTTTCATATTTTTAATTTAGTTTAAATAACTCATATGGTAAAATAAGATTTCAATCGCATTCACACATTCTCCGGTTTCATGTATTTTTCTGGTATAGTTTTTAACTTGCAAATGTAACTAAAATCAAATAATTTTATGTCAGATTTTTGATATTTTGCATGGTTTCGAAAACGAAACTGTTCTTTGCAATTTTAAATTTTTGTATCAACTTATGCAACTTTCAAACATCTCATTTGAAAGTAACTTACCAATCATTATCTTGAGTTAAATCATTCTATCATGCTGCGTTATTTACAAGTGCTGATAACGGTGGCGTATGTGCTTCATCTTTCATTCGTTTCTCCACTTTTTATAAAGGGATTTATATAAGGCTTCCCGGTCATAACAAATATTGTATTCATTATAGATATTAAACCACCAACCAATAATCCCCCTATAAGCGGTATAGGTATATTAGTTTTCCAATAAATCCATAGACCAGCAAGACTAATCACCCAAATGCATAACTGCATAGAAATAGCAGCACGAAAATGGTTTATCATATCTTTGGTTTTGTCTTTTTTAATCTTCCATAATACTAATGTCGGGAAGATTAAAGGTATTATTCCACTTAAATGAATAATTGCTGACCAATTGTTACTGTCAAACTTATGAGATTCCTGTTTTTTCTCAAATTCATTTTCTACAAACAAGCTAAAATCAACATCCAGTGCTTTAGCAATCATTTGTAGAGTATATGCCCGTGGGTCTACTTCTCCATTTTCAATCCGTTGAATTGTTCTAGAGCTAACTTCAGTTTTATCAGCTAGTTCCTCCTGAGTCATACCCTTTTTAATTCGTAATTCTTTTATTAGTTTTCCTGTTTCCATTTTTCTTTTTTGAGTACAAAGGTCAGAATGATTTAGGTAACTTTCCAACTACAAAAACACGACATTTCCACGACATTGTCTATTATTCTTTCTTTTTCACTGTTTCGCCTAATTTAATTGCCTGCTAAATTATCTATTTTTCAACCAATTTTATCCAGTTATTAGTAGTTTCCCGGCATTACACCTAACGAGAGTCTGCGCAAAAACTCCCAGCACCATTTATATATTCGTATACCTGACTGAGAAAAAATTCATCTGCGCAATTCTCAGCGATTTCATTTTAGTTTTTGCGCAGTCTGACGACCGAGCGTGTGTTATGGGCTAGGTTTTTATTCAGTCTTGATAAATGTATGTTTTTCTCCGTTCGTTATTAGAACAAGCGTATCTTTAGTCACTTTTTCAATTTTAGAGGTCAAAACATATCCGTCCAAATCTATAATTAAAGAGTTTTGTTTAATCTGATAATTATATTCTGATATTCCTTCTTGGTCAGGGTAATAAATTGTTGAGTCGTTTATTTGAAAACTCGCCGTTGGAGCATTTTTTTCGTCAGCATTCCACCAAACGCCTAAAAGCAATGATTCTTCACTGACTTTTATAACTTGTATTTTAGTTGTTGTCTTAAGAACCGAATCATTAGATTCTTTTGTTTTGTCACCATGAGTCGCCGAACAAGCTGTCAGTCCTAATATGATAATTAAAGTTAGTGCGATAATTCTCATTGTTTTTTATTTGTTCATTGTTAGAGTCGAAATATAATCTGAGAGTTCTTGAGTACGTTGTTTTGTCAAGTCAAGTCTTGTCCTTGCTGCTATTGGAATCCACATAGTTCCTTGTATTTTATTATAGAAACTCCTTGAAAATTCCAACTCGCTGTCACGAAACTTAATCCATTGTCTTTGGGATTCTTTCAGTTTTTCCTTTTGTTCTTTATTCAGAAGTCCTAAAAGTGTTTTATAGTTTTTGTTCAATTCTATATCCCAAGAGTCAGCTGCATTAATTACACATTGAGTCATTCCTTGTGTCGTATAGTTCTCTTTCGAATCTAAACATTTCTGAAGCTCAATGTCAATTGGATGTATCTCTTCTGTCTGTCCGTAAACTAGCAAAAAAGTCAATAAAAGTAATGTTGTCAGTCTGGTTCTCATATGTTTTCTTTTTTTTTCTAAACTTCTGACTAACGACCACGTAAGTTTTTTATTTTCAATAGTCACTTTTGGGGTCGTTAGCTTCGTAACTCAATGAGTTTTTTATTTTTGGATTAGCATCATAGTGTTTTATTCATCGTTTTCGAGTGTCAAAGTTAATTAAAAGTGATAAAATTGCAAATAAAAACAAAATTAATTTAATACACTGACGAAAATGCTGAATAAAACAAAGTTGAACGGAACCGATGGCTATGGGAGAAGTATTGGGAGAGGTGGTGTTTTTAGGCAAAGGCGAAACGGTCAAAAGTCTACGGTCTACAGACTTTGTTGAATCGTTGAATCGTTGAATTGTTGAATTGTTGAATAACTGATTAACTGAAGCCGTTTACTGAGCGAAGTCGAAGTGAACCCGAAACCCGGAACACGAAACCCGAAACTCAAAACTTCACCAACTCCTCAATTATATATTGTCAATTGTCTACAGCCCCCGGTCTCCAGACTTTAGACCTTTGACTTTTGACTTTTGACTTTAGACCTTTGACTTTTGACTTTTGACTTTTGACTTTAGACCTTTGACATTAAACTTTTGACAAAACGTGAAAGTTGTGTTTGTTTTATATTTAATTGTTTTAGAGCTTTATTTTGATTGATTTTGTTTTGTTTTTTTCATCTACCAGGAGTATATAAATTCCTTTTGGAAAAAAATTGACATTCAGTTCGTTCGTTGTAGATGTGGCTAATATTCTTCCTGCTATATCTATTAATTGCATTTTATCTACCCAACCGGAATATTGAATGACTCCTCCGGATGATACAGTTATTCGTTTTTCGTTTTGCTGTATGTCTTCAATGGCTGTCGCAGTATTAAGAAGCTCAAAAGTCACTGTGGAATGACCACTTCCTAAGGCATCTTTTAAACCTGCAATATCATCCATATATCCAATTTTTGTATAACTATACGATGTGCTAAAGGTTTCGTAGAAAAGCACGATATAGTTTGTGCCGTAAAGCATTAAATCTCCTGTTTTTATTATTGAAAGGCTTTCAGGTAAAGCAGGAAGACTCCCTGACAAATAATAATACTTTTCATTTCCATTTAATTCGCTCATGCTAACGGTCATTGGTAGCAAAGCTACAAAAGCGCGTGCAGTAGCATTATCGTAAGTTGTAACAACAAACGATGCAGAACCTATGGTAATTTTTATCCTTGCAATACCCTGAGCGTTAGCTATATGCATGATACTAAAAAAAAGAATTGTGAATAACAGTTTCCTCATAATCAGTTTTTTTATCAGATCATTCTTATCACCTTTGCAGGAACACCAGCTACCACTGTATTTGCAGACACATCTTTGTTAACCACAGCACCCGCTGCTACTACTGCGTTTTCGCCAACGGTAATACCGGACAAAATAATAGCCCCTGCACCAACCCAGGCATTGCGTTTTATCACCACAGGTTTCACTGTCAACGCTTTTCTTTCTGCCGGATTCAGGGGATGATCTTCGGTGATGATACTTACCTTTGGACCAATCAGTACCTCATCTTCTATGGTGATACCGCCAATGTCAAGAAACGAACAGTCATGATTGATAAAAACATTTTTACCTATACGAGTAAATATGCCTAAATTGATATAAAACGGCGCTAAAATAGTTGTACTTGCATCTATTTTATTGTTGGTAATTTCGCTTATAATATCTCTCGCACGGTCAATATCGGCAGAACTATTCAATTCTGCCGATAATTGCATGGTACGGGAAGCTATTTTAAAAATCTCGCCATACTGTGGGTCGTTCATTGGAACAGCCTCACCGGAATGTAATCTTTCAAAAATTTGATGCATATTCATCCTCACTTACAGGATTTAGCCAGGTAACATTATTTTTATTTACCTGCGGAGTAATGCCTATATGCACAAATGTGCTTGTAGGAGTTGCACCATGCCAATGAATTACATTTGGCTTTACTTCAATTACATCGCCTGCTTTGAGTTTTTGGGCAGGTTGGCCTTTTTCCTGATAATATCCTTCGCCTGAAGTGCAAAGCAGTATTTGACCACCGGAGTGTACATGCCAGTAATTGCGGCTGCCCGGGGCAAAAGTAACATTATAAGTCATTGCGTCGAAAGTAGCTACGTCCGATGACAGCATTTCTATCCAAGCGTCACCGGTGAAATAAGCGGTTGCTTTTTGTCCTTTGGGAAAAATTTCAGTTGATTTCATTAAATTTTGTTTTAAGGTGGTACATGAAACCACCATGAATGATACACAAGTTACAAGGGTAACAATCCGGGGTTTCATTTAATGACTCTATTTGAGATTTGTTTTAAAAAAACTCTCCAGTTTATCAAATGGAATATAATTATGATTCCCACCGTCGTACAAATCCACATGAACTGCACCAGGAATAATCATGAGCTCTTTAGGTTCATTAGCAGCTTTGTAAGCATCTTCGCTGAAATAGCGGGAATGGGCTTTTTCGCCGGCAATCATCAAAACGGGGCGTGGTGATATTTCTTTAATGTATGTCAGGATAGGCATATTCATAAACGATAAAGGAGTAGTTGCAGTCCATGAATTCCCCGAATTTACCGAACGCTTATGAAATCCTCTTTTAGTTCGGTAATAATCGTAATAATCTTTTAAAAATTGTGGTTCATCTCCTTTTAATGCTTTATTGCCTTCCGGACCATAAGCAAATGTGCCGTTTTCGGCATCTTTCCAACGTTGTTGTCCTAATTGTTCAAGCATTTTTGTGCGTTGTTCTAAAGTTACGGCATCATTATATCCTTTTGACATCACACGGGTCATATCGTACATTGTTGAAGCAACAACAGCTTTTATGCGTTTGTCGATAGCAGTAGCATTTAAAGCAAACCCTCCAAAACCACAAATGCCAATAATTCCAATTTTATTTCTATCCACAAATTTTTGTATGCCTAGATAATCAACTGCTGCGCTAAAATCCTCTGTATTAATGTCGGGAGAAGCAACATTTCGGGGTTCACCGCCACTTTCACCTGTATAAGACGGATCGAATGCAAGTGCTGCAAAACCGCGTTCGGCCATTTGATTGGCGTACAAACCTGAAGATTGTTCTTTAACCGCCCCGAAAGGGCCACTGATAGCCAGTGCAGCCAACGGTTCAATTCCCCGATTTTTTGGAAGGTATAAATCACCTGCCAGTGTAATTCCATAACGGTTTTTGAACGTAACTTTATGGCGGGTCACTTTGTCACTCACTTTGAAAGTATAATGTTCTGTTTGCGTTGTCCGATTCACTTTAGTCGTTTTTTTAGGATTTTGACTCATTATCTGAGTCAAAATGAGGAGGCTCATGGCTCCGAGCATTATAAGTTTCTTCATATTGAATAATTATTATTTAATTTTCAGATAGCATTTTCCAAAACGGTAGTGATCATTTCTTTTGTATATAACGCTTCGGCTCCCCAAATTCCAGCCACTACTGATAATTTTTCTACCAACACAGGTATATCTTCTTCCGGTATTTTGCCTTCCTTCAGCGTAACAGGTGCCCCAATTTTTGAGTACCATTGTTTTAAGGCCTCTATACCGGCATCAGCACCTTCTACATTGAACATATTTTTTGCAAATCGTGTAAATCGTTCAGGTAAGAATTCTTTTTGCCACTTCATCCATGCAGGCATAATGATTGACAATCCTGCTCCATGGGCAATATTATATTCGGCCGACAACGTATGTTCCAGAAAGTGCGTATCGTAACGATTGTTTTCGACTCCGCAAAATGTTGTAAAGTTCAAGGCTTGCGTAGCAGCCCAGGCAAATTCGGCACGTGCTTCGTAGTCAGCAGCATCTTTAAGTAATATTTCTGTTGTACGCATAACTGTTTTTAAGATATTTTCAACGTATCCGGCCATGTATTCAGGCAAATAAGTAGCTGAAAGGTACATATCCAAACTGTGTGCAAAAATATCAGAAGCCGAATAAGCGAGATATTCATTGGTTACAGTAGCTTGTAGTTCAGGGTTGATAACTGAAACTGTAGGAAAACCCACCGTTGTAGCTGTTAGGCTGAATTTCTCCTTAGTTTCATCTTTGGTTACTACTGCAAAATTATTCATCTCGCTTCCGGTAGCTGCAAGGGTCATGATATCAAAAATCTTCAATGCATTATTGGAAACAGCTTTATAAGTAAAGAAGTCCCAAACATCGCCTTCATAAACAGCTCCTGCTGCTATTGATTTGGCTGAATCGAGTACCGAACCACCACCAACAGCCAATACAGCTTCAACGTCCTTTGTTTTAGCTAACTCAACACCTTCGTATACCTTGCTCAGCAATGGATTACTTTGTACGCCGCCCAACGTTTCGAAGCTGATGCCGTTATCAGTAAGCGATTTTGCTACTTTATCGAACAAACCGTCCTTTCTAATACGTTCCGAACCGTAGACAATTAAAACTTTTGATACGCCATACTCTGAAATGTATTTACCTATATTTTCTTCTTTTCCTGTTCCAAATTCAATTCGGGTTGGATTGTGATAACTGAAGTTTTTCATTGTTTCTCTATATTTTTAGTTACACTATTATTTATCAAGTGCAAAATTAGAACTAATGCTGCACACAAAATTACCTGAATTACGGATTTGCTTACCATAATTACTGATATTGATAATACATGGTTATATGTATCTGATTTGTTCATTATATTTGCACAAGTAAAACAAACTATTTGTTATGAGCGAAATTATAAAAATCAATACAATTACAGAATACAACAAATTGGTGGGCATAGAAACGCTGCATCCTCTGGTAAGTATAGTAGATTTTGAGAAAGCAGCGCCTTTTTGTTATTTCAGGGCACAGTTGGGAATTTATGCAGTATTTTTAAAAGATTCTAAATGTGGAAATATGACTTACGGTTGCAGCACATATGATTACGAAGAAGGTACACTCGTATTTCTGGCGCCAGGTCAGGTTTATGGTATTGAAGATAAAGCAGAAAAACGACAAGGAGTTGGAAAGGCATTGATATTCCACCCTGATTTAATACACGGCACATCGCTGGGTAAAAACATAAAAGAATATACTTTTTTTTCGTACGAGGTGAACGAAGCCTTGCATCTATCGACCAGAGAAAGGGCTATTATAGATGATTGTATCGAAAAGATAAGTTATGAGCTCGAACATGCAATCGATCAGCACAGCAAAACATTGATCGTTTCCTATATCGAACTTTTTCTGAACTATTGCAAACGCTTTTACGACCGTCAGTTTATTACCCGAAACAAGGTAAATGCGGATATTTTGGCAAGGTTCGAAAAGATACTTGACGATTATTTTTCATCCGAATCACTTACTGAATACGGGAGTCCCACAGTAAGTTATTGTGCCGAAAAATTGTTTATATCCTCCAACTATCTGGGCGATTTGCTGAAGCGAGAAACCGGCAAATCGGCATTGGAACACATACAACTAAAATTGATTGAGCTCGCTAAAGAAAAAATATTTGACAATGGGAAATCCATCAGCGAAATTGCTTATGAATTGGGATTTAAATATCCACAGCATTTTACCCGTATGTTTAAAAAAGAAACCGGATTTACACCCAATGAATATAGGTCGTTAAACTAAGTGCTATTCAGTTGAATGGTCTTCGAGAAATTGTGGAATCATGCAGGCGAAGGCAAAGGCGAAGGCGAAGGCAAAGGGGACTAAAGTCGAAAGTCAAAGGTCTAAAGTCATCGGTCAGAAGAAAGACAAAAGAGCAAAGACAAAAGAGCAAAGACAGTGAAAATGTGACAATATACTAATGAGTCTACGGTCGCCAGTCTACTGTCTTTTGTCTTTAGACTTTTGACTTTAGACCCCAGACCTATGAATTATCAATTATTCCCAGGGTATCGACACTCTGATATTTGTTCCTTTTCCGATTTCGCTTTCCACATTCAATTTTCCTCCTAATAATACAACTCTTTCTTTCATGCCTATCATTCCATACGAATCTTGTCTGCCGGTATTGTGTACATCGAAGCCTGTTCCATTATCGATTACTTCCATAACAAGCTTGTTTGATTCAGTATTTAGCAATACGGTAACAGTTGTGGCTTTTGAGTGCTTGGCGATATTACTGAGCGATTCCTGAAGAATTCTGAATAGTGTCAGAGATTGCTGAGAGTTTAATTCTATGTCCGGCTTATCAGTTACAAACTCACAATTGATCTGATATCTTTCCTCAAATTCCTGAAGGTAGGTAGTAGCAGCGCCTACAAAGCCTTTTATTTCGAGTAGTTCGGGCCGAAGTCCATTCATGATTCGTCGGGCTGTTTTTATAGTTTCTCCAATCAGACCAATCATTCTGTCGAATTTTTCAATTATCTCTTCCGAATGCTCCGTGTTATTTATCTTTACCGTTTTATTTTTTAGCAGGCCGGCTTCAATTTTAAGAGCTACTAAATTTTGACCCAGATCGTCGTGAATTTCGCGGGCCAATGCTATTTTTTCTTCTTCGCGTACGCTCTGTAGATGTGATGCAAAATTTCGTAATAGTTCTTCTGATTTACTTAAGGCCAATTCGGATAATTTCCGGTTGGTAATGTCCTCTTTTATGGCCAGGAAATGAGTCATTTGGCCTGCAGTATCAAACACGGGAGAAATGGTGGCTGATTCCCAGTATAATTCACCATTTTTTTTCCTGTTATGAAATTCACCTTTCCAAATATTTCCGGAGTTTATAGTTTGCCATAGTTTAGCATATTCCTGTTCTGTTTTTTCTCCGGAACTGAATATTCTTGTGTTTTCGTTTATGAGTTCTTCTACAGAAAACCCTGTCAGTTGAATAACTTTCGGATTAACATATTCAATTACTCCATTGGTATTGGTAATACAAATTGCAACGGGACTTTGCTCAACGGCTTTTGAAAGTTTACGGAGTTCGTTTTCTGCGTTCCGTTGTTCGGTTATGTCAATGTTAATTATCTGATAATGTTTTGTACTATTCCACAGAATTTCTTTGCGCGAAACTTTGATATGCCGTATCTCCTTGTTTTTACGAATAATGCTAACTTCGTAGTCGAGCAACTCTTCTCCGTTTTTCCTGATTTCCTTTCTTTGATTGTGTTGAATGTAACTTTCGTGCGTATAGCGTTGAATGGCTGGTGTAGATGTAAATTCTTCCAAACTGTCGAAATCATAAATATCGAGGAAAGCTTTGTTTGCATAAACGGTTTGCCCGTCGACTGTAATAATACGAATACCAATTGGAGAGTCGGAAATAGTTAGGAAAAAATTAAGCTGCGATTCTAAAAAGTCATTTTCAATTTCCTTACGTTTTGTAATGTCCTGAAAGAAGCCATAAATTCTGTTATTTTCGACGTCGACTCTACCAATGGTGTGAACTGAGCGCAAATTGCCTTTTGCCGTAATGATTTCGAGCTCCACATCGAAAGGCTCACCAAATTGGATGGCACGTTTTATTGCCTGTGCTATAACAGGTTGCGATTCGGGCGTATAAAAGCTAATTCCAATATTTAAATCATGTTTAAAGTTGGTATCAACTTCGTAAATACGGTATACTTCATCAGTCCAGGTAATTGTTAAGGTGTTTGTATCGAGTTCCCAGCCACCCATTTTGCCTATCGACTCCGTTTCGGCAAGCAGATTTTTGCTCCTTCTCAGCTCCTCTTCTATCAGTTTTGATTTAGTAATATCTTCGGCAATGGCCAGGTTGTAAAGGAAACGACCTTCGTTGTCGTAATTGGCGGTTACTGTAAGGGCTGCCCATATCACCTCTCCATCTTTTCGAATGTATCGTTTTTCGGTTTTAAATACAGAAATTTCGTTATTGATCAGTTTCAGCACATTGGGAATATCCTTATAGATATCGTCGGGATGTGTGATTTGTTTGAATGTCATTTGCTGTAGCTCATTTTCGGTATATCCTAACATTGCCGAATAGGCTGCATTTGCTTTTATGAATTTAAAGTTTGCATCAATCAATGCCATTCCAAATGGGCCGTTTTCATACAGTTTATTAAAGCGAATTTCACTTTCAAAAAGTTGCTCTTCTTTTTGTTTGCGTTCGGTGATATCAATTGAAAGAATAAAAACGCCTTCTTCGACAGGTTGTATGCTAAGGTCGAACCAACCTTTTGTTCCGTCAGGGTAATAAAATTCGTTCTCGAAATGAACAGGCGATCTTTTAACATGAAGTACCTCTTCAATTTTTTTGAAAACAATTGTATTTTCAATACCCGGCCAAATGTCCAGGTAGTTTTTCCCGAGAAGATCGCTATTTGGTCTTCGGTTTTGTATTTCGGCTGTGCGGTTCAGATATATAAATTTCCAGTCAAAATCGATAATCTGACAACCTTCGAGCATTTGATCAAGTGTTTTGCGGTATCGTTCAACGTTTTTATTGATCAGCTCTGTTGCTTTCTGTTGTTCGGTAATGTCGTTGATAATAGAATAAATAAGTGTTTCATCCCCAATACGTATAGGGCTCGTAAAAATTTCTATCTCTCTGATATCGCCATCTGCCCGCCGATGCCTTGTAAACGAATGATTTCTCTTCTCTGTTGCTATAGATTGCGGTTGGGCATTTGTCTGCTCATTACCGGCAACATTAAAGTCGTAGACCTTTTTACTACACATTTCATCATGAGTGAAGCCGTAATACTCACAGGCCGCCGGATTGGCATCTTCAATTTTAGCATTGACAGGGTTTACAAGAATAATTATTGAGTGATTATCGTTGAAGAGTGTTTTGTAGCGAGTTTCACTCTCGACAAGTTTCGATTTGGCTTGCCTTAAACTTAGCATGTGTTTTTTGATAAAGAAGTATAAATACAGGGAGGTTACAAGAACAAAAAAAACACCTTTGTAGGTTTGAATATCTGTAATAAAGTCCAAATCAGACACAAACAATTCAAGTAGCTTATCGGAAAAGAAAATCCAAATAAGTCCAAAAAGAAAATAACTCAACGTAATTCTTAATTCAAATTTGAATTTTTGCATAATATTAGATTTTCTATGTGTTCAACCTGAAGAGTATTAGCCAACAAATATAACATTTTTTACTTAAAATACTTACTCTTACTATTATTTCTACTGTAATTTTAATGTAGCTGGTCACCAAGACTTTGTGGAAGCGTGAAAATTCAGGCACAGGCGAAGGCAGTCAATGTGCGAATTGTTGAACTGTGGAAGAAATGCAGGCACAGGCAAAGGCGAAGGTAGTCGAAAGTCAAAAGTCAAAGGTCTAAAGTCATCGGTCGCCGGAGTTTGTGGAATCGTGGAACTGTTGAATTGTTGAACTGTGGAAGAAATGCAGGCACAGGCGAAGGCAAAGGGGTCGAAAGACAAAAGTCAAAGGTCTAAAGTCATCGGTCGCCGGAGTTTGTGGAATTGTAGAATTGTGGAATTGTGGAACTGTGGAACTGTGAAAGAAATGCAGGCACAGGCGAAGGCGAAGGCGAAGGTAAAGGGGACTAAAGTCAAAGGTCAAGAGTCTAAAGTCGCCGGTCGCCGGAGTTTAAACACTAAGCACAATGCGCTAATATGCCAATATGCTAATCCCAATAAATTAGGGACAAGTTGTGCCAATTTAAGAGCTGGAATCGTTGAACCTACCTGTGCCTGTGCCTGTCAGCACCCGAAACTCCTCAATTATCAATTGTCTACATACATTAGACCTTTGACGTAAGACACTAGACCTTTATGAAGTAAAATATCTTTCTCATCTTTTTTATTTAAATGTTTTCGAAGCACCCGGGCTATGGTTAGCAATAGTTATTTGTTTTTCACAAATGAGATTTTCAATCCTTAACACACCTAACTGATAGTCCGCTTTTTTTGTCGCTAAATGCAATTGTTACCTTACTGGTGTTATTACGGATAGCCCAGTTGAATGCACCTTCAAAATAATCATCTGCACACCAACAAATACATAAGTAACCTTCGTTGCTAAATTTACCATAGTAGCGTGAGCCACTCGGTAGAGCAGTAAAGCCAGTTTGGTTAGTAGCGTTGGTATTCGGAGTTAACCAATTTTTGATTCCAGTTTCTTTAAGTTTGCCTCCTGCTACGTTTTCTCCTCCCAAATAAGTAAAAAGTGTTTCCCATTCAAGTTTAGTTGGTATATGCCAACCTTCTGGTGCTAGTTTTCCAGTATTTACTGCATACCAATTATATAATGCTCCATAATTTTTCTTCAATGAAATAGAATCGTTTTTATACCAACAATAACCTGGACTTGTTATTGTTGTCCATTCTGTGCTATCTGAAATCGTCGGAATCGCTGTCCCATCATTATATTTCGTCGTTTTTAGATTTTCGACCATCCATGTCTGAGTTCCAATTTCAACAGTATGATATATATTACCGTCTATGTCTATTACTGTATCTTTAAGTGTTGGTTCATCTGTTTTACAACTACATAAATTGATTATTCCAAGAGTTAAAAGGAAAAAGGTTTTAATGCTAAAAATTCTTTTCATTGTGATAATTTATTGATAAATTGTGGAATATAATATGTTTTTTAGTTTCAATCTATTTGTGGTTCGTTCTATTTTTAAATATAGCGTTTGTGTTTTTTTATAATTGCCGCCCAACATCAATATATCTCCGCATCGCCGCCGATATTCCATCTACGCATCTAAATACAATTGTGTCTATATGCTCTATAGGACTGTATGTGTAACTGCTTGTAATTTTATCGTCCAAAGATAAATAACATATTTAACAACAGCAAGATTTTGGAAGGAAATTTACATATAACCAGATAAATAGATCCTTGCAAAGCAATACTTCTATCTGTTGCACTACAGCTATTGTGAAGCTCCGAAGGAGCGGAAAGAAATGAGCAGTTGTCCGATAGGACAATGCATTAAAAAAGACCTGGCAGGTTTTTGGAAACCTGTCAGGTCATTAAAACATAGAAGAAGCAACTCCATCATATAATGGTTCAGGCGTGTACAGTCAAGCAGAAATAGTTGTATCTTTGCATTGAGGAGAATGAGACTATAAAATTAACACCCACAACTATTGTCTAAAACGACTGAAAGCAACAAGAAATAACCAGAAATCATTTAAAAATATTGAACAATGAGAAAAACAATTGCGATCTTTATCATTTTAACTACATTTTTTTCGTGCGATGCACAATCAGGTAATCTAATCGACCCTGCCCCTAAGCCAATCGATGCTGCCCATAAGTTGAAAAACGCCCCAACTCCCAGTGCCGGTTACGGTAAAGATCTCGGAGATTTTAAAAGCGGGATTTATACCATTACCAGTGCAGGACTTACCCGTCAGTACACCATCGACATTCCGAAAAACTACGACAAAAACAAAACTTACCGTTTGATTTTTGCCATGCACATGATGGGCGGTCACATGCAAACCATGGTGGATCAAAACTTTTACGGTCTTAAAAACTATGCCGAAAAAGACAATGTACCTGTTATCTTCGTTGCACCGGAAGGATACACCGACCAGACTCCCTGGCGCGGACGCGATGACAAAGATCATATCTTCTTTGCCGATATGCTTCAATTGTTTAAAGACAAACTGAGCATCGATACTTCCCGTATTTTTTGCTGCGGATTTAGCTTTGGCGCTATGGTTACCTACTCACTATCATTAAATTTCCAGGACGATCTTCGTGCGGTAGCTTGTTATGCTCCAGCCAACTGGAACATTTATCTTCCCGAAAATAAACACAAGCCACTTGCTTTCTTTAGTACCACCGGTACGCAGGACGGGCTTTGCAAATATGTGAACTCCGATGAAAATAAGCAGGGTGGTAAGTATTGTGTATTGACACATATCGAAGATAACGGATTAAAACAATTACCTGAATTGCCTTTAGCCACCACAGCAGCTCATGTTACTACCGAAATTAAAGGACTTCCTGCCGAATATCCTGTCATGTTTGGTTCGTTTGTAGGGGGTCATACAGAAAACGTGAAAGATCCCGGATCGGATGTGAACTGGGTAGCTAAAGAAACATGGGATTTCTTTATGCGTTTCTAAGCGGCACATTTCATTCGATATAATTATCGGGGGTATTTACAGATGTGCGTCTGTAAATACCCCCGACTGTTTTATTAATTCTTCTGCTCTACCCTGCTCTCCACATTACGACGCCTAACTGTGCTGTTTCAATATCCCGGGGCGCAACGCTGCATAACTC
>Ga0209373_10001996_pt1 | contig 21820 bp, 19 predicted proteins | sample Higcelweek5metaG_FD_187173 | JGI IMG/M metagenome (GOLD analysis project Ga0209373, IMG submission 187173) | Freshwater pond sediment microbial communities from the University of Edinburgh, under environmental carbon perturbations - High... | ecosystem: Environmental > Aquatic > Freshwater >... | reverse complement strand
AATGTAATATTACCATCAAAGTAATCATACAGTTCTTTATATCCGATTGCAGTATGAACTATTTGTCCATTTACTTTATTTTTATATAAATTCTTTACTTCTTGTAATAGACCAGCCTCAAACATTATTTCAGTTTTTCTTCTAATTCTTTCATATAACTTCTCTCTATCTGTTCTTAGGCCTATTATATCTAAATCATATATTAATTTGTCTTTACCATCTTTCATAGTAATTGGAAATCCATTCTCATTATAAAATGTTAATGCTCTTTCAATTCTTTGTCTATTGTTTCTAGCTATATCAGTATCGGGATCTATTTCTTTTAATTTATTATATAAATCATCTAATGTATACATCTCATATGATATTTTATTATCTTCTTCATTAAATTTATAATCATATAGTAATGCTTTTAAATATAATCCAGATCCACCAACTATTATTACAGTCTTCTCTCTATTTAATATTTCATCTATTACTACTCTACCATCTCTTTGATAATCAAATACTGTATATAAATCATTAGGTTCAATAAAACTAAGTAAATGATGAGGAATATCTTCCATTTCATCTTCGCACACTTTAGCTGTACCAATATTCAAGTCTTTATATACTTGGGTACTATCAGCATTTATTATTTCACCATCAAACTTCTTAGCTAGCTCAATACTAAGTTTAGTCTTACCTACACCAGTTGGACCAACTATAACAATAATCTTTTTCATAATATCACCAATTAAATTATAACATATAGATTTATAATTTATGATATAATTATATTATAGAATAAAATATTTAGAAAGTGAGTTATTATTTTATGAGAATATTGACATTTAAAAATGCAGTTACAGATGATGACATAAGGAAAGCGGGAGAGGCAAAAAAATTTAGTATGATATTAAACTCATATACTATTTCAAATATAGGAAGCACTATAAGTGGAATATCAGCAGCTGCGGGATTTGGGACGTTTATAAATGGATCTCCAGATGAACGTAATTTAGCAGCACTTATAGTAGCGGGCGGAATTTCATTATTAATTGCTTTTGGAATGGGTAATTCTACCTCTGCTACTTATTTAAACAATTTAAAAGAAAGAAAAATATTAAGAGTTGCTAAACCGGATTCTTTAAATAGTATTGAGCAATCTGAGAATGCAAATAAATTTTCAGAAACACTTCATTCTTTCTTTTCAAACAACATTATGACATTTTTATCTAGTGCATCTCTATTTCTTGCTAATTCTGTAGCACCAATTGCAAGTTATGCAGCACCAAAGAGTTCAGATACTCCAAATATTATTTTAGGAGGATTAATGATTGGACTTGGAGTATTAGGAAATATGATGTCATATCGTAAACTTACCGAAAAAAAAGACTATTTAAATAATGCTTATCAAAATATAGGAGAGGAAGAAAAGGTGAAATAATATGAATGAAGAAAATTTAATAGTAACATTAGACGACAATAAAGATTATTCTTTAATAAATAAAATGGAGTTTGAAGGAAAAAACTACATTTACTTAATTGAATTAAATAACTTTAGTAATATAGTTATTGGTGAGATTAACGAGGATGTAATAAGCGTTATTGAAGATCCAATATTGTACGGAAAATTATTTATGAGATTTGGGACGTTAATTAAAAAAGATACTGAATAGTATCTTTTTTTTACATAACTCTTTTAAATAATTTTTCTAATTCATAATTTGAATAGAATACAATTGTTGGTCTTCCATGTGGACAAGTATATGGATTTTCACATTTTCTTAAATTGTTTATTAATGTTTCCATTTCTTCATTACTTATATTATCATTAGCTTTAATACTTAGTTTACAACTTACAGTCATAGCTATTCTGTCATTAAATTTTTCTTTATCAAATTGTTTTTCTTTTATTACTATTAAATCTACTATCTTTCTAATTGCTTCTTCTTCATATCCTCTTGGCATCCATATTGGATGACTTCTAATTATAAATGAATTTATACCAAATTCTTCTACTTCGAAACCTATATCTCTTAATATATCTAAATTCTCTTTTAATATTATATATTCATTAGTTGGTAGTTCTATATTTATTGGTATTAACATATCTATTACTTCCGGTTTATTAGTTAATGCTTTTTTATAGTATTCATAATTAACTCTTTCATTTGCAGCATGTTGATCTATTAGATACATACCTTCAACATTCTGAGCAATTATATATGTTCCTCTAACTAAACCAACTGGATACATAACTGGCACATTCGGTTTTTCTATAGTTATTTCTTCTTTATAATTAGTACTCTCTTCATTAACATTAAAGTCTAATGTTACTTCTTCATATTTAGGAGATTCAACTAACTCTTCTTTTTTTTCTTCTTTATAAGTGTTAATAGTTGGTATTATTTCTTTATTTTCTATTTTAGGTATTAGTCTTATTTCTTTTAAAGCTTTACTAATTGTATTACTTATTAACTCTTTTAATTCATCTAATTTACTAAACTTTATATCTTGCTTAGTTGGATGTATATTAACATCTGTTAATGATGTATCTACTTCTATTTTTAATACAACTATAGGATATCTATCTTCTGGTTTATAAGTGTGGTATGCATCATTTATAGTCTTATTAATTTCATTATTTTTTACTATTCTTCCATTTACTAAAGTAATCATACTATTCCTACTACTCTTAGTAACTTCTGGCATACTTATATATCCAAATATTTTATATTCGTCATCTGATACATTTATTTCTATCATCTTTTTTGTAACATCTATTCCATATATACTATTTATTACTTTTAATAAATTACCATTTCCATCGGTATTTAATAATGTCTTACCATCATTAGTTAATATAAAAGATACATTAGGGAATGATAAGGCTATTTTATTAACAAAATCAACTACACTTGCTAATTCACTGTATAAACTGGATAGATGCTTTAATCTAGCTGGTGTGTTATAAAATAACTTTCTAACTGTTATTTCTGTACCCTTTCTAGCATCACTTGATTCATTTGTAATTAATTTACCACCTTTAATTACTATATGTGTACCAACATCTCCTGTACTTGTTTTTAATGATACTTCACTTACTGATGCTATTGATGGTAATGCTTCACCTCTAAATCCTAAAGATGATATATTAAATAAATCTTCTTCATTTAATAACTTACTAGTGGCATGTCTTTGAAATGCTAAAAGGGCATCTTCTTTATCCATGCCTATTCCATTATCTGTTACTAAAATGCTCTCAACACCACTAGATAATAAATCTATTTTAATTTTAGTACTACCTGCATCTATACTATTCTCAACTAATTCTTTAACAACAGAAACACATTTTTCTACTACTTCTCCCGCTGCTATTTTATTAGCTAATATTTCATCCATTACTCTTATTTTACTCATAAAATCACCTACATATTTATTATAACATAAATAAAAAGATAGAAAGATTTATCTTTCTATCTTGGTCTTATTCCTGTTGTATGAGGCAACGTATTTATAGACTTGATTTTTATTCTTGGTCTTGATGTTCCACGGCTGTAGCAAGGCATGTCATCGAAAAATTCAATAATAGCCGTCTTATCAGTTATTGGTTTATCGACTGTATCCTCACCATCATTTATTTGCATCTGCATATTTTTACTTGAAGTTGTCATTATATTTCTTACTTCTTTTGCAGTTGCTTCTTCATCCAAACCAAGTGACATTAAATTATAAAACTTACCATAGGCTTTACTTGCCTCATGTGCATTTTCTGTATGAGATAAATAACTTACTATATGAGGAAAGTCTTTAAAACTTCCAAAATTGCACGCTGCTCTATAACAATAATCAGCTTGAAATTCTTGTTCTGCATCTGCAACAGTTTTAACTACTTTTTCGATAACCCCAGAATTAATATCAACAACATCTGGACTAATTCCACAAAAAGCTGAACATGCTTTTCTAAAATTATATATACTTTTTGATGCATATATTATAGAAATAATATTTTCTTGTTGTCCCGACCACATTCTTTTATTATTATCTTCACTGTTAAATTTTTCATCGGCATAAACACTTGTAATTGCAAGTGCTTTCCCCCAACCTCTTAAACTTGCTACCCTTATAGCTTCCATTAAAGTCATTTCGTTAACTCTTTTTGTTGCAAAAAATGGATCTTCTATTCCTTTTAATTCTCCAAACTTTGGTCTTACTAATTCTTCTGCCCAATTTATTTTTTTCATATAACCCTCCTAAATTACTTTTATAATATATTTTTATATTTATATTGTCAAATGTTTTCTTTTAAATATTTACTAAACTCCTCAGCTACTTTTAATGGTAATATCTTTGATAACTCTTCTATCGATGCTTCTTTCATTTTATTTATATTAGAATATTTCTTTAATAGTTCTTTTTTTCTTTTTTCTCCTATTCCTTCAATGTTATCTAATATACTTTCCAACGATCCCTTACTTCTAATGTTTTTATGATATCTAATAGTATAGTTATGCACTTCATCTTGTATTCTTTCTAATAAATGAAATAAATTAGATGTTTTATCTATTTCTATTAGTTTATCATTATACAATATATCACTAGTTTTATGCTTATCACTCTTTACTAGACCTATTATTGGTATATTTATATTTAATTCACTTAATACTGTTGTAGCAGCCGTTATTTGAGCCTTACCACCATCAACTACTATTAAGTCTGGTTGCTCTAGTCCATCCATTAATACTCTATAATATCTTCGATATATTACTTCTTTCATTACATGGAAATCATCATGATGTTCACTAGTTATTTTATATTTTCTATAATTATTTTTATCTGGCATACCAAGAGTAAATGTTACCATACCACTTACTGAATAAGATCCAAATAAATGTGAATTATCAAATGCTTCTATTTTATTAGCTGATTCTATATTTAATAATTCTTTTAATTCTATAATTGCACTTAATGATTTTTCATCAGATCTTTTTATTAATTCAAATTTCTCTTTTAATGAATTTAATGCATTCTTATTAGCCATCTCAACCAATTCTTTTTTCTTACCTTTAATTGGTTTATATACATTTATATTTAATACATTTTTTATTAATTCTTCATCTATTATATTTGGTATTAATATTTCTTTTGGTTTTATATTATTTTTATCATAGAAACTAGATATAAATAATGTTAAATCTTCTATTTCATCTATAATTATTGGGTATATACTTGATTCTCTTTCAACTAGCTTACCACCTCTTAAGAACAATACTTGTATGCCTATATATCCTTTATATATAGCATATCCAAATATATCTCTATCTATTCCATCATTTAAATCTATTAATTGACTTCTTAATGTTATATTAATAAAATCTTTTAATTCTTTTAATTCCTTGGCTTTTTCAAAATTTAATTTATTAATAGAATTATTCATTTCTATATCTATTTTATTTAATACAATAGAATCATCACCTTTTAAGAATTTAGTAATTTCATCTATTAATTTACTTATTTCATTATCATCTATTTTCATAATACAATATCCTAGACATTCGCCTATGTGATAATATAAACATTCTTTTTTAGGCATCTTATCACATTTTCTAAGTGGATATAATCTATTTAATAACTCTATTGTTTTTCTAGCTGCATATACATTTGGATAAGGACCAAATAACTTAGCATCTTTTCTTTTTATTTTATTTGCTCTGACCATTATTAATCTTGGTGATTTTTCATTAGTTATTTCTATATATGGATAACTCTTATCATCTTTTAATAATACATTATATTTTGGTGTATATTTTTTTATTAAATTTATTTCTAATAATAAGGCTTCTAGTTCTGAATTAGTAATTATGTATTCGAAATCAACAATATTAGAAACTAATACTGCTGTCTTACCATCATGAGCACCTCTAAAATAAGAGTTAACTCTATTTTTTAAATTCTTAGCCTTACCTACATATATAATTATACCATTTTTATCTTTCATTAGATAACATCCTGGTTTGTGGGGCAATAATAATAATTTTTCTTTCATAAATATCACCTTTTTAATTATAACATATAAAAATCACTAACAATTAGTGATTTATCTAGTACGTAACGTAGTTGCATTTTTTAATAATTCATCGTAATTTCCATCTTCACTTATTATAGTTTGAGGATGATTATTTCTATATTCTTTCTTTTCATCAGGGGTCATAGCAAACGAAGGATCATATGCATCTTCTAAGAAATCCACTCCATTTAAGGAATCTATTTCGTGGCATAATAATATTGCTTCCGTTCCTTGAAGAAGTTTTCTAAATTTATTCCCTTGATAATCTTGTGCTTCAACAAGTATTTGATATGGTCTATATTTTTTTGCCATTACATCTGTTCTTTCAGATGAATATTCATATGAATGTTGTAACCCTTGTTGGTCTAATATTACAGGATTAAAATAAGCAGTTGATTGTCTATTATTATCATCAGTTGGCATAGACAAAACAGCTATTCTTCCTTTTAAACCAACTTGGGAAGAATTTATACTTCTTCTATTATATTTATCACATAAATTGACTAATTGATTCATTATATTTTCATATTCTGGTTTAAACTTAGTTATTTCTTTTGTTTCTTTACTACTAACTATTTTGTTCTTTTTATTTACTTTTATATCCAACTTTGGAACTGTTTGTCTAAATAATTTAAACATATTATCACCTTTATAAATTATAACATAAAAAAAGATTGATTATTCAATCTTTTTATCTTATTTATGACGACCTACTTCTTGTCCTGGTTGTTGAGGAGTTACTCCAAGTATAGTCATATCCATATGTTTAGTAATTGGTTCTATGGCCGCAGCTTTTATAGCTTCTCCTTCGTCAATTTTTGCTCTTACTTCAGCTTTTTTAGCCTCACAAGCAGTTATTGCTGCTGCCCATTCTTCCGGTGGTATATTTTCCATTATACCTTTAATTCTTTCAGCATCCTTTGCAATAGCCTCACCTGTTTTTTTTAATCCTTCTTGATCTATATTCATTTTATTCCTCCTATATATTTATATTATATCATAACATAAGTTTTATGGATTTATTCTTGTTGGTCCTCTATATATTAATGTTGATTCTCTAATATTATCTATATTTAATAATAACATCATTAATCTAGCCATTCCTAATCCTAATCCACCATGTGGAGGACATCCATATTTGAAGAATTCTGTATAAAATGCTAGACTTTCTAGTGGTATATTCTTTTCTTTTATTTGTTCACATAATATATCATATCTGTTTTCTCTTTGTGCTCCACTTGTTATTTCTAAACCTTTGTATAATAAGTCAAATGATCTAGTCATTCCATTTTCTGCTTTCATTGTATAGAATGGTCTAGATGAATATGGGTATTCTACTACAAATATAAAATCAGATTTATATTTTTCTTTTGCATATTGTCCTATTAATTCTTCTTCTTTTCTTTCAAAGTCTTCTGTTACTTCTCCAACATAATTATATTTATCTTTCAATATTTGTTTTGCTTCAGTAAATGTTATCCTTGGAAATTTCATACTTACGTCACTTACTTCAACATTAAATGTTTTTTTAATTTCTTCGCCATATTTTTCTTTTAATGCTGTCATGAAGTGTTTTATCCATGCTTCTTGTTCATCACAAACATCATGTACTGAATTAACCCAAGATATTTCCATATCTATCATTTCTATTTCTGTTTGATGATATGATGTGTGTGAATTTTCTGCTCTATATACTTGTGATATTTCACAAAATTTATTAAACCCACTAGCCATACACATTTGTTTATATAATTGTGGTGATTGACTTAGTACAGCTGGTGTACCAAAGTAATCTAATTTAAATACTGCTGCTCCACCTTCTGCTGCTGCTGCACTTATTTTTGGTGTATGTAACATTGTATATCCATTATTTAACCAATATTCAAACATTTTAAATTCTACATATGTTTGAACTTCAAATAATAATTTATTATCTTCTCTACGTAAATCTATAAATCTATAATCTAGTCTTGTTTCTCTTAGTGCATTACTCTTATCTTTATAGTCAAATGGCTTATTTTCTAATGCTAGACTAGTTATTTCTATTGATGTAGGAATTAATTCCATACCTCCTAATTTAACTGCTGTATTTTCTAATAATTTACCTAATACTCTTAATGTTGAGTCAACAGTTAGAGATGATACTATATCATTTAATTTCTTATTTTCTTCATTCTTTTCTATTGTAACTTGTAATTTATCATTACCATTTCTTAATATTAAGAATTGTACATAAGGTAAATCTCTTATTTTATCTACAAATCCTTGTATCTCTATTTCTTCATTATAATGTTTATTTAATTCTTTAAAATCTTTCATAAAACCTCCTATATTTTATTAATTATTTCATCAACTGATTCAGTTGATTGTTCATGTGTATTTAAATCTTTTAATGTTACTGTATTATCTCTTACTTCATCGTCGCCTATAAATATTACTTTATTTATATTTAGAGATAATGCATAATTTATAATACTTTTTATACTTCTATTTTCATAGAATATTTGTGTTCTTATATTGTTATTTATTAATTTGTTATATGTACTAATTATATATTCCATATTTTTAGTCATAGGTATTATTAATACATCAACTAAATTTATATTTACTTCATCTAATAATTTTAAATCATTTAATTGATCAAACAATCTTGTTAGACCAATTGATATACCAACACCTGGTAGCTGTTTATCTATATAATATTCCGCAAGATTATCATATCTACCACCTGAACATATACTTCCTATTTCTGGATAATCAACTAAGAATGTTTCATATACTGTTCCTGTATAGTAATCTAATCCTCTTGATATAGTTAAATCTACTTGTAATACACTTTTATCCATTCCAAATGTATATGCATAATTAACTACTGTTTCTAATTCTTCTAAACCTTTATTAAATGTCTCATTATCTATATTTAATTCTTTTAATTTGTTTATTATTTCAAGTGGTGTTCCACCTATTGATATAAAATCTGCTATTTTATTAACTATATTATTATCTTTTACTATATCTAATAATTCTTCTTTTAGTTTATCCATACCAATTTTCTTTGATTTATCTATAGTTCTCATTATTTCCGCTTTATCATTTAAGTTTAAATATTCGAAGTATCCATTTAATATCTTTCTATTGTTTATATTTACTATAAATCTTTTTAAACCTATATTTTTAAATACTTTATATATTATATATGGTATTTCAGCATCATTAATTATATTTAATTCAGAGTCTCCTATTATATCTATATCTGCTTGATAGAATTCTCTAAATCTTCCTTTTTGAGCTCTTTCTCCTCTATATACTTTATCTATTTGATATCTTCTAAAAGGGAAATTTAATTCTCCATAATTTATAGCAACATACTTAGCTAAAGGCACAGTTAAATCAAAACGCATTACTAGTTTTGAATCTCCTCTTTCTATAGTATATATTTGTTTTTCGGTTTCTCCACCAGCTTTTGCAAGTAATACTTCACTTGCTTCTAATACAGGTGTATCAAGTGGTAAGAATCCAAAATCCTCATATGTCTTTCTTATTGCGTCCTTCATTTTATTAAATTTTAATTGTTCTTTTGGTAATAATTCCATAAATCCTGATAATGTTCTTGGTTTTACTATTGCCATATAATTTCCTCCTTTTGAAATAAAAAGTGCACCAAATTGTAAGGGTGCGTTAGCACGGTACCACCTTACTTCACTGAAGTGCACTTTAATTATAACGTAATTAACGGTTTATTTTTCTAGGATGTCATTCATAAATTAATAATAAATGTTTTCACCAACCACATTCTCTCTATAAATCTTAATTTATTACTTGTTCCAAATAAATATATTTGTATTATAACACAACTTATTAATTTTTCAAGTTATCTATATAAACTCATTGGATTAAATACTGTTCCACCTCTATATGGTATGCCTACATATGATGCGAAGTGCAAATGTGTTCCTGTTGACATACCAGTTGATCCCATAGCACCTATTCTTTGTCCTCTTGTAACTGTTTGTCCAGCAGTTACTCCTTGTGAAGACAAGTGAGCATACATTGTATATATGTTACTTGCATGGGCTATTATAATTTGATATCCACCTATATTATCATAATAAACTTTATATACTATTCCGTTATTTGCTGCAAATATTGGTGATCCATATCCAGTTCCTGTAATGTCTATGGCATCATGGAAACCACCTGCTCTCCAACCAAATGGACTACTTATATAATAAGTTCTTAAAGTTGGCCAGTACCAGTCTCCTGAATCTGGAATTAATGATGGATCAATATTTGTAGCGCTCATAGTACCTACTACTTTTATTCTATCAATTGCTGATGTTAATACCTTTGTACCAGGTAAAATAATAGCTGGTGGGACTGTATTACCATTTTCTTTCATTATTTTTAATGTTACTCTTTGTTTACCATCTTGTCCTTCTTGTTTAATCTTAGTTGATCCCCATGGTAATGTATTATCATATTGTATTTGAGTCTCATATTTAATTATTTGTTCTTCAACTACAAAGTCTTCTTCAACAATAGTAATTATTGGAGAGACTAATGCAACTGATATTTCTTGTCCAATAGATAATAAAGTATTTTCGCTTTTTATATCTGGGTTAACTATTAATAATTCCGACACAGCTAATTGGTTATTCTCTGCTATTGTATTTACTGTGTCACCAGATCTAACTGTATATTTTTTATCAGAATCTTTATCACCAAATAATAAATATCTAGTTAATTCTTTTTCATTCATATATATTTTTTCATCACTAGGTATATATGATTCTTTTATTTTAATTCCATTATCTAAACTTTCTTTAATATATAAATTTTCAATAGTCTTACCTACTGTTGTTATAGTTACCTCTTCACCACTTAAATATACACTTAATTCTTCTTCTGGAACAAAAGCTTTTACAACACTAGTAACTGAATTTTCAAAATCTTTTTTATTTAATATATTTATTTTTAAATCTTCATTATTTTTTTTAATAGTTACTGTATATCCTTTTATTGTGAACTTCTCTGTATCTTTTATCATTTGATATATATCTTCTTCTTTAATAATATTTGCATTATAAGTCTTGTACTCACTTATATACAATCCTTTAGGAAGATATACTTTTGATACATCATATTCTTCTTTTAATTCTTTTTGTTCTTCATTAATATATTCTTCTAATTTATCTTTTGATTTTATTACACCTATACTCTTACCATTTAAATATACTCTATATAAATCTTTTGGTTCTTCCTTTGCATATGCTTTAAAATCAAATAAAGGTATAAGACAAAATACTGATAATACTATTGTTATCAATATTGAAAGTATTCTGTTTTTTGCACTCATTGCCTCACCTCTTTGGTAGAATAATTATATCATAACTTATTTATTTTTTCTAATACTAGTTGATACCTTGACATTCTTCTTTCAACTTTACCTGTAATTAATACTATATCTCCTTTATTAATATTAATTAGATCTTTATATTGACTAGGGAATGCGACTACATCTAATACATCATATTCATCACTTGCATTTATAAATGCCATGGCCTCGTTCTTTTTAGTATTAATATTCTTTATTTTATCTACACATACTATTATATCAATCTTTTTATCAAAATATTTTTCAATATCATTTAAATTTATAATATTTTCATATTCTTTTTTATATCTAGTAACTGGGTGATTACTCAAATAGAAACCAAATACATCTATTTCTTTTTGTAATAATATAGAGTCTTCAAATTCATCTAATTCTTTTATCATTGGCTTTTCTATTAATGAATCATCTAAATCTTTAGATAATAATGCGTAGTTAATAGCTGAATCTATATTATTATATAAAGTATTATGATTATGATTAAAATCATTGAATGCTCCACAATCTATTAGGCTCTCTATAGTTTTTTTGTTAACTGATTTACCATATGTTCTTTTTACAAAGTTAAAGAAGTCTTTATATATACCCTTTTTTCTTTCACTAACTATATCTTTACAAGTAATACCACCAACATTATTAATAGCAGCTAGTGAAAATCTTATTCCATCTTTTTCTTTTATATAATTATATTCACTATTATTTATATCTGGTTTTAAAATATTTATTTCCATCTTTTTACATTCATCTATATATTCTTTAGTCTTAGAATCATTACCTATTGCATTAGTTAATAATGATGACATAAATACTTCTTTATAATGTGCTTTTAAATAGGCCATTTTGTAAGATATTATTGAATATGCAACTGAATGAGCTTTATTAAATCCATAATTAGCAAATTCTAATATAAAATCATATGTCTTAGTAGCTATTTCTTTTGTATATCCTCTAGCAATACTTTGATTTATAAATTTATCTTTCTCTTTTTCTATTACTTCTTTTTTCTTTTTACTCATTGCTCTTCTTAATACATCTGCCTCAGCATAAGTATATCCTGCCATAATATTAGCTATTTGCATTATTTGTTCTTGATATACTATTATTCCATAAGTTGGTTTTAATACTTCATACAAACTTTTATCTAAATATTCTATCTTTTCAATACCTTGTTTTCTTCTTACATATGAATCTATATTTTGTGAAGGACCTGGTCTAAATAATGCTATAGCAGCGATTATATCGTCAAATGAAGTTACTTTTAATTTCTTTAAGAACTTCTTCATTCCTTCTGATTCAAACTGGAATATACCACATGTATTTACATCATAAAATATTTTTAATGTCCTTGTATCATTTAAATTTATAGTCTTAAAATCCACATTAATTTCACTTAATATATTATCTATCATAGTAAGATTTTTTAGTCCTAAAAAGTCCATCTTTAATAATCCTAATTCTTCTAAATGTTCCATAGAATAACCACTAATATAATAATCTTCATATTTTTGTAATGGTATATATGAATCTAAATCTTTATTACTTATTATTACGCCAGCTGCATGTACTGATATTTGTCTTTTTAATCCTTCTAATTTTAAACTTATTTTATAAATATCTTCTAAGTTATTATCTTCAATAAATTTTCTAAGATTAATATTATTTAAAGATCCATTTAAATCCATATTAAACCCAATAAATTTAGTTAATTTATCTAATATCTTTATATCTATATCAAATATTCTACCAACATCTCTTAATACTTGTTTACCACTTAATGTTGAGAATGTAATTATAGGTAATACTTTCTTCTTACCATATTTATTTATTACATAATTAACTACATCTTCTCTGTGATTAGATTCAAAATCTATATCTATATCTGGCATAGATATTCTCTCTGGATTTAAAAATCTTTCAAATAATAAATCATATTTTATAGGATCTATGTCCGTTATTCCAAGAGAATATGAGACTAGACTGCCAGCTGCACTACCTCTTCCTGGCCCTATTGATATATTGTTTTGTTTAGCATATTTAACATAATCAAATACTACTAAAAAGTAATCATTAAATCCCATTTTATCTATTACTTCTAATTCAAATAATAATCTATCATAATAAGTCTTAGTAACTTTACCATCAAATCTTTTATATAAACCTTTTTTACATAAATCGAATAAATATTCTTTAGCATTATCACAATCGTATTTAGGTAATAATGTTTTATCTTGATTAAATTCAACATTACATTTATCAGCTATTTCTTTAGCATTATTATAATCTGTTTCATTAAAATCAAAGTAACAATTATTACTTATATTTATATCGTTTAATTCATTAATCTTTTTAGATTCTTTTATTAAATATAAATATTTTAAATAATTTATATCTTCTTTCTTTAAACACAATATTTCATTTATATAAACTGAATTATTATCTTTTCTATTACTAATACAAGTATATCCTAAATATATATCATCATATATTTTCTTTAATTCATCATATAAATTCTCGGTTATACATATTAAATCTGTATTATATTTTTTTAATGTGTCTATATTAATATTGTTATTCTCTTTTTCAAATATTAATCTTGTAAGATTCTGATATCCTTTATAGTTCTTTGCATATAAAATTACTAGATTGTTATCAATATTTAACTCTAAACCCATTATTGGTTTTATATTATTTATCTTGCATTCTTTATAGAATTCCATGACTCCATACATGTTATTATCTGTAATAGCAATTGTATTAATACCTTTTTCTTTGCAGAATGAAATCATCTTCTTAATATCATTTAAAGAAGATAATAATGAATAACTAGTTTTAACTCGAAGTGGTATATAATTCATAATCACTCTCCAATACAATTTTATCAAATTTTAGATAATATAACAATTGACTTATATCAATAATTATGATAACATTTATCAAGGAAGAAATCTCACTTTAAGGAGGAAAATTATGGCAAATGCAACAACAAGCAGAAAACCTTTATTTGGAAATAATCGTTCACATGCATTAAATGCTACTAAAAAAGTACAAAGTTTAAATAAACAAAAAGTAACTGTTAATGGTAAGACAATTGTAACAAGTGCAAGAGAAGCTAAAAAATTAAGAAAAGGATCTAACTAAGATCCTTTTTTTTATATCTTTCTTCTTCACTAAATACACATCCACAATATTTTTGCATATATAATCCAGTTTCTTTAAACATATTCTTTCCTTCATAATAATATTCTCTAAAATCTTTATATATAAACTTTATATCATATTTAATACTAAGTTCTTCACATATCTTTTTAATTAAATCATGATTCTGATAAGGACTAATTAATAATGTTGTAGTAAATGCATCATAATTATTAGCTTTAGCATACTTAACTGTTTCTTCTAATCTAGTATTATAACAATAGTTACATCTATTAGATAAATCATCTATTACATTTTTAGTAAATTCTCTTAATCCATAATAATCATTATAAACTACATCTAAATTAATTAACTTAGAATATTCTTTTAATGCATTTAATCTACTCATATACTCAGTATATGGATGAATATTTGGATTATACCAATATCCAGTTATATCATATTCACTTAAATTTTTAATAACTGCTGCACTACAAGGAGCACAACATATATGTAATAATAACTTCATAAAATCACCATCATTAGTATACAATAAAAAAACTAGATAATCTAGTTTTTATTTTTGATCTCTTTGTTCTTCTGTTATTATCTGTTCTTGCCTATCTCTAATATAATTTGCTAATCTAAGACTGGTTGTATCACCTTTTCTTACAGAAAAATATAAATCTAATAATCCTTCAGACAATAACATAGATCCTTTTTGTCTATTATGTGGTTTTATTCCAGAACATACATCAATCATTTTTTTGATATTTCTTCACGTTCTTCTTTGGTCAAGAGAGTTCCTTCATTTATACTTCTTAAAACAAAGTCATATGCTTTAGCTGATAATTCCAATAATTTATCGCATCCTCATCAATCACATCTAATTTTGGGTTATAGAAAATTGATGTGTTATCAGAAATAACATCAGAATCTGTTGGTACTTAAGTAATTCCTCCAAAGTTAAAATCCAAATTCATGCCCCAATCACTAAATTCTTCTTCTGTATAATCATCAAATTCTTCTTGATGATTATCTAATACATCCGCAATATCCAATTTAGAAAAATTCTCATCAATTTGACCTAAATTTTCCATATTTACTGACATTGAATAAAATGGTTTTAAATATTTTTCTAAATTTTCTGGACTTGCTTCTACAAATCCGTTTTTTAGTAACTCTTTAGCAAATTCTATTTCAGCATCATCTTGAATTACAAAAAAGCCAGCTCTTGGTGAATTACCACCAATATAGCGACTAACCACATTTGATTTAATATCAAAGAATTGTCTGTAGGTGCAATCTATTAAATAACGCTTCTGAACAATCGTTCCATTGTTATTTATGGGAATTGTTACCGTGCCATATGCGTGCCTTATATTATTTATAGTGGATATATTATTTATAGTAACGGTTAATCCTAATTTTTGTAATGGATATAAAGTGGAAAATTGTGAAAAACCACATGCGCCAATCAAAGAGTTATTATCATACACATCAAATTTTCCACTCTTATTTTGACATGATATATTTAAATTATTCCTAGTATTATTTGCTGTCCATTTAAGCAATTCTTCTGCTTGAATTTCTGTTAGTCCTTGCTCAATATTAATACTACTTAATAAATTATTATCAAGTTCAAAGAATGTTGGTTTTTGATCAACTACAAATATATTGGGTAAAGATTCAATATCTCCGTCTAATAAGTACATCCTTCTTATATCTTTTGTTGAATTAATGTAATACAATAAATCATAGTATCTACTTAAATATTTCAATATCTCTTTTTTATATGAAACATCATTTATTTCAAAATATTGTCTACTATAATTTTTTATCATATTTTTAATACTAATTAAAAAAGAATCTTTATCGGTCACTTGAGTTTCATAATAATCTTTATCCAATTCTAATTGTTTAATTAAATTATCAATAGAAGATTTAATTCCAGTAGGTTCTGATATAGCCCCAATGTTTCCCGGCTCTGAAATCGTTCCTTCACCCACGGTTTCTATTAGATTTATTTTACCAGTTAATTTATCATAGTATACAACTTTTGCACCTTCTATTGTAACAGGCGTCATAGAATTGGATGTAACTAACTTTAAATATGGACTATCTGTTGTTGCAAGTTCAACATTTGATATTACTTTTGAATAATCCTTGTATATTGGAACTTCAACCATTGTCTCCGTGCCATTTGGAGTAATTCCACCTATTGTTGATCCTACTGGTTCTAATATACTATCTATATTTGATATTACTTTTGGTAAGGCATCTATACTTCCAGCTAATGCTGCTGGTAAAGCTGTAGGTAAATAAGATGAAATTGTAGTTACTAATCCACCAGTTAAATTTGCAATACCATTATTTGATATAACTGATAAACCCAATTCTGGACTACCAGCACTTATTGCACTAACTGTTTTTACTGCAACCTCAGGATTATAAAGTGTTGCATAAGTAGTTGCTTCTGTTGCTCCTGTTGCTGCAGGTAAACCTAAAGTTTCAACGACTGCCAATGAAGTCGTTGCTTTATCTATCATAAAATAGCCGGGAATATAAGTTAATAAACCAGCCATAGACATTCCCATTAATGATTGAGTTACAGTATTATTTTGTTGAAATATATCTGATAAAGTAGTTTCACTATTATATGTTGCTTTTTCTGCTAATGCATCAATAAGTGGCTTTACTCCCACTGTTACTCCGTTTTTTAATGCATATCCTCCTAATAATTTTAATGATGCGGATCTTCCGAAATTTGCTGCACTTGATGTTAATGCTTTTATTCCTTCTCCGCTCTTACCCAATACATACCACATTCCTGCGTTTGTTGCTGCTTCAATTGTTCCATAAATTGTCGCTTCATTATATGTGGCACCATTTTCATAAGCTTTTTGTACTGCTTCTCCGCCTTTTACTAATCCCATAAATGCAGCACCTGCAGCAGGTGTTGCTAAAACTGATAGTCCAACTGCAATTCCAGTTTCTACTACCGATTGTGTTCCTTCATTTATACTTTCCGCTATAGTACTATCATATTTAATATATGATAAATCATTTATTTCTTTTCCATGTTCTGTTTTAGTATAAAAATCATTATATAAATTATCTACTACCTCTGTTGTTACTAAGGTTTTAGTCCAATCTTCAACTGTAGTTTTTATATCACTACCAAGTAAATCTGCAACTGTAAAAACAACACCTGTAGTTCCTGTATTAAGAATCAACCATGAACCAGCTTGTATTGAAAAATCTACTGCTTTTTCTACTAAGTTTCCTACTCCTCTTGTAATATCAGAACCAATTTGTGCAGTTGTTGCATCTATTTTTTCATCAAGTTCTATTGTGCCTTGCACTACACTATCAAAATTATCTGCAAAAGCATCTGTTCCTATACTTGAGAACATATCTCCATAATCCCCACATAAATCTTTTACATCCGTTCCTATTTCTTCAGTAATTGCTACTAAATCATCCCACCATTGATATTCATTTGGTCTTTTTACTCCTAATATAGTTTCTAATTCAGTAAGTCTTTTATCAATTGCATTTCTTTCATCATACATTACTCTTGCTTCATCATTCATTGCTTTTCCTTGTTCTTCTGTTACTCTACCTGAAACCGGAGTTCTACCAAATTCATCTAATCTTCCCTGTACATCTGCATATTCTCCCAACAATCTGTTATATTCATTTTCACTTTGTATTCTATATGCTTCATCTATTGCACTAGACCAATCATCTAACATGGAATTGATATCTTTTGCATTATCTTTTACTTTAAGAACTTCATCAAGCAATCCGTGGATTGCTACAACATCTAATACACTTGGAAGCGGTACAGACTTTGCTTTAGTTACAAAGCTTTCTATTTGTTCCATCTTTAAAGTAGCATCTTTTGCTGCATTCTTTGCAACTCTAAATAATTCATAATTAAATTCCAAGTTATCACTTCCATTCAAATGTACATTTATTAGTCTTTAAAAATTATATTTTCACCATTATCTTTTACTACTTTTTTAACTACTTCTTTTAACTTACTTTTAAAGCTTGCTTCTTCTTCATCCTCATACCCCATGTGATATATCTTTTCTATTTGTTTATGATCAAATAAACAGACTTGATTTGATACAAGAAATCCCTCCGGAAACATACATCCACTATAATCATATACTTTCTTATTATCTTCTTTTGGAATAGCGCAAAATCCGGTTATCATAACTCTTTTCTTTCCGCCATTTAACATACATACTGTTCCTATTGGTAAATACTTATCTTTCATAATTCCTCCTTCTATTGTGTCAAAAATCTTGGTGATCGTTTTCCTTTTACTGGTGTTACCGGCGTTGCTGGTTTTAGTTTTGTTTTGTCTATTCCAACATCTTTCCCTTCTGGTTTATTATCTAATTCATCTAGTTTATCTTGAAGTGCATTAATTACATTATTATATTCTATTACTAATGTTGTAATTTGAGAAGATATTCCTCCTAAAGCAGATATTAAGGGTTCTATCTTTCCTGATGAATACTTTTTAAACCCACCGAAAGAATACACGTCTATTGCCTTACCATCAATATTAAAGGCACCCAGTCCAAATGTAGTTGCAGATGAATTTAATGAATATTTTATGTCGCCTAGTTCTGAATTAATTTCTCCTATTGCTCCATTTAACGCTTTACAATTACTTCTTTCCCTTTTTAATCTATCTATTTCCGCCTTTATTTCATCATACATTTTCGTCACCCCCAGTGGCTAGATATATAATTCTATTTGATATTTTATACATCATATCAGTATACTTTTTTGAAATGTTTATAAACTTTTTTTGAAATGTCTTATATTCTTCGTCTTCTAGACCTTTATATACAATATCTTTAACATCTGTATTATTAAACATTAAAATTTTATCTGACATACCTTCAGGATAAATACAAGCACTATATTGATACATATCTTTTTCATTACCACAAAAATAACCAGTAATCATTATTTTCTGATTTGACTCTCTTAAAATTACAATTGTTCCTATTGGTAAATAATTATCTTTCATAACTGCACCTATCATAAAAATAATACCACTTTTTTTATTTTTTCACAACAAAATAGGCTAAAATTTTTAGCCTATTTCTGTTTTTATTTTCTTGTTTATGAAATATCTTAAATAATCATTTTTCATTATATATACTATAAATGCAAATATATATGATTTTTTTATTTTATATCATATTCACTTAAATTTTTAATAACAGCCGCACTACAAGGAGCACAACATATATGTAATAATAACTTCATAAAATCACCATCATTAGTATACAATAAAAAAACTAGATTATCTAGTTTTTATTTTGGCTCTCTTTGTTATTCTGCCGGTGGTCGATTTTGTTGATCTCTAATATATCTTGCTAATCTAAAACTAGTAGCCATACCACCACTTGTTGCATATCTTACATCTAGCAATCCCTCAGACGCAAGTCTAGCGGCTACTCCTTTATTATGAAGCTTAACTCTTTCTACATTATCAGAAATATCACTCGATAATTTATCAAGCTCTTCTGCGCTTTCTGATTTGATTTTCATTGAAAAACTATGAGTAGCAATGTCATAAGCTTTCATAGAAGATAAATATAATTTTTCTAACGCCTCGTCTTTAATATATATTTTAATTTTTTGATTTAAAGAAATACCCTGTATAAACAAAGATTCCGATTTATAAAATATCTTTAAAATTTTTTCTTGCGAAAATCCTTTTTTTGTAAGAGTATCAAAAGCTTTTCCATATCTTGAAAAAACATCATAATAATAAGAAGATAAAATTTTGCTTTGATAATTTTCTGGTATTCCTACTAAAAATTTTTGTTTTACTAGATCAAATAATTTTTTTATTACTTCTTCTTTCACAATATAAATCACTTTCTTTCTATGGCGTCAAACTGTATAAGGTAACTAAAATATCTTCAATTTGACTAATTCCTTCTTCTCTTATCTGACTTACCACTGATCCAGGTACACCAAGAACATCACTAAAGTTTGCATTTTGAATCCCCGCTGATAGATCATTTAAAATTTTATTTGACAACACCGGATCACCAGTATAATTATTTATAGCATCTAACCAAGATTGAAAACTTTTTGAAGTATATGTTGAAGCTAAAGCTGAATTACTTGGGTCAACAATATCTTGGAATTGCTTTAATAAACCGATTGCTTGTTGATTATAACCATTTGACTCTCTTCCGCTGGCTACTTGTGCAAGATAATCAGTTACTGTTTCGTTGGTTGCTCCACCAGCCTTATTTCCATTAGGCAACCTTGCATCGTATATAGACCCTATGGTATGATTTCCTTCGTGATATACATTTTCAATAACTTGTTCAGTATTATATCCTTTTGTGTCTAAGCTTAAAATCTTTCTGCCTTCATCTTCAAATCCACCACATTTTAATATATCCATTTCATATTTTTTTTGTGCTGCTGCTAATTCTGCAGGATTATCATATATTGAAGGATCAAATGGATATTTTTTTCTGTACATTTGATCAAAATCATTCATTTTAACATAATCAATATTTTCTAATAAATTATCAATTTGCTCAACAGACAAATCTGGATACATTTCTTTAAAACTATTTTTTAAATATTTGCCTTGTAATAAAGATCCTAATATTTCATTTCCAGTAGTTAATCCAAATCCAGTCGCTCCAGCAAAGATAGTTTTCGCAGTTGTATCGTTTTTCTCCCATATTTCCCCTAAATCTTCTTCCGAATTCCAAGTGGCCCATTCTGAAACAGAATCAACTACTGGTATAGAAGCAGGAATAGCGGTCCCTAAAATTACTCTTCTTAAAGCGGGGTTATATCTAAATGTTGCTTTTAAAGCGTCTCCAACATTCTGTGTTGGAATAAAAGTTCCACCTTTACTAAGCATGTTGCTAAAATATGTACTTCCAAGATATGTTGTTAATCCGTATATTCCACCCTTTGCTGCCATATATCCCGTTGCCTCATCAAAAGTTGCTCCATTATCATATGCCCTAGTTACTGCCTCTCCGCCTTTTACTGCTGTTTCAAATCCAGCAGCTACGGCTGCACCTGTTGCAGGCGTTCCTAAAACTGATGCAGCTATTACTACTCCTGTTTCTACTACTCCCTGAACTCCTTTGTTTAAACCTTCAGAAAATGGATCATCATATTTTGTATAAGCTTCTGCATTTATATTTTTTCCTACTTCATTA
>Ga0209373_10001995_pt1 | contig 21831 bp, 23 predicted proteins | sample Higcelweek5metaG_FD_187173 | JGI IMG/M metagenome (GOLD analysis project Ga0209373, IMG submission 187173) | Freshwater pond sediment microbial communities from the University of Edinburgh, under environmental carbon perturbations - High... | ecosystem: Environmental > Aquatic > Freshwater >... | reverse complement strand
AGCGGCATACACGTTAATAATGTCCTTGTGTTCGGAGCTTAACACTAGCCTACTTTTGCGCAAAGCGATAAGTTTTGACCGTTGGGCTATTGCTGTTTTCAGAATGGTTAAGGCTTCCATTTTGAACTTTAGCGCTTCCCGTTGAGAGTTCGTATAGGGCTGACTGGTATTCATTACATTGGTCGGGGTCGGGGTCGTAAGTGGTTGAAAATTCGAGTGCATGTATTAAGGTTTTTAAGGTTTGATAATCGAGGTTAATTGTGAACCGGTTCATGGCTGTTTGATTATAAATATTGTTTTACCATTGCCTTTATACTTCTTTATTAGGCTGATTGGAATGGTGCAATTCACTGATTTTTTATCTGATGGGATATACTTATTTCTCATTTTCGGTAGGTTTTAAAATGTAGATATGGTTTTTATCATAGCAGTCCCCATGTATCAAATCAAGGGAATTAACTAAAATTAGATTGTATCTGGTAATGGTACAAGGACGTCCTTTTGGTGCAAAATGGCAACCAACACAACCGCATATTTCTGGGGCTGTTGTAAAGTCTTCAGTTTTCATTTTAAGTAGGTTTTAATTGTTTCGGCCACATAAGCGGCTAAATCGATGTTTTGATTTTCAAAATGTTGCTTAGCAAGTTTCAGGCGGTTGTTTAGGTCGGTTGCAGCTTCGGGGCTGTACATTCTACCGTTAGGAGTAACGTAATTGTTAAAATCTGCATCAGGGTTAAAATTTCCCTTTTGCTTAATAATTACAGTATCAATAAAAGCGCGTGATTGCAGGTAATCGGCTTTGCTTTTTCTTTGTAGTGGTGTCATTTGCTCTAATTATTGGCTCAATTGTTGTAATTGACTATCAAATGTTATAATTTGCTTATAATTGTTTGTTTTCAAACGGTTTGAGGCAATCAAGAATCTTTCTTGCACGTTCTTTGATTAAATCAGTAGTTTCATTTTCACGGGTTACTTTTCCGCGCAAAACATCCTTAACGTATTTTGACGAAATGTGATCTTTCGTCTGCGCACGGCTGCTTTTAATGTGTTTGCCGATCTCGGTAAATAATCTCTTTTCCCTCAAAAAGTCTAATTCGTCGGGTGTAAAAACTGTTTCTTTCATTTTTCCTATATTTGTTTAACTTATGTGCAACAAATATAAATCAATTGAGTTAAGAAAAACAATAGTTGAGTTAATTATTTTCAAAAAATAAATCAATGGAGTTAATTTCAGAAAGAATAGCGTTAATAATCAAGCATTACAGCTTGAATAATTTATCTTTTGCAAAAAAGATTGGACTTAATTCTTCTACATCGATCAATAATATAGTAGGTGGAAGAGGTTCTAAACCTTCATTTGAACTCTTAGAATTGATATTGAAGAAATTTAACTCAATTGATGCAAATTGGTTGATGACAGGAAAAGGCGAAATGTTTTTGAGACCTGAAGAAAAAAAAGAACAAACAGGTAGCAATCAAGTTAATGAATCAGTTATTTTGTACTCTTGCAAAGAATGTATTCACAAACAACAAATTATAGACCAGCAACGCGAACAGATTGAAACAATGAAGCAACTGATAAACAGCAAAGACGAAATCATAAGCCAACTTAGGGCAAAGAGCGAAGACGTGGGGAAATGCGGGTGATCTTCAAAAAAACAGCAGATAATTAACTGTATTATAAACCATAAAAAAAAACCAAAAATGAAAAAATTGATTTTATTATTATTAGTAATCGCTTCACTAGCAGCATGTAAAAAAGATGAAAATGAAGTGTTTTTAGGGAATTTTTTAGGAGACGTTACCAATAAGGGGTATGTCGATAATGAATTGATTGGAAATGAAAGTAAATTAACTGCTGTTGAGTTTACAGCCGGAACCAATTCGAATGAAATAATTATTGACGGTGAAATTAACGCGACCGTTGACGGTAATGGTTACACCATTAATGAAGGTGAAACTACTTACATGGATTTAAGCGATGGAACCGCCGTTAAATTTGAAATTTCAGGAGGCGGCATAATTACAACCAATGGCAACCTTATTTTAACACACACCTATACAGCAAAGAGTCCAAATGCTACGGTTAAAATTGAACAAACAGGGACTTTAGAGAGGGTTGAAAATGAAAAATCGGCCACATTATCGAGCAATATTTCATCTGATTTTTTGGAACAAATAAAGTTTTAAAACATAAGTAGCTGAAGTTCTACACATTAAAACATTGTATTCTTAAACAAAAACGGGACGAAAACGGGACAAAATACAAGTGATTTAATACTTTTTAATAAATTAAGTAACTGAAATGCAACAACATGCAATTTAACAGGGCTAAAATGAGGCTCCCTCGCTCTCCGCATATAAAGCATAGAATTCATTTAAAAATCCTGTAACTATTTGAATTACAGGATTTTTATTTTTCTAAAGTCAACAATTTAAATTCATTCTATTTTTGTTGCAAAACAATATATTTTCAAAATATGCTTTATTTACTAAAAAATGAAGAATTCAATTCTTAAATTATCAAATTGAAAAGCAAATACTTATACATTAAAATGCCTTCCCATAAATAAAAAAGAAGAATTTGGATTCACTTTTTCGTAATTACAAAATCAATTCTTCCCGAAAATTGTGATATTTGTCAACTTAAATCGAGAAACATTAAAGTCTCACACAAAATAAAAACAGCATGTATAAAATCCAAAACCTCAACAAAATAGACGAAGAAGGGTTAAAACTTTTCCCTGCTGACCAATACAATATCAACAGTGCAATTACCGATCCGGACGCAATTATCTTGCGTAGTTTTAATATGCATGATATGGAATTACCATCTTCGCTTAAAGCTGTTGCACGCGCAGGTGCTGGTGTAAATAACATTCCAATCGAAAAGTGCACTGAAAAAGGAATTGTAGTTTTTAATACACCCGGTGCTAATGCAAATGCCGTTAAAGAATTGGTAATGGCAGGTTTGTTACTGACTTCGCGCGATATTGCTGAATCTATTGAATGGGCAAAAACATTGAAGGGGAAAGGCGATGAGGTTTCAAAACTTGTTGAAGCTGGAAAAAATAATTATGCTGGACAAGAAATCAAAAACAAAACATTGGCGGTAATAGGGTTGGGTGCAATTGGTATTTTAGTTGCAAATATGGCTCAAGCGCTTGGAATGCGTGTAATTGGTCACGATCCTTACATGTCGATTAGTGCTGCATTAAGATTAAGTCGTAATGTTGAAATTGCTTCGAGCGTTGAGAGTTTACTTGCTCAGGCCGACTATGTAACAATCAATGTTCCTCAAACACCCGAAACAAAAGGTTACATCAATAAAGAACGCATTGCCAAGATGAAAGATGGCGTACGTATTCTCAACTTTGCTCGCGGAACATTGGTTAACAACGCCGATATAAAAGAAGCTCTTGAAACTGGAAAGGTACACCGTTACATTACCGATTTTCCTGATGCTGATGTACTGGAAATGAAGAATGTAATTGCGATTCCTCACCTTGGTGCATCTACTGCCGAAGCCGAAACCAACTGTGCAATTATGGCTGTTGACCAATTGAAAGAATTCCTCCAAAACGGAAACGTTATCAATTCGGTGAACTTTCCAAGCGCTGAAATGGATCGTCACAATGGGGCAAGGATTATTATAGCTAATAAAAATGTTCCAAATATGGTAGGTCAAATCACCACTTTACTTGCAGCATCAAATGTAAATATTGCTGGAATGCTTAATCGCAACCGCGATCAAATTGCGTACAATATTATCGATGTTGATAAAAGCTCGATAGAACAAGACTTAATCGAAAAAATTAAAGCAATTGACGGTATTTTCCTTGTTCGTGTAATCAATTAAAAAACAACATTTTCGCTTAAAATTCAGGATAATAAATAGTCTGAATTTTCTATGTGAAAAAAATATATTACAGAATTTGAAAAAAATTCTTAACTTTTATGAACTTTTAATGTAAACTATTTGTTTTTGCAAATAGAAATAGAAGTTTCGGTACAACTCAAAAAGTACCATGCTTCTATCAGACATTACATTATAGTTCATAAGGTTTGGTTTTGTTAGTTTGGTTAAGGTTAACCGCGGGGTGGTTCCCGCGGTTTTTTTATTTAATTTTGCAGTCAATTCAAAACACTTAATGATATGTTACATGCAGAAATACACACCAGCAAAGGTGTAATGAAAGTTAAATTCTTTGAAGAAGATGCCCCTGGAACTGTTGCCAATTTTGTAAAACTCTCAAATATGGGTTTTTACGATGGTTTAACCTTTCACCGGGTAATTCCAAACTTTGTTATTCAGGGCGGTTGTCCCAAAGGAACTGGAGCCGGTGGCCCAGGTTATTCTATCAAATGTGAACTCGACGGAAACAATCAATACCACGACCGTGGCGTTCTATCGATGGCACATGCGGGCAAAAACACAGGCGGATCACAATTCTTTATTTGCCATAGTCGCGAAAATACCGCGCATCTCGATCGCAAACACACCTGCTTTGGGAAAGTTTATGAAGGACTTGAGGTGATTGACAAAATCAAACAAGGCGATGAAATTGAAAAAATAGTGATTGTAAACGACTAGTTTCTAAAAAAATAGTTTAAGCCGGCTTTAAAACGTCGGCTTTTTTATTTTTGTTTATCAGCCTCATAAATAGCTGCTTATTATTTTTAAATTTGTTACTGTCGTAACTCAAATTTGTATTATAATGAAAATCAGAAGAATTGTAATAGCTGTCGTTTTTATTGCTATTGCCGGAGGTGCAATTTATTTTCAAACACTTCTTCCAATTATTACCGGATATTCGGCTAAAAATCTAGCTTCTGGTATCTTTGTTGCTGGGCGTACACAAGAATCGATGGAAAATGAAGACCTCAATTTTTCATTCATCAAATACAATAAAAACAGGGTCGACTTTGAAAAGAAAATAGTTACCAGCCGTTTCTTATGGTACAGGTCTAAAGCAATTTATAACGAAGGTTTTGGTTGCACATTAATGAACGATTTCAATGTAAAAGAGGTAAAGAACCGTCCGTACAACATTGCCCCTGTCCTACCCGAAAACCCTGATACCATTGCATGGCCAATGGGCAATTTAGTTGCTGACACAATTCCCAAAGGCATTAATATAGAAATGCTAAACAAAGCTCTCGATCAGGCTTTTGAAGATACAATTCCCCATAAAGGAACCTTTGCAGTAACAGTTGTCTACAAAGGACAACTGGTTGCAGAACGTTTCCGCGAAGATTTTAAACCCGAGAATAAATTTTTGAGCTGGTCAATGGCTAAAAGCTTTACCAATGCATTGGTTGGTATTCTGGTTAAAGAAGGGAAAATGAACATCGATGAACCACTTCCATTTTCTGAATGGCAAAACGATGATCGCAAAAACATTACCATACGCAATTTGATGCACATGAACAGCGGTTTGAAATGGAACGAAGATTATGGGAATACTTCCGACGTGAACAACATGCTGCACAAAGTGGGCAACATGGGGAAATTCACCATTGATAAAGAATATGAATTTCCAACCGACTCAGTTTGGATCTACTCTTCAGGCTCAACCAATATTGTGTCGCTTTTGATCAGAGAAACTATTGGGAACGACAGTACTTATTATGCCTTCCCACGCAATGTTCTGTTTAATAAAATTGGAATGCGCAGTGCCGTTTGGGAACCCGATGCATCAGGCACGTTTGTTGGATCGTCGTACATTTATGCTACAATGCGCGATTATGCCCGTTTTGGGTTGCTTTATCTTAACAATGGCAACTGGCTTGGTGAACAAATTTTACCTGAAGGATGGGTAGATTTCTCACGTGAAGAGGCAAAAGGTTCAAACGGAAAATACGGATCGTTTTTTTGGTTGAATAAATCAGGAATATTTTACCCCGATGTTCCTCGTGACATGTATTGTTGCCGTGGCCACGACGGACAATATATTTACATTGTGCCTTCGAAAGACTTGGTGGTTGTTCGAACAGGATTCTCTAAAAAAGGGTGGTTCGATTTAAATGAATTTTTAAGCAATATTACCAATACCATAGAATAATTTAAACCGGAAAAGAAGATTGAAAGAACCTACTGTTCTTATTTCCGCATTTACATTTCACTTTACGAATATGAAGATAGTTTGCATAGGCAGAAATTACGCCGAACACATTTCAGAGTTGAATAACGAACGTCCTTTAGAACCAGTAATATTTATGAAACCCGATTCGGCTCTGCTTCGACGAAACGAACCGTTCTATATCCCATCGTTTTCAAATGAAATACATCACGAAATTGAGCTGATTGTAAAGATTGATCGGTTGGGAAAAAACATATCTAAAAAATTTGCCCCACGTTATTATAGCTCTATTGGTCTGGGCGTAGATTTCACCGCTCGCGATCTTCAGAATAAACTCAAAGAGAAAGGGCTTCCATGGGAAAAAGCCAAAGCATTCGATTACTCAGCTGTAATAAGTGAAGAGTTTATTCCTGTTAATGATCTTAATATGAATTCAATTGATTTTCGTCTCGACATTAACGGTGAAACTCGGCAAAAAGGAAACTCTGCGCAAATGATATTCGGAATTGATGAATTGATTGAGCAGATTTCGAAATATTTTACACTGAAAATTAGTGACTACATTTATACTGGAACCCCATCAGGCGTTGGTTCGATAAAAATTGGCGACCATTTAGAAGGATACATTGGAGATAAAAAGATGCTTGATTTCATGATCAAGTAAATTATAATAAACAGGTTACAATTTTATTCAGATTTAACAAGTATATTTTTTAAAAACAAGGTTTGGAAGAAAGGATAATTACTTTATATTTGCACCGCATTCAGCAAAAAGCACACGGGTGTAGCTCAGTTGGTAGAGCACTGGTCTCCAAAACCAGGTGTCGGGCGTTCGAGTCGCTCCTCCCGTGCTAAAAGAAACCCGCTTAAAAGGCGGGTTTCTTTTTTCTATAAAATCGGCATGTCAGTTTTGATCCGATATTTCACCAATGAACAGATATTATACAGAGAGCTGCTTCACTTTTAAACGGGACAGACTGTTGCCTTTTCGCTAAACGAAGAAGATTTGGTGCAAAACGAAAAATTTACTCAGAAATAGATAAAACAAATTCAGCCTTTCGTCAGGACGAATTGTGCTTTTATCAAAAACGATATTGATTGTGCAACATGATTGGAATTAAAATGTTGTCTTTGTAATCATTATTGCAAAATAAAACATGAAAACATTAATATTAATAGCACTTTTTACTTTGTTTTTCTGCTCTGTTGGATTTTCACAGACAAAGTTCCCTGTCGAATTTAAAGTGGAAAAACAGTCAATGTCAACACCAATGACACCAATGGAAGAGGTGATATTCACAAATTTCTATTTCTCGAGACCTGTAAACATCAAATTCGATGGGGCTTTTTTAAATATGTGTTTTGATAACGGTGAAACATTTGTTAAAAAAAATGTGACAGAAGTTAATCGCGATAAACAATACGAAGATGATGTTTTAATGCAAGAAACCATTTTCTACACCGATAATAAAAATGCATCAGATACCATTTCATTTGTTGTTAATTATACTGCAGGATATGTTCAATTAGTGTTGCCAACAAAAAATTCAAAAGGTGATTATTTAGGTTACACATCGTACCGTAAATTTATTGACAACAAATTGGCTTCAAGATAATTAACAGACATAAAACAAAAAAATCACCTTACAGCTACTGTAAGGTGATTTTTTTTACCCGCTAAGCCTTCAGTGGAAAGATTAAAGAGTTATCTGTTTATGTATTTTAAGAACGAGTTGAAAATTTCGCTCATAATTATTCGTGTTTTTAAAAGAGTATATGTTCTCGGTTCCTTTATGCTTGTTGACAACTTTTAAATAGTACTAATTGCTTTCTGTTTTTTGATAAAAATAACATAAACCATTTCTAGAGCTAAACTTATCGATAATAGAAAAAGAATGACCGAAATTATTGGCACTGGATTGCTTGTTAAATGAAATGAATTGTTCTTGAACCAGTTGTCGCGAATTAATACAATTAATGCCCAGTTAGAAATCAGAAACATCCAAATTGCAGGGATAAAGGTAAAGAGCCATGCTTTTCTTCGTTTAGCCGATTTGAAAAGCCAAACAGTAATTCCCAACAGTGCGAGAGCGGCCAACAATTGGTTCGAAGCACCAAAAATGCTCCAGAATATTTTCCATGCCGAAACTGCATTCCCATTGGCATCGGTTAACCTTACAGTGAGGAAAATAAATGGCACTCCAATAGAAATAAAAGTTGCAAACGCTTTTCCAAGCCAGTTTGTCCATCCAGTAAGCTCCTGAACTATATATCGGGCCAAACGTGTGCAGATGTCTAATGTATCGTAAACAAAAGTGGTGAAGGCCATTAATCCAAATGAGATCCCAAATGCGGCAGGTATTCCTATCAATTCAACAAACTGTCCTATTCCAGAGGCATAAATGAAATTTGGTGATCGTTTGGCCAGCTCGCTATCTTTTGTCAATATCATCACACAGGCTAAAGCAACTACGGCAACCATACCTTCCATTAACATCATTCCATATCCAACTGGTTTAGCGTCGGTTTCTTTAGCAAGTTGTTTTGAAGTTGTGCCGCTACTTATCAATGCATGAAAGCCGGAACAAGAGCCACATGCAATGGTAATGAATAAAATGGGAAACATTGGAAACCAGAAATCGTCGGGTTTTCCCCAGTTGGTAAATGCAGGATATTGTATGTTGAAACCTCCAAAAATGAGTCCTCCGGCGGCAATAATCAAGGAAATGTACAGGAAATAACCACCTAAGTGTCCGCGTGGTTGCAAAAGCATCCAAATTGGTATTAATGAAGCAACAAAACAGTAAATAAGAAGAAAACCGTTCCAGAATCGTTGTGCATTTATGGTTGAAAGTCCGAAAATGGATTCTATATCGAAAGGAATGTAAGGTCCAATCCAAATAGCAATACCCACTAAAGGAAGAAATATTGCAGTAGCCCATCCAAGAGAAAGTTTTGTTTTTTTCAATAGAATTCCCATAATAACAGGTAGAACCAGATACAACAATGAGGAGGTTGCAATGGCTCCGCCTCCCACTTTTTGTCCGTTATCGAGAGTTATTGTGCCTACAAAAGAGCTCGAAGTAATGTCGGTAAACGCCACCACAACATAAACCAGCGCAAACCATATAAAGATCAGAAATAAGATCCAAGCATGTTTCGAAACGTTTTGCTTAACAACTTCGGTAATTGATCGGGCATCGTGCCGAACCGATGCCACCAACGCCCCCATGTCGTTAACACCGCCAATGAATATGGCTCCTACAACAATCCAGATGAGAGCTGGAACCCAGCCAAACAATAATCCGGCAATGATAGGACCAGTAATAGGACCTGCACCGGCAATGGCCGAAAAGTGCTGGCCAATAAGAAATTTTGATGGCGTTGGTACATAATCGAGACCATCGTTATGGGTTTCCGACGGCGGAACACGGTTGTTATCGAGTGAAAAAACTTTTTTGGAAAGGAACGAACCATATAGCTTGTAAGCGGTGTAGAATACTGCTGCTGCACCAATAATCACAAAAAGAATGTTCATAATACAGGTTTTTGTAGTTTTCTTAAAACTGAGAGTAACGTTTCGAAGTTACAAGAAACATGTAATTGATCAAAATAAATTAAAACTTATCTGAAGAGAAGTTGACAACGATGATTCCTGCAAAATAAAGAGGCTGTTAGTTTGTAATATCAGCTATTCCAACGCGCTGATATCCATAACTTCTGAAGTTTGGGAGAAAGAAAAGTCCAAGCCACAACCCGGCTGGTTTTGTTTCCTTGCTCCATTGTTATTGTTTTCAATTCAACAACATCTAATTTCTGAAGTAATTTGTAAATTTCTTTCAGATTCGATTCTTTTGAAACGAGCGTTGAGAAGTAAAAACATGAAGTTGCAAATTGCTGGCTTTGGATAATCATATCGTGAATAAAACGTACTTCTCCCCCTTCGCACCACAATTCATTTTGCCGACCTCCAAAATTCAAGGTTGGTTTATTGATGCGTTTACCTTTTAAATTTGAATTTTTTTGAACAGAAACAGCCAAAGCTTCTGCTGATGAACCATGAAAAGGAGGGTTGCATACGGTTAGGTCAAACCGTTCGTCAGGATGAACGATTCCCCTAAAGATTCCTTTTGTATTCGTTTGTAATCTAAGTTCAATTTGACCCTTTAATGAAGGATTATTTTCAACAATTTGAGTTGCCGATTCTATGGCAACAGGATCGACATCGGAACCTACAAACGACCAACTGTATTCCTGATGACCAATAATTGGATAAACACAATTGGCACCAACCCCAATGTCGAGGCATTTGATTTTATTTCCAGTTGGAATTTTTTTATTGTTGCTACTTCCCAACAAATCAGCAATGTGGTGAATGTAATCAGCTCTTCCGGGAATGGGCGGACACAAATAATTTTTTGGAAGATCCCACCTCTCGATGTTATAAAAGTGCTTTAAAAGTGCTTTGTTCAACATTTTCACCGCTTCGGGGTTAAAAAAATCGACAGACAGATCGTTATAATCATTCAATTTCACAAACGGAGCCAATTCAGGACAACTTATTGTAAGTTGATCAAAATCATATCGTTCGCGGTGTTTGTTTCGTGGGTGCAGTTCAGACTTTTTGTTTTGATTTTCTCTTTTTTCAGTTTGCATGGTAAATGTTCTTTTTTTAGCGATCTGGTGGTTCAAAATTAGAAAGAATATGGTTGTAGCCATTTTAAATTTAAGTATTTGCACCTTTCTGACCAACTTTTTGTTCAAATACACTCCAATCTTATCTTTTTGCTTCATTTTCAATATAGTTCTGCTTTTACTCAAGTTCCTCGTTTATTAATCGTATCTTCGAAAATAAATTCGGTGAAATACACTTTCCTTTAGCAATGCTGATCGCTGATTAAGTTGCTTTGGTTAAAAAAACAGAGAACTTTGTATTCGCGAAGAAGCAACATCAAACAGTTGCCAACCTTAGAAACCAACAATTTTTTGAAACCCCTTGAAAATTGAATTTTCAGGATTGTGGTTTATATTTTGAATCTTTTAAATACGGCGTAATGCTTTGTTGAATAGAATAATTACATAAAAAAAGGAGTAAATAGTATGTTCGAGAAAAAACAAATGAGTTTTAAGTCACCAGACATGTCGAAGCTACAAGAAGTAAAAATCGATTTGAAAACACGAATCTATATTGCACTTGATGCAGATCCAGAAGAGGCTCGTGCCCGTTATTGGGAGCGAAAAGATTCTAAAAACCAATCGATGTTTGCTTCAAAAAAGCCAGCTACAGTATAATCAGAAAAAACTCTGAAGAAGCCAGACTTAATTTTGTCGTTTTTAAATTCTATATTTTATTGAACAATTTGTTGTCAAATTGATATTTCAATAAAAAAAGCCTTTCATTTTTGAAAGGCTTTTTTGCATGTATTGGCTACATCTTTTTTATAATTCAATTTTTACAAATACAGGTAAATGATCAGAAGGATAACGGTTAAATTTTGAGTCGGAAAGAACAGCTGTTTTCTTTACAACGACCTTCTCATTCACAAAGATGAAGTCGAAATCATCGGCCAATGGGCTGTTGAAATCAAAGCCATTGAACGTTCCAGAAGGGCCATAAGGAGGTTCAAGACTAATTGTTTTGCTATCTTTCAAGTATTTCTTAATGTATTGAATGGGTTCAGCTTTTTCTGGTGCATTGAAGTCACCCATTAGAATAACAGGTAGATTTTTAATATTCAGCTCCTCTATTTTTTTTACAATCAACTTTGCGGATTCTGCACGTGCTAAAAGTGATTGATGATCAAAATGTGTGTTCAGCACTAAAAATTCTTTTCCTTTTTTGGGTTTTAGTTTTGCCCAAGTGCAAATTCGATTATATTTTGCATCCCAACCCCAGCCCGGTTTTTCAGGTGTTTCGGAAAGCCAAAACCACCCAAAGTCGATCAGTTTAAATTTTGTTGAATCGAATAAAATTGGTGAAAACTCTCCAGCTTCTTTGCCATCGTCACGCCCAACACCAATTTTTTTCAGTTGTGGTAATTGTTGCTGAATGTCATTGATTTGACCGACTAATGCCTCCTGCAACCCAATAATTTCAGCTTCGTGAAAGCGCAACAAAGCACCAACCATTTCACTCCGATTAGGCCACGCGTTTATTCCGTCTTCGGGATTATTGTATCTAATGTTGTAAGTTATTACTTTAATTTCCTGAGCAGAAGCAAAAAGAACGAAAAACAATAAAAAAAAGACAATCAAATGTTTCATAATCATTAATTTAAAGGAAAAATATCAAAAAATGAGTTGCATAAAATTTCTTAGCTCGTGGCGCCAAACTTTCCATTCATGACCACCGGGCATGTGGTCAAATTTATATTTTATTCCTTTTCCTTGAAAGCTTTTTATCAAATCGAGATGTCCTTGATATCTCGGATCGTCTTCTCCACAGGCTAAGTATAACAATTCCAATTGATTGATTCTGTCAATTTTTGTATCGAATCCAGGAATCCTGTCGTTAATATCAAATTCGACAGACGCTAACATGCCAGAGCTAAACTGCCCTACCCAGCCAAATTTATCGAGGTTATTTAACCCAATAACAAAAGCTTGTCCACCGCCCATCGATAGCCCGGCAATGGCTCTATTTTGCTTGCCAGTTTTAATTCGGTAATTTTCTTCAACAAACGGAATAATTTCATCGATCAGTTCGTTGGCCAGTGCCGAAATTCCCTCTTTTGTACTTCCGCTGGCCCACGTTCCGTTGGTGAAACCGTTGCTCATTACAATGATCATTGGTTTTGCTTTTTGTTGTGCCAATAGGTTTTCAAGAATCACCCCTGCCCTTCCGTCGGCCAGCCAGCTTTTCTCATTATCACCACCGCCGTGCCGAAGATACAATACGGGAAATTTTTCCTTCGGATTTTCAAAATAATTTGAAGGCAAAAAGAGTGTGAATCCGCGTGTTTGATTGAATGTTTTTGAGTGGAAGGTATGATAAACCGATGCACCATGAGGAACATTCTGAACTTCGTCGAAACGTGGTTTGTCAACACCCGAGACTTCAACTGCACTTGAATAGACTTCGGTTCCGATTTTAGCCTCTGGATTTCTCATGTCAAGGGTTTTTACCCCGTCAACGACATACGAATAGCCATAGATCTCAGGTTTTACCGAGGAAATTGTAAGGCTCCAAATTCCTTCATCATTTTTTGTCAGTGGTTGTGGTGTTACAAACCATTCACCAAAAAGCAACTCAACTTTTTGTGCGTTGGGTGCTTTTATTCTGAATGTTATGGATTGATCGGGATTCACCACAGGCGAAAATTTGGGTTCAGGTTCGCCCCACCAACCAGCTGTGCTGAACGTATTTTTTCCTGTTTGGGCATTTACCCAAAAAAATGAAACGAGAAAGAGGGAAAGGAGAAATGTAGAATGAAATTTCATGGTATTTGTAATTAAAATTGAATTGTAATTTGTTTGCTACAAGCTTTGGGCGATAAACGAAGAAAGAGGGAATGTGAAAATGATCGGGTTCAAACGTTAGTCAATAAACTAAAGCCTAAACCCGATCACAAGAAGCTTAGTTACCAAACATAAGTTCCAACAGCACCAGGCTTTAATTGTATTTGTGCAAATTGTCCGCGGTATTGGATCTTGAATGATCGATTATTCCACGAGTCGTTCGCTACGATCAATACCGTTTTTCCTTCAGGAGTTTTGAAGCAACTATTGGGTAAAATATCGTTATTCTCGAAAACTGTGGCACGAAAGTTTTCTGGTCGTTCTTCATCCTGAGTAAGACTAACTACTTTATCGCCCGGCTGCGTTGAACCAATACGAACAGAACCTGGACGCACAAATTTGGAGGCATGAGCCACTACATAATATGCCAGATTCTTTGAATAAGAACTTCCATCGATGGTGATTGCTCCCTGGCACATTGGGCAACCGCCGTTGTCGGTGTGCGGATCGTCTTTGGGGTCGGCAGCAAAATTCCAGAGTATGACATTGCGGCTCCAATTGTTGGGGGCACCAATAATTAACCTCTTTACTTGATCGGCAATATTGATGGTTTCGTTAGTTGGCTTCTCGGTCACCATTTGCTCTGTAAAGTAGAGATTTTTGTCAGGACGGGCAATGTGCAGGGTGGTCATTGCACTCATGTCGCCACCATAATGGTGAAACCCGGTTCCATCAACAAATTTTGCAATCTCAGGATCTCGAAGAATGGTCAAGGCATAATCAGGACGGTCGAGGTTGTGATCGAACAGTACAATTTTCGTTTTAATGCTGTTTTTTTCGAATGCTGGCCCCAAATGTAGTTTGATGAATTCTGCTTGTTCTTCGATATACCATTGCATGCTTGGGGTATTTCGGGAGTTAAGCGGTTCATTCTGAACTGTAATCGCATCAATGGTTATTCCTTGTGCTTTCATGGCTTGAATGTATTTCACAAAATAGCGTGCATACACATCGTAACACTCTTTCTTCAAAGCTCCACCGCGCACGTTGTTGTTGGTTTTCATCCATGCGGGTGCCGACCATGGCGATCCTAAAATCTGAATGTTTGGATTGATTTTCAGGATCTCCTTCATCACAGGAACAACATCGTTCAGGTCTTGAGCGAGTGTGAATTTTTTTAATTCGAAATCGGTTTCCCCTTCGGCTAAATCGTTGTAAGAAAAAACAAAGCTATTCAAGTCCGAAGCGCCAATGGATAAGCGGATATAGCTCACACCAATGTTGTTTTCTTTGGTGCTAAAAAGATCGGTAAGCAACGCAGCTCTGTCTTCAGCTTTCATTTTCATCATCAGCTCGGCGCTACCACCTGTAAGTGCATAGCCAAATCCATCTATCGATTGCATTTGCTGCTGCTCATCAATCACAATGGTTTGTCCGCGACCACGAATTTCGCTTCCAAAGGAGAGGTTCTCTGTTTGTTTAGAAAACAAGGCTGATTTGTCGGGGTTGGTGACCCACTGTTCAATAGTTTGTGCATGTGCTACATTGGTAAAAACCACTATGGCTACCAATGTTCCTGCTAAAAAATTTCTAATCATTTGATATTATTTATAGTTAATCGGTTTGAAATACAACTCGATAGAAAAGTAAAATGGAATATAAACTGACACTTCATATTCCATTTTCTCTTTTCTAGTTACCTTTTATTTTGTGATTGATGCACGTGCTTCGCGATCGGGATCGTTCTTCACCGCGCATTCGTCGTTTAAAATCATGGTTGCCCCTTCTTCTGCAGTATAAATTGGCCATTCGGGCAGTGCTTTACAGTTTGGATTTCCGGTGCGCATAAAACTCAACATTGCGTCCGACATCTTATTTGCTAAATTTCGTGGCCGCTCACCTCCACCTGTATGAGTAAACATTAAATCGGTATTGCGAAACCAAAAACTGATGTCGAGGCAATGAAATGAACGCATACGATGATCGAAAAGTGGCGATTCCCAGCCAAACCAAGCCATGTATACGGGCGAAGTTTGGGTCAGCTTAGCGTTGGCTGCGTCTACAATTTGTTTGCGGTTCGAGGTGATCAAAGCCCAAAGTTCGATGGGGCGTTTATCAGGAAAATTCTTTCCATAAGCATCAACAATTGCTTGTGCATTGTCGCCATAATTTGGTTTCAGTTTTTCAACAACCCCTTCTTTGGTGATGTTTTCGAGCGAAGCATCTGTGCGATTAGGATTCCACTCGTGAAAAGTTGAGCAAAACAACATTGGGATATCTGACGAACCAAAACTTTGATCAGCAAAGTAGGTGCCTACTGGTAGATTTATGCCATCGGCAACTGGACCAAAACCACCGCGGCGAGGCATTGGAGCAGTATTTTCGTTTGTGAATTTCTTAAGCGCACGATTCGTAATGTCCATGTATTCATTCCAAGGTAGCTCTTGTAATTGATCTATTTCAGATGGCTTCAAACCAGCTTCTTTCACAATGTATTCGCCCAATTTTTGAGAATACGATTGAGGAATGGCCGTAATGGCTGAACCACTTAGCGAAACCCCTTTGTTAATAAGGTTTTTGGCTGAAGGCATGGCAGCAACATTGCACACTTTTCCGCCACCACCCGATTGTCCGGCAATGGTTACATTTGCAGGATCGCCTCCAAAATTTGCAATATTATCGCGCACCCATTCCAACGAAGCCACAATGTCGAGCAACCCTACATTTCCTGAGTTTTTATATTTTTCACCTCCAACAGATGAGAGATCGGAAAAACCGATGGCACCCAAACGATGATTGATTGATACAAAAACCACATCGCCATAGCGACTAAAGTTTTCACCATCGTAACCATCTTGTTCAATGCCATTTCCACGTGAATAACCGCCACCGTGCAACCACACCAATACCGGACGCTTCTTTCCGTCGGCTAAAGCCGGTGTCCATACATTTAATCGGAGGCAATCTTCACCTACTTCGTCGTAATTCCAATGGTCGACAAATGCGCCAAACGATTCGGCACTGCGATCGTAGAAATCTTGAGGTGCAGAATTACCCCAAAATACAGTCGGACGAACATTTGTCCACGCTTCAGGTTTTTGTGGTGGCATAAAGCGGTTCTTTCCTGCTGTTGAAGCTCCGTAAGGTATTCCCCTGAAATTATAAATATCCCTGAGAATAAAGCCCTGAACTTTACCATATGTGGTATTCGCAATGGCAATATTGTCGCCAACGAACAGAACCTGACCATCTTCCTTGTTTTCTTCTTGGGGTTGGGTGCAAGATGAAAGGCCGTTGGCAAATAAAGCGCTGACAACAAAAATTGTAACGATTTTCGCTACGTTAAAACGTTTAAATTGATTCTTCATATTAAAATAATTAGTTAGATTTTGTGCCAAACAAGTTAATCAATTGGCAGTTCAATATTAAATCAGATCACATCGATTTCTTGTTATTTTGCTGTTAAATACATCAAAGATGATGAAACGTGTATCTTTGGGAAGTTGGATAAATTTCAGAACGAAAAAACTAAAATTGATTTATGCCACTGATTCGAATTGATATTGCGAAAGGGAATGATAAAGAATTTCTGATCTCGTTGATAAATGAGACCATGAATTGCATTCAGGAGGTTCTTCAATTACCCTCAAACGATAGGAACATCAGATTGACAGAGTTTGATAATGAGCTGTTTTACATGAAACCACCGTACCAGTTAATTATTGAAATTAGCATGTTTTCAGGACGTACTGTTGAGACCAAAAGAAAACTATATCAGCAAATTGTAGCTCAATTATCAGCTGTTTTGAACCTGAATAAAGAGGCGATTTTCATATTGATTAACGAGCAACCCAAAGAGAATTGGGGTATCAGGGGTGGAATAGCTGCAAGTGATTTGGATTTGGGGTTTAAAATTGAGATCTAACGAATTGAAAACCGAACATGCTGACTAAAATCAAACAATTCTTGCCCGACGGGTTCATTACTGCGCTGTTGCTCATGATTCTTTTGGCTTATCTGGTACCAGGAATTGGTGGCGAGGGGGATTTGATCAATTTAGCCAAATTGAGCGATTATGGTATTGCGTTATTATTTTTTTTCTATGGGTTAAGGTTAAGCCCCGAAAAGATGATCAACGACCTAAAAGATTGGCGTTTACACTTGATTATACAATCCATTACTTTTGTTGTTTTCCCCCTGTTGTTATTGCTTTTCTATCCTGTTTTCAAAGGAACTGAAAACGAGATACTGTGGTTGGCAGTCTTCTTTTTAGCCGCATTACCTTCAACTGTTTCTTCTTCGGTCGTAATGGTTTCAATTGCTGAAGGAAACATATCAGCGGCCATATTTAATGCCAGTATTTCAGGCATCATTGGCATCGTTGTTACCCCTGTTTGGATGGGGATATTCCTTGAAAAGCAGCAAGAAGCATTTGAATTTGGTCCTGTGATCCGCGATTTGGTTATTCAAATTTTACTTCCCGTGGTGGCCGGGTTATTTATGCACCGGTTTTGGGGCAAGTGGGCTTCAAAAAACAAACGTTATTTGAGCCTTTTCGACAAAACGGTTATTCTTTCAATTGTTTATCAGAGCTTCAGCAATTCTTTTCTGAACGGTGTATTCGAAAGTATTCCGAAATACAAATTAATAGTTCTTTCAATAGCCGTAATTGCCCTCTTTTTCATTGTTTTTGAGGGAACTAAACTAATTACCAAATGGATGAAATTTAACCGCGACGACAGCATTACTGTTTTGTTTTGCGGTTCGAAAAAGTCGTTAATTCATGGTTCGGTAATGGCCAGTGTAATCTTTGCCGGATCGATTGAAGGAAGTCTTTTTCTCGTACCAGTGATGATTTACCATGCTTTTCAGCTTTTCTACATCAGTATTGTGGCTCGAAAATTAGGAAACAGGAAATAGTCAATTCAGTTTTTCAGTCTTTCTGTTTTTCAGTCATTGGTCATTAGGAAAAAGTCAATTCTGTCTTTCAGTTCTTCAGCCTTTCAGTTCTTCAGTTCTTCTGTCTTTCAGCCTTTCAGTTCTTCAGTTCTTCTGTCTTTCAGCCCTTCAGCCCTTCGGTATCTCAATTTGTATCACCTCACCATATTCAATCTTGCGGTCGAAAAGGGTTTGAGGCGATTGTTTTTCAATTATTGAAAGGAAAGCACGAATAGGTCCACCGTGAGTTACGACGCAACAGTTTTCAATTTTGGCAGATTTCAATTCATTCAAAAACTCATGAATCCGCTTGATTAAAATGGAATATGATTCGCCCTCAGGACAAGCAACTTCGAGATAATTCTGGAACCATTTTGTGGCTTCTGATGTGCTTTCAATAGAATTCCAAAGCTCACCTTCCCAAATGCCGAAATTCATCTCTTTCAGTCGATTATCAAATATTACAGGGTGCAATTGTGTTATTTTTTCAGCAAGTAAACGACATCTGAGCAATGGACTAGAATAAACTACATCAAATGAAATTCCTTCAAGTTTTTTCAACACTTCAGCAGCCTCATCCTCGAAAGTAGTGGCCAATGGCACATCGGTCTGTCCATAGATAAAACCAGCGGGAACATCAACACGGGTATGGCGAACGATTGTGAGTCGCATAGTCATTCAGTCATTAGTCAATAGTCATTGGTCATTAGGAAAAAGTCAATTCAGTTTTTCTGTCTTTCAGTTCTTCAGTCATTTGTCATTTTCCTATTAGAGTATATTATCTTGAAAACCAAGAAATAGCAAATAAATACATACTTCGCCAATTTGTTGCAAAGCACCAAGGGTATCGCCTGTGTAACCTCCAATTTTTTTCACGATGTATGTGCGGAATATAAATGGGATAATCAATACCAATGGGATGGCTGCAATGGCAAATTTCCAATGCAAAAAGAAGAGAGAGCCCAAACCAAACGTTATGGCAATTAACAGATCTGAAACTCTCCCTTTTTTTCCAATTGGTTTTATTTTGCTTGTTGCATCGTCGCGAACATATTTCGATGTGTAGATGACCAATACCGGCATTAACCGGCTGGCCGCGTGTGCGGCAATAAGCAGAAAAGGCAATTTTGTTCCGTTGATCTCACTTAACAATGCAAATTTACCTAGTAACATGGCCACAATACCAATGGTCCCAAAAGCTCCAATACGACTGTCCTTCATGATGCTGATAATTTTTTCGCGGGTATATCCGCCTCCAAAACCATCGCAAAAATCGGCAAACCCGTCTTCGTGAAAAGCACCTGTTATAAAAATGGTTAGTACCATACTAAGAATTACCGCTATTGAAACCGGCAAAATTTTCACTGCACCAAAAACAAGTGCAGCAGCTAATCCACCAACAATTAATCCTATTAAAGGCAAATAGCGAGTGGCATGGTTTAGCTTCTCATCGGAATAATTCAGCTCTTTGTTTACCGGAATTCGGGTGTAAAATTGGATTGCAGTTAAAAGTAAATTTAATTCTCTCATTGTTTAAAAATTGTTGATCAACTTCTTACGGAAAGTAGTACTGTAAATTCTCTCTGCCGCAAATTAAAAGAAAAAATATACTTTCCGAAACCTATCAATTAATCTTTATTCGAAACTCCAGCATCTTTGAAACTTGCCATTTCGTTCAGAAAAGCCACAGCCGATTTGATAATGGGAAGTGCAATAGCTGCACCTGTCCCCTCGCCTAATCTGAGCCTTAAATCAAGAATAGGTTCAACATTGAGCAATTTGAGCAGTTTACCGTGTGCCTGTTCGTGCGAAGTATGGCAAAACAGGCAATTATCTTTCACTTCGGGATTAAACTGACTGGCTGAAATCATTGCTGCCGAGGCAATAAACCCATCAACTAATATGATCATTCCAAGTCGTTTAGCTTCAATAAATGCACCTGTCATCATGGCAATTTCTAAGCCGCCAAAAGTAGCAAGAGTTTCCAATGGGGTTTGTGGATTATATTTTTCCGAAACGCTCATAAGAACGTTCATTTTATGTGATAATGAATCGCCCTGAACACCTGTTCCTGCTCCCACACATTCGATGATGGGTAAATTCAAAAAACGATGCACCAATAATGCTGATGATGAAGTATTTCCAATCCCCATTTCGCCGAAGCCGATGGTATTACACCCGCCCCCAGCTTCTGCGCTCACCAGCTCTGCACCTCTTTTCATGGCCGCTTCGCACTCCAAAATGGTCATGGCTGGTTCTTTTGCCATGTTTTTTGTTCCTCTCGATATTTTCGCATTTACAATGGGCATTTCTGCAGGAAAATCATAGTCAACACCCGCATCAATTACTTTTAGGTTGATGTTGTTTTGACGACAGAAAACATTTATTGCTGCCCCACCGGCCACAAAGTTCATTGCCATTTGCCAGGTTACCTCTTTTGGGTACAGACTGATTCCCTCTTCGGTTAATCCGTGGTCGGCAGCAAAAACCAAAATAGTCGGCTTTTCAATCTTCGGGTTAACGGTTTGTTGGATCAATCCAATTTGAAGTGCAATATCTTCCAATTGACCAAGTGCCCCTGTGGGCTTGGTTTTAAAGTCTATTTTGTGTTGTAATTTGTCTTTTAAGGTCATATCATTTAAAAATAAAGTCAATAGTCAATAGAAAAAGTCATCGGTCATCCAGTCCTTCTTTCTGTTTTTCAGTCCTTCCTTCATTGACTATTGACCTTTTACTATTAAGGGAATTCCCGCAACCATTAGAATTACTTCGTTAGCCGTGCGGGCAATGTGTTGGTTCATCCAGCCCTGAAGGTCGGCAAACTTGCGTGCCGATTCGTGTTCTGCATGAACACCCATTCCAATTTCATTGGAAACCACAATCAATGTAAAATCCTGATTGGCAAATCGCCCCCACTCCGATTTCGCTTTGTTTAGTGTAGTTTCCAAATCATAATCGCTATCATGAAACATATTGGTCAACCATAGGGTGATGCAATCGAGAACAACCACTTTTTTGGCTAAATCGAAACGAGAAAGCTGTTTTTCTTCTTCCAAATTATTCCAATGTGGCCCACGATCGGCTTTGTGACGATCAATTCGTTTACGAAAATCTTCATCCCAAATACGTGCTGTTGCTAAATAAACCGGATTAGCAGATTTTGCTTCGGCCAATTTTTGAGCATAACTACTTTTCCCTGAACGTTGTCCGCCAGTAATAAGAATAATATCAGCAGCCATTATTTCTGGTTTGGAAGTTTAAACGGCCTAAGACGTTCTTCGTCGAAACCTGCTTGTACTAACTCAAACCGTGCCATAACAAAAAACAGGTCGCTTAGTCGGTTTATGTATTT
>Ga0209373_10001992_pt1 | contig 21861 bp, 15 predicted proteins | sample Higcelweek5metaG_FD_187173 | JGI IMG/M metagenome (GOLD analysis project Ga0209373, IMG submission 187173) | Freshwater pond sediment microbial communities from the University of Edinburgh, under environmental carbon perturbations - High... | ecosystem: Environmental > Aquatic > Freshwater >... | reverse complement strand
AGAAGTAATTTGTTTTTATTTAAGTTATTATTGAATATATTATGTATACACAAGATATCCTCGTGGGTGATAAGCATATCAGTCTAAGTACTGGTAAACTCGCTCCTCAAACCAATGCTTCAGTCGTCGCTCAATACGGCAACACTGTTGTTTTATCTACTGTTTTAATGGGAAAATTGGATGAATCCAAAGATTATTTCCCTCTTTCTGTTGAATTTGTCGACAAACTTTATGCCGGTGGCATTGTTAAAGGTGGCAAATGGATGAAACGCGATGGTGGTCCGTCTGACACAGCTGTCCTTTTTGGCCGTATTATTGACCGATCTCTCCGTCCTTTGTTTCCAGAAGGTTTTTTAAATGAAGTCCAAATTATTACCACTGTTTTAAGTAATGACAAAAAACATGATGTAGTTATGCCAGCATTTACTGCTGCTGCTGCTGCTTTAGCCATTTCCGACATTCCGTTCCGTGGTCCAGTATCTGCTGTTCGTGTTGGTTGTGTCAACGATCAATTAGTAGTCAATCCTGATCTTGAAGAACTTCTTAAATCAAAATTTGATCTTTTAGTGTGCACCGGTCCAAAAGGTGTCAATATGATCGAAGCCGATGGTAACATCGTCGAAAACGATCTTATGCTTCAAGCCATTGAATTAGCCAAAACTACCGGAGATAATGTTAATCAACAAATTGCCGAATTTGCGGCTAAAGTTGGTAAAGAAAAACTTAAATTCGAACCAGCTGGTCCATCCGCTGATTTAATCAAAGAAGTCGAATCTAAAATTACTGCTGATGTCAAAGAATTTTTTGACAAAGGTGTTGATGGGGCTCACATGATTGGTCAAGAAATTATCATCGACAAAGTTAAAGAAATTTACAAAGATAAAATTGAATCCGAAGAAGTTTCGACTAATCATTTGCTCGCTGCTGTTGATGAAATTCTTAAAAAATATGTTCGATCTCAAACTATTTCCGGAACTCGTTATGATAAACGAGCTTTAGACGAAATTCGTCCGTTGAATATTGAAGCTGGTGTTTTACCATGTACTCATGGATCAGCTTTATTTGAAAGAGGTTTAACTCAAGCTATTACTGTTACCACTCTTGCTCCTTTGGCCGAAAAGCAATATTTAGAAGATTCTAATGGTGAAATTACCAAACACTATATTCATTACTATTCCGCGATGCCTTTTTCTACTGGTCAAGTCGGTCGTACTGGTCGACCCGGCCGTCGTGAAATCGGTCATGGTGCTTTAGCTGAAAAAGCCTTAGTTCCAGTCATCCCTAGTGAAGCTGATTTTCCCTATACTATCGTGTTAACCTCAGAAGTTTTATCACAAAACGGTTCTTCGTCTATGGCGTCTACTTGTGGTTCCACTATGTCCTTAATGGATGCTGGTGTTCCAATCAAGGATAAAGTCGCTGGAATTTCTATCGGTCTCATAGCCGATACTGACGATAAATATATTTTGTTAACCGATATTGCTGGTATTGAAGATCATTTTGGTGACATGGATTTCAAAATCACTGGAACCAGAAATGGTATTACTGCTATTCAACTCGATATCAAACGCGAAGGTCTTACCCTTCAAATGATTCGAGACACTTTTGTGGCTTCTACCAAAGCTCGTCTTCAAATTTTAGACAAAATGGAATCTGTCTTAGCTGCTCCACGCGCTCAACTTTCTCAATTTGCTCCAAAAATTAAATTGGTTCAATTGCCAGAAGATAAAATTGGTGAAGTTATCGGCAGTGGTGGTAAAACCATCAAAGCCTTAATGGAAAAATATCAAGTTCAAATTGATATTGACGATTTTGGTGCCGCTTCAATTTCAGCTCAAGATCAAAAAGCCATTGATGATGCTGCTTACGAAATAGAAGCCATGATTAAAGAAGTTCAAGTCGGTGAAGAATATGACGGCATCGTTACCCGAGTTGAAAACTTTGGTGCCTTTGTCGAATTTTTACCTGGTCGTGAAGCTTTACTTCATGTATCCGAAATGACTGGCGGATTTTTATCCGATCCATCCACTATTATTAAAGTAGGGGATAAACTCAAAGTTCAAATTGCTGGTTTTAATGATAATCACCAAATTAAATTAAGTTCTCCAGAATTCAAAGCCGCTCACCCAGGACAACCTCGTGAAGCTGGTTCTGATAATCGAGCTCAATTCGATCATCGCCCACAATTCAGCAACTTTGATTCTCGAATGGGTGACCGCAACCGCCGCCCCCGCAGATAAAATTAACTTTTGTAGGAAGTATTAAAATTTATTAATACTTCCTACAATTTTGACTCGAAATAGCTTATACTTTTTATATGGATACTAATGCACTCACTACTCAGCAAGCAATTGAGAATTTAAGAAAAAAAATTGAATCAGTTAAATTACCTGAGGGATTAACTAGCAATCTTGAGGAACTTTTTGCCCAACTTACCATCAATTCTCAAAATGAACAAACATTTTGGAATAATTATCAAACTGCATCTAAATATATCAGTTATATTATTCAAATTCCTTGGTTCGCTCAAACTAAAGATATTTTAGATATTGAATATGCCCGAGAAAAGCTTAACCAAGAACATTTTGGTCTAGAAGATGTAAAAGAACGTTTATTGGAATATATTTCCGTGTTAGCTCTTCAGCGAGATAGAAATCCAGATCAACCAATTAAACCTCCAGTTTTACTTTTTGTCGGACTAGTCGGTACCGGTAAAACTACTATTGCCAAATCTATCGCTAATGTTTTAGGTCGCCAACTGATCCGTATTCCTTTCGGAGGTTTAGGAGACCCTCTATATCTTCGTGGTCAAGCTAGAATTCATCCTGAATCTGAACCTGGTCAAATTATCAAAGGTTTAATTACTGCCAAAAGTTGTAATCCAGTTATTCTTCTCGATGAAATTGATCGTGTGGCTGATGATGCTCTCAACACTATCATGGGTGTCTTGGTCGAAATCCTCGACCCAGAACAGAACAATCGTTTTTCTGATCATTACATTGATTATCCAGTCGATTTATCTCAGGCTATTTTTTGTGCCACCTGCAACAATACTTCACGTATTGCCACTGCTGTCATGGACCGTCTTGAAGTTTTACAAATGCCTTCATATAATGATGACGAAAAAATTGTCATTGGCCGTCAATATATCTTCCCGAAAGCTCTTAAGCTTGCCGGTTTAACACCTAATGAACTTCAAATTAAACCTGATCTATGGGGTCAAATTGTTCGCCCCCTCGGTTTTGATGCCGGAGTCCGTACTTTACAACGAAACATCGAAGGTCTTTGTCGCAAAACTGCCAAAATTATTTTTGAGGGAAAGGCAAAACAAGTGATAGTCGATGAATCAAATATTAAATTTTTCTTACCTCAATGGTAATTACAAAACAAATGCTTACAAATACAAACATAAATAATAAAAAAAATATAAATAATATCTCCAATTTTATTGGAGTTCAAAATCCAGTTAGAGAATTTAAGTCAAATCAAAATTGTCTCAGAATTAGCTCACTTGGTGGTTTTGGGGATGTCACTCAAAACATGTTCGTTTACGAATTTATTCCCAATGGTGATGCTTCAAAAAGTCAAATAATCATTGTCGACTGTGGCGTTGGCTTCCCTGAAGAAGATGCCTTTGGTGTCGATCTTCAAATCCCTGACACTCAATATCTTGCCGATAAAAAAGACCGTATTCTAGGAATTTTTATCACTCATGGTCATGAAGATCATATTGGCGCAGTTCGTTTTATTTTGCCAATTTTAGGCCAAAATATTCCAATTTACGCTCCTCGTCTAGCTGCTGCTTTTATTGAGTCACGCCTTACCGAAGTTAATATTCGAGCCAACTTAAGTGTGTATGAAGACAATACTCCAATTCAGAAAGGAGTTTTTAATATTGACCCTATCCGAGTCACTCATTCTATTCCTGATACTTTCCACTTTGCTATCACTACTCCCGCCGGGACTTTTTATCATGGATCTGACTTTAAATTTGATGTTTTCCCCCTTGATGGTAAAGGTGCCGATTTGGCTCATATTGCTAGAATTGGAGAAAAAGGTGTCGTTGCCTTAATGTCTGATGCTCTTGGATCTGACCATGAAGGTTGGTCACCATCAGAAAGTTCTATAGCTGAAAATTTTAAGTATGAAATCACTTCCGCCAAAGGTCGAGTTTTTGTTACTTCAATTTCTAGTAACATTATTCGTTGGTCTCAAGCTATTGAATATGCCAAAGGCGCTGGTCGCAAAATTGTCATTGTTGGTTATTCAGTCGATAAAGCTATTAATGTTGCCAAAGATTTAGGCTATCTTACCCTTACTGACGCCGATATTATTCCGCCAGAACGAGTTAAAAACTTTCCTGAAAATAAATTAATTTTCTTGGTTGCTGGTTTCGCTGGTCAACCGGATTCAGCCCTTAGTAAAATGGTTATGGGTAAACACCGAATTAAAATTAAATCCGGAGATAAGGTAATATTTTCATCTCCTGATTACATTCCTGGCACTACTTCCAACATCTATTCCATGATTGACACCTTGTCAAAACTTGGTGCAGAAGTTGTCTATGGTGAGAAAGAAGAACTTCACGTTTCTGGTCACGGTTATCAAAAAGAACATGCCGTTTTAATTAGCTTAGTCAAACCAAAATTTCTTTTACCAATCGGTGGAAACTTTAGACATCTTAAAAAATATCAAGAAGTTGCCAAAAAGTTAGGTTATACTGAGGACAAAGTAATTCTGCCTGATTTTGATGCCTCTGTTAATTTTTACAGCAACGGTACTTACGATAGTAATTTCCATATTCCCATTCGCAAAATTTTAATTGATGGTTTTGGTATTGGTGACGTCGGCACTACAGTTTTACGTGATCGTAAATTACTTGCTGAAGATGGTATGTTCTCAGTTGTTTTATTAATCAATCGAGAATCCGGTCAACTTGAAAAAGATCCAATCATTCTTAGTCGAGGTTTCGTTTTTGTCAAAGAAAACACTGATCTCATCAACTATCTTAAACAAGAGATAATTAATAAATTCAACGAAACTACCAGTGTTCCGGCTAATTTTGATTTTATTCGCGAAGAGGTTCAAGGTCATATCGAAGAAATTATCTATCAAAAAACCGGCCGCCAACCAATGGTATTACCATTAGTGATTGAAGTGTAAAACTCTATCTTTTTTTTAGTTTTCCTTTATCATTAAAGAATGAATTGTGTTTTTAAGAAAGTTTCATTTTTACAGTTTTTTTTATTATTATTTGTTTCTTTCATATTCACTCTATCTTTAACTAAAGCCGTTTTTGCCACCCAATATGAACCAACTATTTTCAAAAACATTAATACATCTTTAGATGTAGAAGGTTCAGGGTCTTCTCCGAGTAATTTTATTAAATTTAACGGTAGTACATTTTTTACTGCTTTTGATAGTGACCATGGTACTGAACTTTGGAAATCAGATGGTACTGAAACTGGAACAATATTGGTTAAAGATATTAACAGTGGTTCTAATGATAGTAACCCTGCATATTTAACTATTTTTGGAAGTACTCTTTATTTTAGGGCTAATGATGGTGTTCATGGTAATGAACTTTGGAAAACAGATGGCACTGAAGCAGGTACTGTTATCGTAAAAGATATTTATTCTAACGATGGTAACAGTAACCCTTCATATCTTGTTGTAGCTGGAGGGATTTTATTTTTTAAAGCTGATGATGGAACCAACGGTACTGAACTTTGGAAAACAGATGGCACTGACTCTGGAACTGTTATGGTAAAGAATATTAATTACAGCTACATGAATGGGCTTAGTCAATACGATTCACCATATTTCACAGTTTTAAATAATACTTTATATTTTTCTGCTAATAATGGTTACGAAGGTAATGAGCTTTGGAAATCAGACGGCACTGATGCCGGTACTGTTATGGTTAAAGATATCTACACTGGTGATTTTACAAGTAGTGATCCATCATCATTAACCTTATTTAATGGCAATATCTATTTTTCTGCCACGGATGGCAGTACTGGAATGGAGCTTTGGAAATCAGACGGCACTGATGCCGGTACTGTTATGGTGAAAGATATTTACTGGGGTTTTAGCACTAGTAATAGTAACCCATCATTGTTTACCGTCTTAGGTGATAGTCTTATTTTTTCTGCCACTGATGGTTCAAGTGGTATTGAACTTTGGAAAACAGATGGAACTACAGACGGTACTACTCTTGTCAAAGATATTTACTCTGGCTCTTCAAACAGTGCCCCATCATCATTAACTTTATTAAGTGGCAATATCTATTTTTCTGCCACTGATGGTTCAAGTGGTATTGAACTTTGGAAAACAGATGGAACTACAGACGGTACTACTCTTGTCAAAGATATTTACTCTGGCTCTTCAAACAGTGCCCCATCATCATTAACTTTATTAAGTGGCAATATCTATTTTTCTGCCACTGATGGTTCAAGTGGTATTGAACTTTGGAAAACAGATGGAACTACAGACGGTACTACTCTTGTCAAAGATATTTACTCTGGCTCTTCAAACAGTGCCCCATCATCATTAACAGTAATTGATGGTAACCTTTATTTTTCTGCTATTACGGCTGTCAACGGTGCCGAACTCTGGAAATCAGATGGCACTGAATCTGGTACTTCTATTTTTAAAAATATATGTTCCGATAAAAACTCAGGGAGTCAGTTCAATTATTTTTTGACGCTTAATAATAAACTATATTTTAGAGCTGCTAAAGATGGTAGTGATAAATTTTGGGAATCAGACGGTACTGATGCTGGCACTGTCATTATCAAAGAATTTTCTGGTGGTGGCCCATATTTTACGGCTAACATAGGCAATACTTTATTTTTATCTGCCAATAACGGTTCTGGTATTGAGCTCTGGAAATCTGATGGTACTAATGCTGGCACGACTCTTGTTAAAGATATTAATTCTGGTTCTAGTAGTGGTCTTAGCAGCAACTCTGGACAATCATCATTAGTGGCTATTGGTAATAATGTTTATTTTTCTGCTAATGACGGCACTCATGGTTATGAGCTTTGGAAATCAGACGGCACTGAATCCGGTACTGTAATCGTGAAAGATATTTACTCTGGTGCCAATGGCGGTAATCCGTTATATCTAACTTTATTTGAAAATAATTTATATTTTTTAGCTAGCAACGGCACTCATGGTTATGAGCTTTGGAAATCAGACGGCACTGATGCCGGTACTGTTATGGTGAAAGATATTTACTCTGGATCTAGCAGTGGACTCGCATCATATTATGATCCTCATTTTATTAGCGTTGGAAATACTTTATATTTTTCTGCTTCTAATAATAGTAACAACATGGAACTTTGGAAAACAGATGGAACTGAAGCAGGTACTGTTATGATAAAAGATATCAATGTCGGTAACAATAATAGTATTTATACTACTAGTTTTGTTTCTATTGGAAATACTTTATATTTTTCTGCTAACGACAATACCCATGGCTATGAGCTCTGGAAATCAGATGGTACTGAATCTGGAACATCTATTGTAAAAGACATTTATATTGGAGATTACAATAGTAGTTATCCAACTAAATTAACAGTTGTTGACAATAACATATATTTTTCTGCTAACGACAATACCCATGGCTATGAGCTCTGGAAATCAGATGGTACTGAATCTGGAACATCTATTGTAAAAGACATTTATTCAGGATCTGGTCAAAGCGACCCAAGTTACCTTGTTTCTGTTGGCAACAATCTTTATTTTTCTGCTAGTGATGGCACTCATGGTGCTGAACTTTGGAAATCAGATGGCACCGGAGCTGGTACGGTTATCGTAAAAGATATTTATTTAGGCACTAACAGCAGTTCAATTAGCCAGCTTTTTCAATTTGGTAATAATCTTTTCTTTGGTGCTAACGATGGAACTAATGGATCAGAACCTTGGTTTTTAAAAAATATTGATTCTGTTAACGATAATATATCGGCGATAGTTACCAGTCCTATCATTAATAGTGTCGGTGGAACGTTAACCTTATCTTCATCTCAATCTTTAGTGAACATTAATATCCCTGGTTCAGTTAAATTATCATTATCAGACAGCGTTCCTCTTGATTTTCAAATCAAAAAATTGATTTCAACAGACATTGGATCTACTCCAATAAGCCATCAAGAAGTTTCTCCAACTTTTGATTTTAAAGCTTTCTCTGGTGTCGGGTCATCAATTACAACTTTTGATGCTCCAATTACAGTTACTATAAATTACACCGATGACGAAGTTTCAGGTATCGATATAGATACTCTTAGTATTTATCGAAATGACGGGTCATCGTGGCAAAAACTTATTTCTTCTGTTGACAAAATTAACCACAGAGTAACTGCTACTACTACTCATTTTTCTCTCTTCAAAATCTTTGGAACTACTATCTCATCATCAAATTCAAATCAAAATACTAGTAATAATAATTCGTCGTCATCATCCTCTGTCGATAATTCTTGTCATAGCTCCAAACCAAGTTTAACTCCTGATTTATTCCAAATTAATATCTTTGGAAGCACTGCTAAATTATTTTTTACTCCATTAACTGATACTAATGATTTTTACGTTAGTTTCTCCAAAAACTCTAATGCTGAGGAACATGGTGAAAAAGTTTCTCTTCTAAGAGAAGGTGTCCAAAGTCATACAATTTATCGTCTTGATCCAAACTCTACTTATTATTTTAAAGTTAGAGGTCAAAACGGTTGTATGCCAGGAGATTGGAGCAATATTGTTAAAATCAAAACTGGCAAAACTAAAGATACAAAAACTACTGTATTTTACAAGGGATCTTACCCTAAGGTAGTTAATTTAGTCCAGTCAGTCAAAAATATAATTACTAAAAAAGCAACAACTAAAATTACTAAAAATGAATCTAACATTGTAATTCCAACTATAGATTCAAAAAAAGTTCCAGAGGTTACTAAAACAATCGAAACAAAAGTTAACAACTCAATTCAAAATAAAGAATCAACTTCCAAACCAAAATCCAAAAAATGTTTTTTGTGGTGGTGTTGGTAAATTGGGTTTGAATATTTTTTTTATTCATAAGTTATAATACCTTCATGCGATACTCACAACTTTTCGGTAAAACTAGTAAAACTATTTCAGCAGATGCTGACAGTATTAATGCTAAATTGTTAACCCAAGGTGGGTTCATTCAGAAAGAGATTTCTGGCGTTTATAATTATTTACCTCTTGGTTTACGTGTATTAACTAAGATTCAAAACATCGTCAGAGAAGAAATGGATAAAATTGGTGGTCAAGAAATTTTGATGCCAGCCATGACTCAAGAAGAAAGTTGGGTTACGACTAATCGTAATAAAATGGAAGTTCTTTTTCATTTAAAAGGTCAAGGGGATACTGATTTAGTTCTTAATCCAACTCATGAGGAAGTTGTCACTCCATTGGCCCAAAAATACACCTTTTCCTATCGTGATTTACCTTTTGCTGTTTATCAAATTCAAAATAAATTTAGAAACGAAGCCAGAGCTAAATCTGGTTTAATGCGTGGTCGTGAATTTAATATGAAGGACTTGTATTCCTTTCATACTGATGAAGAAGATTTAAATCGTTATTATGAAATTGTCAAAAAGGCATATTTTGAAATTTATAAAAGAATCGGTTTGGGAGACATTACTGTTTTAGCTTTTGCTTCAGGTGGTGCTTTTAGCCAATTTTCTCATGAATTTCAAACTATAAATCCAAACGGAGAAGACACTATTTATCTTTGTAAAAAATGTAATGTCGCCATTAATAAGGAAATTATTGATACTCAAAAAACTTGTCCAGAATGTGGCAGTGACAAATTAGAAGCAGTAAAAGCCACTGAAGTTGGTAATATTTTCAAACTAAGAACTAAATTTTCTCAAGCTTTTAATTTTTCTTATTCTGATAAAGATGGTCAAGAAAAAATTGTTGAAATGGGTTGTTATGGTTTTGGCCCATCAAGAGTTATGGGGACTATCGCTGAAATATTTAATGATGAAAAAGGATTGATTTGGCCCGAATCTGTGGCTCCTTATCAAATTCATTTAATTGGTTTAGATTTGTTTGACGAAAACATCAAAAAACAAGCCGAAGATCTTTATCAAAAACTACTCGATAAAAATATTGAAGTTTTATTCGACGATCGCATTGATGTTACCGCTGGGGCAAAATTTGCCGACGCTGATTTAATCGGTATCCCCACCAGACTCGTCATCAGCAAGCGTAGCTTAGAAAAAGGCGGAATCGAGCGTAAAAAACGTAATGAACCTCAAAGTGAAATTGTCACTTCTGACAAGATTGTCCTTTAAATTACTAATTATTAATTAGTAATTATTAATTAAATTCTATATACTGTATTCATGGCTAAACGTGGTCGAAAAAAGAAAACAGTCCTTCCTAGTCTCAAACTAAAACCTGAGACCATTCAGACTATATTTTTCATTTTTTTCTTAATTCTAACTGTAATCTCTATTTTTTCCTTTTTGCAAACCGGTCCAGTTCCCATTGCTATCAATAATATTTTGGTCCAATATTTTGGTTTTGGGGCCATTCTGGTTCCATTTCTTTTATTTTTAGCCTCATTTTTATTTGCTAAAATAAAAACCCCACTCAAAGATTTAAACGTATTTTTAGGCTTTTTAATTATGTTTATTGCCATGATAGCTTTATTCCAACAAGGCGTTTCTGGCGCTCTCTTTTTTGAGCAACTCGTTTCTCTTTTTGGCAAAGCTACTAGCACTATCATCTTTATTTTTTCTTTTATCGTTGGATTCGTTATCCTTTTTGATACTTCAGTCGCTCAAGTAGTTAAGTTTTTTATATTTGTGTTTAATTTAATCAAAAAATATTCTATTGGCAGCGCTCAAAAAATTAAAGCCAAAGCTGAAGAAAAAAATAAAAATAAAGTTTATCAATCTGAGCTTACAGCTGCAGAATTAAAAAATAATCCCAAAAAAGAAACCAAAGACGATTTTAATGTTGCCAATGTTCCACCGGTTTTAAAAGCTTCAGAAAATAATTTTAATAGTCCAAATGCTTCTGTTTTAAGCTCTTCTGGTCATCAAATGTGGGAATACCCTTCAATCGATATCTTTGACAATACTCCAGGTGCCAAAGCCGATAGAGGAGATGTGAGTAAAAATGCCCGAACTATAGAACAAACTCTTGATTCGTTTGGTATCACAGCTCGAGTCTCTGAAATCAACGATAGCCCTTCTGTTACTCAATATGCTCTTGAAGTTGCTTTGGGTACTAAATTAGCCAAAATTATGAGTTTAAGCAATGATTTGGCTATGGCTTTAGCTGCCCCAGGAGGCATGATTCGTGTCGAAGCTCCAATTCCTGGTCGAGCTTTAGTTGGTATCGAAGTTCCAAATAAATCACTGGAAGTCGTCCCTATTCGAAAAATCTTAGAATCTGAAGTTATGAAAAACTCTAAGAATAAGATTACTGTACCATTAGGTCTAGATGTTTCCGGCAAACCAAAAGTTGCTGACATTGCCAAAATGCCTCACGTTCTTATCGCTGGTCAAACTGGATCTGGGAAATCTGTTTGTGTTAATTCTTGGATCAATAGTATTCTTTTCCGCGCTTCTCCTGACGAAGTTCGTTTAATTATGGTCGATCCAAAACGAGTTGAACTTACTCCATACAACGGCATTCCTCATCTTTTAGTTCCAGTTATCGTTGAACCAGAAAAAGTCATTTCAGCCTTAAAATGGGCAGTTTCAGAAATGGAACGCCGTTACAAAACTTTTACCGAAGTTGGAGCCAAAAATATTGAAGCCTACAACAATCTTTCTGGTTTTCAATCGATGCCATTTATTATTATTTTTATTGATGAATTGGCCGAAATTATGTTATTTTCTCCATCCGAAGTTGAAGACAATGTTTGTCGTTTGGCTCAAATGGCCCGAGCTGTTGGTATCCATTTGGTTTTAGCTACTCAACGTCCGTCAGTCAACGTTATCACTGGTCTTATCAAAGCCAATATTCCAACTCGTTTATCTTTTGCCGTTGCTTCTGTTACTGATTCTCGAGTTATTCTTGATGCCCCTGGTGCTGAAAAACTTTTAGGTCGAGGAGATATGCTTTATATGCCACCAGATTTGGCCAAACCAGTTCGTGTTCAGGGTTGTTTTGTCTCCGACAAAGAAATTAATAATCTTATTGAATTTCTTAAAGCTCAAAAAATTACCGAATATGACGATCAAATCCTTAATCAACCAGTCTCTGGTGGTCGTCCAACGGCCAAGAATGCTCCGTCAACCGGTACTACTCTGGAAGACAAAGATCCTATGTTTGATGAAGCTGTTAGGCTGGTTCAAGATTTAGGTAAAGCCTCATCATCTTTGATGCAACGTCGACTAAAACTTGGTTATGCTCGTGCTGCTAGAGTCTTAGATCAATTAGAACAAGCAGGAATTGTTGGTCCAGCTAATGGGGCTAAACCCAGAGAAATCTTGGTTGCTCACAATAGTCCTGATGATAATGTTGAATAAAACTAAAATATGTTTCAAGCCTCATCATTACTCAAGAATACTCGTCTCGACAAAGAATGGGATTTAGCCGATATCTCCAAAAAACTTAAAGTCCCAGTTAAATATCTTGAGGCTTTAGAAAATGAAGAAGTTGGTTGCTATCCTCAAGAGCCATATTGTTCTTTAATTATCAAAGATTATGCTGATTATTTAGGTTTAACCGGCAAAGACGTTTTAGCCTTATTTCGTCGTGATTTTGAACAAAAAAATAAAACTAAAAAAGCTCTTAAAAATTCATTTTCTTTTACGCCAAAAGTAACTTTCACTATTTCAATTATTCTAATTATCGTTATTTTTATTTTTTATTTAGTCTCTGAGTATTACAAGTTCAATTTACCCCCGAAGCTTAAAATTAATTGGCCTCTTGAGGCTACCGTATCCGCTTCAACAATTGAAATAAATGGGACCACTGATCAAGAATCTACTATCAGAATCAATGACGATTTGATAATGGTTAATAACGACGGTACTTTTCAAAAGAAAATTAATCTTAATACTGGAGAGAATATAATTACCATCCAATCTACTTCACCTAACGGCAAAGCTACTATCGAACAAAAAACAATAAATTCTGCACTCTAATTAAAATTAGTTTATACTAATTATATGGAGATAACTCAAATAATCATCATCATTAGTCTGATTGCTATCACTACTATTATTGTTGTTTCTGGCATCTGGCTAGTCAAACTCTTCAAGCAACTCAACATCACCCTCAAAAAAACCAACGAAATTCTTGACGATACTCATCTTATTACTAGCTCAGTAGCTAAACCAGTCTCTTCAATTTCCGAATTCGTTATGGGTTTTAAAAATGGTTTTTCTTTTTTTAATAAATTTTTTGATAAAAAAGATAAAAACGATGAGTAAATCTTGTAATTGTCAAAACGAAAATTGTTCTTCTGAATCAAACTCAGGATTTATATTTGGTCTTATTTGTGGCGCTATCATCGGAGCCGTTATCGCCGTCATCATTTACAAAAACAATAAATCTGAAGTTTTTGAAAAATTAGAACAAAAGATAAAATCATTTTTTGAAAACCTAATTCCCAAATCAGAAGAATCATCAAACAAATCGGAATCTTCACCTCTAAAATCAAAACCCCCAGTCAAAAAAATAATCGCCGTCGAATCAACAACTAAACCCACCGAAATCACCCCAATTTTTGTCAAAGCCAAAAAACCAATTCCAAAAACTTTTCTCAAACCAAAAAAATAAGACTTCTCCCTTTCTTAAGGGGAGATGTCCCGAGCTTACCGAGGGACAGAGAGGTTTTGAACTGTTATAATCATCACTATGAAAGCTCGTGAATTAAAGGATAAATTCATTAATTTTTTTGTCTCTCAACAACACGTTGAGATTCCTTCTGCCCGTATTATTCCCGAAAACGATCCAACCACTCTTTTTATTTCTGCTGGTATGCATCCACTTGTTCCGTTTTTACTTGGTCAACCTCATCCATTAGGTAAACGTCTGACCGATGTTCAAAAATGTGTTCGTACTGGTGATATTGACGAAGTTGGTGATAAGTTTCACCATACCTTTTTTGAGATGTTAGGGAATTGGAGTCTCGGTGATTATTTTAAAAAAGAAATGATTCCTTGGAGTTTTGAACTTCTTACTAAGCATCTCAATTACAAAATTGAGCAAATCCATGTCACTTGTTTTGCCGGCGACACTGACGCTCCAAAAGATATAGAATCCCATGATTTATGGCTAAAACAGGGGATTCCAGAAGATAGAATTCATTATCTTCCTAAAAAAGACAATTGGTGGGGTCCAGCTAGCACCACTGGTCCATGTGGTCCAGACACTGAAATATTCATCGACTTAGATCCTCAAGCTGATTCAATTGATTTTGAAACTGGTTGTAAAACAGAACGAATTGTTGAAATCGGTAATGACGTTTTTATGCAATATAACAAGACTATCGATGGTAAGTATGAATTACTTTCACAGAAAAATGTTGATACCGGCTATGGTGTTGAACGAAATCTTGCTATTTGGAATGGTTTTACTGACGATTATTTAACTGATATTTGGCAACCAATTATCAAAAAAATCGAAGAAATTAGTAATAAAAAATATTCAGAATTTACCAAGCCAATTAGAATCATTGCTGACCATGTTCGTTCTGCTGTTTTTATCATTACTGATGGGGTAGAGCCAAGCAACAAAGAAGCTGGTTATGTTTTACGCCGTCTTATCCGTCGCAGTATTCGTCAAGGAAAAATTTTGGGTATCGAAACTAATTTTACTTCTCAAATTGCCGATGCTGTTTTGAATAATCAAGACAATTATGCTGGCATTTATCCAGAATTAAATGACAACCGTGACAAAATTATTGCTGTTTTAGACGCTGAAGAAAACAAATTTCGTAAAACTTTAAATAAAGGATTATTTGAAATTAACAAACTTATTGAAAAGAATCATAACGTTTCTGGCAAAGAAGCCTTTACCCTTTATGAAAGTTTTGGTTTTCCCATCGAGATGGTTCAAGAAGAATTAGCTAAAAATAATTTGTCTCTAAATTTAGATGAATTTAATCAAGCCAAAGAAGCTCATCAAAAGCAATCGCAAACTCTTTCTGCTGGCAAATTCAAGTCCGGTCTAGCAGATAATTCCGAAATTATTACTAAATATCACACCACTACTCATTTACTTCATACTGCTTTACGCCGAATTTTAGGTGAACATGTTCAACAATCCGGTTCCAATATCACTGCCGACCGACTTCGTTTTGATTTTTCCCATAGCGAAAAACTAACCGAAGATCAATTAAAACAAGTTTCTGACTTAGTTAACCAACAAATTAAAGCCAATTTAGTTGTCACCAAAGAAACTATGCCTTTTACTCAAGCCCAAAAAGAAGGCGCCATTGCTTTCTTTGGCAATAAATATCCCGAAATTGTCAGTGTTTACACTATTGGTCCAAAAGATTCTTATTTTTCCAAAGAAGTTTGCACTGGCCCTCATGTCAACAACACTAACGAACTAGGAACTTTTGAAATCACCAAAGAAGAATCCGCCGGTTCCGGCAAACGCCGCATTTACGCTGTACTCAAATAATCCATAAAGATACTTTTTATAGTATCCTTATACTATGGAGGGAAATAGTTTTTGGCTAATTTATATTCAAGAAGATCAGGTTTCAGTTTCTCTCGTCTCTAGTGTCGATGGCAAATTCCACGTTTCATCTGTTGGCCCATCAAAAAAATGGGGTGATGATGATAGTGAGCAACTGATTGCTTCTGTCGACGAATCTCTTTCTGTTGCTTCACTCAATGCCAATATTACCGAATCTGAAGAACCATCAACGGCCGCTTTTGTTGTCCCGCCTTTTTGGGTTGGTAGTGATGGCAAAATTTTGTCTCATAAAATTAAACACATCAAAGAAATTTGTAAAAAATTGTCTTTTACTCCAACTGGATTTTTAGCCGAAGATGAGGCATTAGTTGAAGATTCAAACAAAGATGATGGCTTTCCTTCTAGTTTTATTTTAGTCCATCTTAGCCAAAATGAATTTTATCTTTCGTTAGTCTATCTTGGTCACATTAAAGAAAGAATCCATAAAGCCTTTGCCGATGAATTTACCGGCCAGCTATTAGAATCAACTTTGTTGGAAATTAAAACTGAATCTGCCTTGCCTCCACAAGTAATTCTTTTTGGTCAAGTTCAAAATAGCGTCGTTGCTTCACTAAAAAATTATCCTTGGGTAGGTAAAAAAAATATTGAAACATTTCTTCATTTACCAGACATCAGTCATTACAGTGATAATGATTTAATCACTACTTTCACCAGAGTTATTTCATCACAAATGTCACGCAATATTATTAGTAATTCTAAAGTTCTAAATGATGAACCAGAAGAATTAGAAACACTAGAAATCGAGACACCTCCAGAGAACCAAGAGAAACTAAAAAGTTCAGAATTTGAATTAGTTGAGACTTCACCAGAAGATTTCGGTTTCGGAGCGGTTCAAGATGTAGAAGATCCCCAAATAGAATTATCTGAACAACAAATTATTACTTCACAAGTTCCTGAACCAAATCTTGACCCATTTGAACCGTCCGTAATTTTGCCGCCAATTTTTCCCCAAGAAACTATTTCAAAAGAAAAAAAATCATTTACTTTTTTAAAAAAATTTAAATTTCCCAAAATAAATTTTAATTTCAATATTTTTTGGATTATTTTAATAATTCTCCCATTTTTAGCTGTTATTCCTTTTATCTTTGCTTCGGCCAATGTTACTTTATTTGTCAACCCTTATCGATTTGAAAAAACTGTTGAAGCTACTTTAAAAACTGACGCTTCTGAATCTGACATTATTTCTTCCATTATCCCTGTCAAAAAAGAAACTTTTAATGTTGATGTTAAAGCTACTGTCGACACTACTGGTCAAAAAACTATTGGTGAAAAAGCCAAAGGAGAAATTACTGTTTATAACAAACTCGACAAAGCGGTAAATATCCCAAAAGGTTCAATTTTAACCGATTCTTCGGGAAAAAAATTTGAACTAACCACTACCGTTTCTATCGCTTCCAGCAGCTCAGATTTAAGTAAAGGAGTTATTACTCTAGGTCAAACCAAAACCGTCGCTGTCGCTGCTGATATCGGTCCTGAATATAATATTTCTTCTGGAACCCAATTTACATTTAAAGATTATCCCAATACTTCCATAATTGCCAAAGTTGATGCTAATTTTAGTGGAGGGACCAAACAACAAATTAAAGCTGTTGGCCAATCAGACAAAACTGCTGTTCAAACCAAAATAGATGAAGAAATTACCAAAGCTATTGAAGATAAGATTAATCAAACAGTAGGTAGTCTTTCTGGCGTTATTCAAGAAACTATTCAAAGTGATAAGGGCAATCTTGATTTAAGTCGTGAAGTTGGCGAAACCGCTGACGAATTATCAGGTACAGTTACTGCCTCCGTTTCAGTGTTTACTATTTCTTCAACCACCAAAGAGACTGTTATCAAGCAATTTCTTTCAAATGAATCTGACTTTAACAAAATTAATCTTGATTCAAATAATTTTTCTTTGAATTTTAAAGTCAAAAAAGCCACTTCTACCCAAGCCACCACTACTTTAACTATTTCTGGTCAATCACTCCCCAAAATTGATACTTCATCACTTCAAAAAACTCTTTCAGTTAAAACTATCAAACAAGCTGGAAATACTATCAAAAAATTAATTCCACGAGCGTATAATTTCCATATTGAAAGTAAACTTCCACTATTACCTTTCAATTCTAAAAATATCAATATTGAGGTTAAAACAGAAAACTTGTGAGCTATATTTATCTCAAAAAAGATTCGCCCAAAAAATCTCAGCGGGCCAAACGTAAAAAAATTATCGCTTTAATTTTATTTTTAACCGGTCTTTCTGTTTTAGGATCTGCTGTCGTTCCTATTTTAAAATTTCAACTTACTTACTCCTCGAAGCTTAAACAAATCATTGATCCTATATCCTCAAACCGCTCTAGAACTCAACCATCAGTTTTAAGCGATACCGCCGTGGATTACACCCAATTATCAAGTTGGTTTGTTAATTCTACTGACAATCCTAATCTAAGCCAGACTATCGATGCTAAAAACTCGACTTATTATCTTTCTATTCCAAAATTAAAAATAACCGATGCTACCGTTATTCTTGGTAGTATGGATTTAACCAAAAGTTTAATTCAATATCCTCAAACCGCCCTTCCAGGACAACTTGGAAACACCGTAATTTTTGGTCACTCTGTTTTGCCACAATTTTTCAGCTCCAAAAATTATTTAACCATTTTTTCAACTCTTTATAAACTTGAGCAAGGCGATGAAATAATCCTTCGATACGACAAATCTACCTACAAGTATGTAGTCGAAGAAATGTATGAAGTCCAACCAACTGATCTTTCAGTTCTCGAACAACGTTACGACAATAAATCCCTCACCGTCATCACCTGCAGCCCCCCCGGCACCTATCTCCGCCGCCTTATCATCAAAGCTCAATTATCATTAAAGTAATAAAATAAATCAATTTATTTTATTACTTTAATTTGCTGAAAATTTTTTTCATCTAACCCGGTGATACAAATTGGTTGAAATTCAAAACTAGTCATTTCAATTTGGTGTGGAGTTAAAATATGCTCAATAAAAATATCCCTATGGTGTCCTAAAACCCCAGCCCCTACCCAAAATTTCACTACAGAGGTTTTAGCTGTTCCAGTAGCAATAGCACATTTTGTTCGAACATTATTCACTAATATTTTTGATTCATTTCGATAATAAGGTCGGCGTTTTGAAGCCATTGAGTAAGCATCATGAATTAATCTAACTTTCTCTCTCCACAAAGGATCTAATGCTTGTTTTTCATCTAATTTAACATTTAATTCAACTGTTGCTGCTTCTTCAGGTGTAAGTTTTGGTAATCCACCAGGCAGTTCTTTTTTTAAACAAACTAAATTTTGTCTAAACTCTTCATCAAATTGTTTCTGATTGGAATATTGATCAATTAATCGTGTCAGCTTAAAACTAAAATTATCAGGCAAATATTTTTTTATAAATTTTAAAAGTTTTTTAAAACTAGCGATGTATGCAGCTGTATCTTTACAAGATACATTATTTATTTGGGGAACAAAAATGTCCTCTGAATAAAAATCAAAATATACTCCTGGTTTATAAGCTAATGCTATCGGTAGAAGCCATTGAGCAAAATAAATCAAAGTAAACAGTTCTGCCCAATCAACTTTCGGTGACTCCGATAGTCGCCACAATTTGTATCCACCAAAATCCCATACAAATGGAATAGGAAGATTTTTTGAAACACACTCTGTTATAACTCTATCTAAATGTTGTTTAAAATCATCGTCAACTGAATATTTTCTAAATTTTTTAGACAGAACAGTTTTTGAAATAAAACCATTAATATCATTAACATCAACCAAAATTTCTTTTTGGTTTCTTAAATTATTTAATTGACTAATAATATAATCTGCTGGGGTCATAATTGTCTTTTACACATTTCTATATGATATCAAATATATATCATAGTATATAATCTACTCATGAATTGTTTATCCATCGATTATGGTTCCAAAAGAATTGGTATTGCTATCTCTACTGATGGCTTAATTGAGCCACTTTCTGTAGTTAAAAATGATTCAAAATTTTTAGAATATCTTAATCAAGTAATTATTGAATATAAAATTGAAAAAGTTTTTGTTGGTGTTTCCGAGGGTTTATTTGCTCAAAAGACTTTAGAATTTGTTGATTATCTTTCAAAAAATATTTATCTTCCAATTGAAACCGTAGAAGAATCTGTCAGTACTATTGAAGCTCAGGCTATTTTTAAAGCTAACAAAAAACATCAAAAAGATTACAATAATAAAATTGATGCTATTGCCGCGGCAGTTATCTTGCAGCGAGTTATAGGGTAAAATAAACTATGATAAAAAAAATTGTCGCTCCAGTTCAAGCTTGGTTACTTTCTCAAAAGCGTTGTGTCGGTTGTGGTACACCACTTTCCAAAGGAGTCCGCAATCCGGTTCGCGGCCAAACGACAGTCACTTGCCAATGTGGTCGTATCTTTATCCATGATGAAAAGAAAGACACTTACCGCCGAGCTTTATTTGATGAAATCTAAATGATCAAAAAATTTATTATTTCTCTATTTTCATTGATTATTCTGGCTGTTATTGCTGGATTCATTTTTATTTCTGTTTACAATCAGCCTTTGTCCTCTGACGAATCAAGTAAAATATTTACCGTAAAATCAGGTCAAAGTATCAAATCTATCGCTCAAAATCTTGAAGCCTCAAAATTGATAAAAAATAAATACATTTTTATGTATTACAGTTATCGTCTTGGTTTAAACAAAAAAATTCAGGCTGGAAATTTTAAATTAGCTACCAATTTATCAACCAAAGATATTGCTATCAAATTAACTCAATCCGGTGTGACTGATTATTGGGTCAAGATTCTTGAAGGTTTACGTGTTGAAGAATTAACCGATATTTTTCCCGATGATTCTTCCATCAAATCGACTGATTTTATTAAGGCTACTAAGTCCAAAGAAGGCTACATTTTCCCTGATAGTTATTTAATTCCTCAATATTTTACCTTAGATCAGGTTCTTTCTACTATCCAAACCAATTTTGATAAAAAATTTGCTCAAGCCAAAGTTGGCGCCACCAACAAAGAATTAACCGATAAACAAATTTTAGTTTTGGCCTCAATTATCGAGCATGAAGCTCGAACTTTAAAAGTCAAACAAGGTGTCTCTGGCGTTTTAATGAATCGTCTTAATACCGATATGCCGCTTCAATCCGATGTTACCGTTCAATATGCTCGTGACTCCAAAAATAAACCAAAAAAATATTGGGTAGATTTGGCCGCTTCTGACATTAAATCAACTATCTCTGCTTACAATACTTACTTAAATACTGGTTTACCCCCAGCCCCAATTTGTAACCCTGGTTACGATTCTATTTATGCTGCTTTCCATCCCACTGAATCTGACAATATTTTTTATCTCACCGGTTCTGATGGCGTTATGTACTACGCCCAAACCCTCGACCAACACAATCTCAACATCACTAATCACCTAAAATAATCTTTTTTTTAGACATTAGAAATTAGAACTTAGAAATTAAGTTTTATTAATTAGTTCATTGAGTCTTACCCATCTTTCTTTCTTTACTTTCATCGGTACATCGTCTTTATATAATTTTGCACTGACGGTTCCTGGGCGAGGGGAGTATTTGTTTAAGTAAGCAATTTCAAACCCAATTTGGTTACAAATTTCCACTGTCTTTTCAAATTTTTCATCAGTTTCACCAGGAAAACCAATAATAATGTCAGTACTAAACCTAACATCACTAATTTTATCTTTAATTCTTTTGACCAAATCCAAATATTCTTTTTTTGTGTAATTCCGATTCATTTTTTGAAGAATCTCATCATCACCAGCTTGAAATGGCAGATGGACCAATCGATCAATATTTTTATATTTAGCCATCACTTCAATTAAATCATCGGAAAAATCCCAAGGATTATTGCTTACAAACGAAACTTTTTCTAAATCTTTTTCGGCTACTTTTTCTAATAATTCCGGGAATAAACTTTTAAATCTTTTTTTACCCATCGACACAAAACCACAATCATTTAATTCGGCTCCATAAGAGTTTACATTTTGCCCAATTAACAAAATATTTTTATTACCTTCTGCGATAGCTTTGTCTACATCAATCAAAATGTCTTCCATTTTTCGCGAAACTTCTCGACCTTTAGCCTGGGGCACAATGCAATATGAACACATATTAT
>Ga0209373_10001991_pt1 | contig 21874 bp, 18 predicted proteins | sample Higcelweek5metaG_FD_187173 | JGI IMG/M metagenome (GOLD analysis project Ga0209373, IMG submission 187173) | Freshwater pond sediment microbial communities from the University of Edinburgh, under environmental carbon perturbations - High... | ecosystem: Environmental > Aquatic > Freshwater >... | reverse complement strand
CTAAAGGTTTTGTAAAATAGATTCCCGCATTATTGATTAACACGTCCACTCCTTCAAAATCCTCAAAAATCTTACACTTACATGCTTCAATCGAAACCGTATCAGTTACATCCATTTGGTAACAATTGATATTGTCAAGTGCACTAAGCTCAGTGGCCTGCTCTGGATTTCGCATGGTTGCTGCAACATTCCATCCATTTTTTTGAAATAATAATGCTGTTTCTTTTCCTATTCCTTTTGAACATCCTGTTATTAATACTGTTTTCATATGTCTTCTCCTTTTATTATATAACCGTCTGGTATTTTATTGTAGAAATATTATTTTTTATTTACTTCCATATAACCATAAATAAGATAAACTGACATCACTTTAATTGTTTGATAAAAGTCTCTATGAAATACCTCAAGACCAGGAGTCAATATTGCTTGTTGCACTACTGACGAAGCATTTGCTTCCTTATATGCGCCTACCAAACATACAAACATATGATTCAATAGTAGCATTCCCTGACCAGACTGAATACATGGCATGATGATTTCAATCAATTTTCCCATATTGCACATCTCATTTTTAAGTGAAGTTTTAAATTCAATAGCTCTCTCTAGACTGATATTCTGCTCCAAAGTGTCATCTAAAATAGAAAATAGTTTCACTAATATAGCGTTCTTCATAGAATTTACAATCAAATCCACAAATTCTTCAACGCAACAAGACCTTCCTTCCACTACGATCCGCTGCATGTCCTTCTGAAAAGTATGACTCCAGTCAATGATTGTCCGTTGCGCAATTCTAAGAAACAACTCCTCTTTTGAAGGAAAATAAATAAATATAGTCCCCTTGGCTATTCCTGTGTCCTTTGCAATTTTTGCCATTGTAATATCCTTATACTCACTACAAATCAACAATTTTTCCGCAGTAAAAATAATATCTTCAATCCTCTGCTTTTTTTCTTCATCACTAATTGCCCTTTTTACACTAGTCATTTCATTTCTCCACTTCGGTTCCTCTATATTATTATGAATGACCGGCGGTCATTTGTCAACAATAACTAACCCTTCTGCACTCATACACATACTATAACTCCTATTTTACGAGCAAAATACCTTTTCAAATAATACCTATCGTTATAAAACTATCAAATTCCTTGGCTCAAATACCAATATTATTTTCTTTAAGATTTTGACGTATTTTTCGATACATAATAATCGGACCATCTCCGCTTATTAATTTCTCATTCGATCGAAATGAAGATTCTTTAGGTGTCTGTGTTATAACTACTCGCTTATCCTGTCTCTCTATCACTTTATCCATATAATTTCCTATATATGCAATTATTGTATTAATAAATCTGCTTTTTGTAATTTTATTATAAAATCTTATGTATAAAATAGTATTCTCATCATCTACTGGTGCAAAATAAATAATTATTTTTATTTTATCACTAATATGATTCATCCATATATTTGGAAAAATGAAATTCAAATTGGTATCCTTGATAACACATTCCGATGCCGGTTTCGGTAACTGCCCCATATCTACTTCATTGTTTGCGCTTGTTCTTAAAACACCGTTCTCCCACTCCACTTTAGGCCCGTTAATTAGTGTTTTATTTCCTTTTCCTATTGTATTGTAATGTACAATTGGTACATGCACAGTATCTAATTGATTTTCGATGCACCTCGAATAATGAGAACTCCAATGGTCCTCCATTTCTTTATAAACATATGAATCATCCACGAAATGATCAAAGAAAGGTAATTTCTCCTGTACCTCCTCTTCATCACCATACCACAGATAAATGATGCCATTTTTCTCTTTCACCAAATAGCACTGCACTTGAAACCTTTTCATATCTTCTGTCGATGCACGTCCATTGGCCGGTATAAACATACATTTCCCGTTTATATCAAACTCAAGTGCATGAAATGGACATTGAATACAATCTCCGACTACAGCACCTATACTTAATGCCGCGCCTCTATGCGTGCACTGATCAACAACACACCCAAGCTCACCTGTAGAAGTTCTAAAAAGTGCGAGCTCTAGATTTAAACGTTTCACCCCTACTATCTTATCTTTCTTAACTTCTTTTGATGGAAGAATTGCATACCATAAATTTCTAATCATATTTATATCTCCCTCGTCTAGAATCATACGGTTTTTATGATTTTGATTGTGTCCACTTATTCTTTTTATAACCAATAATTAATAATAAAACACCAATAATCAAAGGCACAAGCATATAAATGACTAATTCTCCATACATAAACAGCCCCGCTATCAAACCAAATCCAACCGGAATTGTTATCAGAAATCCACCCAGCTTTTCAAATATTATGCCAATTGCAAGTCCTATGAACATAATGGGAAAAACAGTCAGCCATATATTGTCCCAGATTGTATAATTAGGATCTAGAAAGGGCAATGGATTACCATAACCCAAATAAAATGGAATTCCAAATGCAATCACTCCAACTGATAGTACTCTAGTAATCCATTGCATTATTTTAAGCTTTTTATAATTCATAACTCCCTCCTTTACTGTTGTTTCTAGCTTCTTAAGTTACCATACTATACTTGCAAACTTCCACTCTTTTCCTTTGGCAATAATAAAAATACCATTAGTCCAATGATAAACAGCGGAATAATACCCAAAATACTAAATCTGGCATTTCCCGTTAGTGTCGTCGTCAAAGACATCACAGTAGGACCAATGATAGCCGCAAACTTTCCAAAAATATTATAAAATCCAAAAAATTCATTTGAATTTTCCTTTGGAATAATCTTCGCATAATATGACCTGCTGAGTGCTTGAATTCCGCCCTGCGCCGAACCAATCAGTGCTCCAAGAATAAAAATATGCCAAACAGATGTTATGAAAAATGCGGCAATGCAAGCAATAATATAGGTAAAGATGCCTATTATAACCATACCTCTGGTTGAATACTTTTTAGCCAGATTGCCATACAGAACAGCACATGGAAAGGCAATAATTTGAATAACAAGCAGTATTCCCAGTAATGTAAACGTATTCATCGAATCATTACCTAGAACCGATGTAGCATATGGCACTACCATTTTAATAATAGTATCTACACCATCTATATAAAGAAAATAAGCAATTAAAAAAATGACTACAATTCTATGTTGCTTTATATTCTTAAAGGTGTTTGCCATTCTTTTAAAACTATTAATTACTATTTTAGGCTCCGTTTCAAGATAATATCGTTGTTTTACATCCTTTACCATTGGTATGGTCAATAGTCCCCACCAGAGAGCTGTTATAATAAATCCAATCTGATATCCAATCGCTTTATCCATCCCCAAAATAAAAATCAATAAAAGGCTGATGCCGAAAGGAATAACACTGGAAATATATCCAAATGCAAAGCCTCTCGTAGAAACCTTATCCATTCTTTCATCATCAGTAACATCCACCAAAAAGGAATCATAAAAAATATTGGAACCAGCAAATCCAATCACTGACAAAATAAAGAAGATAATCAATAACTGCCATTGCCCACTTGCTGGTGAGATAAATGCCAGTGAAAACGTGGCTAATACTCCAAGTATCGCAAAAAATATGAAAAATCGTTTTTTCTTGTCTTTGTAATCTGCAATCGTACCTAGAATCGGGCTAAGTATCGCTACCAAAATACTTGCAATGGAATTAAAATACCCTAAATCCATACTGCTTTTTACATTATCAAACATGCCAAAAATAATTGGTAATAAAGCAGTTGTAACCGCCATGGAATATGCCGAATTTCCACAGTCATATAACACCCATGATCTTTCCTCTTTACTTAGTTTCATATATACCCCCCACGCTCTTACTATAATAATATCCTATTATATAATAGTATCATAAAGTTTTAGAAAAGAAAACATAACTCTCATCTACTACCATAGAAACTATAATACACGATTACTTTCTGATTATTTATGCTTTCTTCAAGATATACACATACTCTATTAGCTTCCCCACATACTACCTGTAGCGTCTCTCCATTAGATAATTCTGCCCTATACCCTGGATAATACAGCAAAGGTAATTGAACAAATGCTCCCTGCTGCTGTGCATTATAAGAAAATTCTACTTCTGTTCCTTCTTTATGATATTCAGAAATTTCTGCGCCACTTGCCCAATAAGCGGTGTCCTCAAAGCTTTCTGGTTCAGTTCCAGTTGGCCAATATTCAGGATGCGCAAAATCTGTAAATCCTCCACTGATTTTTGTAATGTAGACATCCTGCTGCAGATATTCATCCATGACTTCATAGGCACCAATCAAACCAGTTATGATAAGCAATACCAGAACTTCCCGCTTGTATTTTTTTAATATCGCTGTGTTTTCAATGACCAATCCACTGACAATTGCTGCGGCCACTGTTACAATACTTAAAAACCTAAATGGAAACTGAATCGTACTCATCAGTTTGCTTATGACATCTATCCTTAATAAAGTCCTCCACGGGAAAAGCGTAGTAGAAGCAAATAACATGGCACCGCAAACTATCAGCAGTGCTACAATCAATATATGAATATTACTTGTCTCTTTCCGTTCTTGTTTATCATGATATAACAGATAAAAACAACCCATTAGTATAACAAGCCCACCTATCATGCCTATCGAAAGCTGCATTTCTGGACCAATCCCCTCGCTCACTGATAACGTTGTAAACGTAGAAGCCTTCGTCATTAGTAGCTGCCCTGGAAATGCTGCATCATCGTAGAAATCAAGATTCTGAATACGGTTCAGCCCCAAAGAACTTTTTGTAAAAATATAGACAGGAATGATATACCAACTATTTAGTATTAAAAAAGTAGTAATTGCTTTCCCCAATACAAAATATCTTTTTTCGGACAGCAGATATTTAAAAAATATAATTCCCAACATAACAGAAATCATCGCGGCAAAAATGCAACTTAACATATGTGAATGTAATATTCCGGAATACCCTATTACCAGTAAATACCACTTATCCTTATTCTCTAAAAAGATATGATAAATACCGGCTATGACAAGTGGTAAAAATATCATGGCGGTCACTTCGCCAAGTGCTCCCCTTATATATAAATCGCTCAGTCTGTAGGGTGACAGCATATATATGATACATGCTGCCATTGATGCATAATTGGATTTCGTTATTGTTTTTGCTGAATAATAAGTTACTAACAGCGTTACAATATTAATTAAAACAAGAAGGCTCTGGTATGCCGTTACCATCGAAACATTACAAAGTCGTAGTCCCGCTGGGAAATATAAAAATAAATTAGGATAGGCAAATCCCAGCACCCCAAAACCATTGTTAGAATTAGGATAAATCATTGCAGGAAATTGATGATCCAAAATTGCATCTTTGACACCTTCGATTCTCATCAAATGCCCATCAAGATCATGCCCATAAATCAGATAATCTGTAAGTAAGGGATAGCTTGTGAAAATAACCAATCCTAGTAGTACTAAAAAAACCCGCTTATTCTCGTTTGAGGCTTCTTGAAAAATTCTAAAATATAATCCAATATACAAAAGTATGGCAAATACTATAAAAATCGCTGCATAGTAAATTGCATCATTATAAAATGTTGTGTCTGTCCAAAGTTCGTAATTATATAATTGAAATTCATTTTTTTCATATTCATCAAACATAAAGTGAAATACATCCGTGTTACCCGTCACCTTAAAATCCAAAACATAATATGCCGATTCCTTATTCGCTTTTAAAATATCTTTTATTTGGTTCTTAAAATCAATAAATACTGTGATTGGAACATCTGTGCTACATGCATAATTCAATACAAGCTTATAGTTTCCCTTCGGTAATGCTAGCTGATGTGTTTCGGCTGTTGTCTCTTCCGTTATCAGGACCTCGTTCTTGACCATCTTGTAACGGTTGTCCATTGCGTTCAAAAGTAATAAAAATGTAATGATGCAAGTTATAATGATATAAATAATTGTGTCCTTTTTATTCATGATTTCTAATCTCCTAAATACAAATAATAAGCGTCTATATTCATTGCATATTTTCACATGTTCCTCCGTATAGAGCAACATTTCCTACTTGATAACTATGTGATATAGTCACAGTTAATATAATAGATTTTGTTTATGATTTATTTAACAAGTATATCATAAAATGACAAATTATAAATACAAATTATTTATGATTATTTGCTGTTACTATTAACTATGGAATTAGCCCCCATGAAAGGATTAACCTTATGAAAAACAAAAAAAATTTTTTATTTCTGTTCCTCATTGCTTTTTTATTAAGTGGATGTGCTTCGGATAATGAATCTTCTAGTTCTTCTGCTAATTATAAAAAAATAACTGCCGAAGAAGCAAAAACTATGATTGATCAAGATGATAGTATTACTATTCTAGATGTTCGGACAGTGGAAGAATATGATGCAGGACACATTGAAAATGCAATTTTGATTCCTGATACTTCCATCATAGATACTGCTGAGAGCATTCTTACAGACAAATCTGCCACTATCCTAGTGTATTGCCGAAGTGGTCGCAGAAGTGCTTTAGCTGCAGCAAGTCTTATCTCTCTTGGCTACACAAATATTTATGATTTTGGTGGCATAATTGATTGGGAATATGATATTGTTATAGAATAACAGTTCCTACAAAAAAACAAATCTGATTTATGTAGTTTACTATTTTCTGCTATAAGATATATAATAGACACAACTAAATTACGTGAAAACGAGGAAGTAAAATGTATCAAAATGATGAGCCTGATAAAAATATGCCCCAATATCAACGACGTATTCGATATAAAGGCACTTATCCAAAAGCCTTTCATGAAAAATATAAAGAATTGCATCCCGAAAAGTATGCCTCTACAGTAACAAAGGTTATGCAAAAAGGAGGTACCCCTGCTGGCATGCATCTTCCTATTTGTGTCAATGAAATACTGACTTTTTTGCAAATCAAACCTGGACAGACAGGATTAGATGCAACACTTGGGTATGGTGGGCATGCACTTGAAATGCTTAAGTGTTTAGATACAAGTGGTCAATTGTATGCAATTGATGTCGACCCCCTCGAATTACCACGTACCAGAGAGCGTTTAGAATGCTTAGGGTATGGATCTGAAATCTTAAAAATCAAGCAGATAAATTTTTCTCAAATTGATCAGCTTATTTCTGAATCTGGACTATTTGACTTTATATTAGCAGACTTAGGAGTCTCATCTATGCAGATAGATAATCCGGAAAGAGGGTTTTCTTTTAAATCTGATGGCCCACTAGATCTGCGCCTGAATCCAGAAATAGGAAAGTCTACCGCAGAACGTCTTAAAGAAATGACTTATGATGAGCTACAAGGTATGTTAATAGAAAATGCTGATGAACCTCATTCCATAGAAATTGCCCGTGCTATCCTTTATAACTTAAAAAAAGGGATTGCTATATCAACCACAACCCAGCTCAGGACTATTATACAAACTGCGCTGAAAAGTATTCCTCATATTACTGATGATGAAATAAAAAAGTCTTGTCAGCGGAGCTTTCAAGCTCTGCGAATTGATATTAATAATGAATATGAAGTACTAGATACGTTTCTTGAGAAACTACCTCATGTTCTCGCACCTGGTGGACGTGTTGCACTACTCTCCTTCCACTCAGGCGAGGATCGTCGTGTGAAAAAATCATTTAAGCATCTTTTAAATGAAGGTGTTTATCGTGAAATAGCCCCTGCACCAATCCGCCCATCATCCGAAGAGTGCTATATTAATGGACGAGCACGTTCTGCCAAATTGCGTTGGGCAATCAAATCATAGTTTTTTTAATCATTTCTTACTCTTCTGATTTGCTTTAAAATTCAAATTTTCTACAAAAAGGTGATGTAATACCTGAAAATTGTGATTTCTTTGTGAATGTTTTGTGTCTTGTATTATGTATTTTTTCTTTATTCCGATAGATAGTTATATAAATAGCAACAACTATATACTACGCTATGGATGGCGCCTTAATCAATGGATTGATCTTATTTGATTAAGGCATTTTTATATCATGGAGGATAAGAAAACTCAACTTTCACATAACACAAGGAGGAATTAAGTATGGAAATCAGTAATTTATCACAGTATTGGGCACAAATTCTGATACAAAAGCAAACAACAGAGAAAGAAACCGTACAGCGTGAGCAACAGCTCACAGATTCACAGACCGAATCGGCAGTGGATCAATATATCCCTTTACAGGCAGTTGACGCTGATATGCCAATGCCAAGTGAAATGTATAATGAGCTCGGAAGTATGGCAAGTGAAAGGCCTCCAATGCCTCCTATGCCAACAACAGTAGAAGAAACAGATGAGACGGAAGAAACAGATGAGAGTATTGCTACAGCAATGGCTGCTGCTTATGCTACCGCATCTGAGACGGCACAAGATTCTAGTAGTATAGACGATACCTTTGATAGTATCTTGAGTCAAATTTCAGAGACCATGCGTGTTAACAAAGACAACATTATATCTACTATGGAGGAATTAGGCCTTACAGCTTCCGATTTGTTAAGTGAAGAGGGTATGAGTACTCTTACAGATGCCTTAAATTCTAAGGCAGAGGCGATGGGACTTCCTACGATAGCAGATTTAGATACCGCAACATCCAGCCTTTCTGACTTTGCTGCTAGTGCTGTTGAAAGTTTGAAAAGCAATCTGTCAATTGAAGATGACGAACTTGCAATACTAATACAGGCTTTTTTGGATAAAATAGCTGATTTGGCTGATGAAACAACCGACGATACTGCAAGTAGTACCATAACTGAAGAGGTCTAGTCTACAATTCCGCGAGATTAAAGGATAGATTATAGTAACCATAAAGATAATCCTCCTGCATCACTTGTTATGAAAAATGATGCAGGAGGATTTAATAGATAGCCATATCTGCCTTTTATAAATCAAGGTCTCTATTTATTGTCTCTCTGACGATTCTGACATTCACTGCAATACCCATATAGATACAATTTGTGTCCCGAAATTGTGAAATCCGTTTCATGTTCCAATTCTTTTTCATATGAATGTAACGGACAACTTTGAATTGTCACTATTTTTTTGCATCCAATACAAACCAGATAATGCCGATGTCCTATCCTGTTATATTCAAAAAGCATCCTGTCATCATCAATAATACTAATCTTCGTGACCAGGTCCACCTGTGTCAACGATTCTAATGTACGATATACTGTCGACAGATTTATTTCTATCTTATTCTCTTTCAATACAAAAAAAATCTGTTCCGCAGGCATAGGTTGTTCACTTTTTATTAAAACGTCTAAAATAGCATTTCGACATTTTGTATATTTTAAACCACATTCTTTTAATTGATCTCTATACTCTGGGCTTTTCTCCATTTTATCCTCCGGTCTCTAGTCCTTTATTTGCTGTCTTTCTGCCATTTGTTTTCTTTTCATTTTAGTATAAATTGCACAAATCATATATGCTACAAAATAGAAAACAACTGCAATGATTACGATACATGCTCCAGAGGCAATATTCATTAAATATGAAATCCATAAGCCAGTAATACAAAATAATATCCCAAAAGCAATCGCATAAACTATTCTACCCTTTAACTTTGAAGAAAATAATCCAGCCGTTGCGGCTGGTGCTATGAGTAGTGCGAGAACCATAATGATTCCAGCCACTCTAATTAGGACCACAACCGTCATCGCCACTAATACTAGCAACAGGTATTCCAAAAAAGCCGTTTTTACACCTATAATAGAAGCAAATTCTTCATCAAAAAGATATGCCTTCCAGTCATTAAATAATGCTATTACCACAAATACCACGATACATGTGAGGATTATCATTAACCGCAAATCCATTTTGGTGACCGATAAAATATTTCCAAATAAATATGAACTTAAATCTGGCGGATATCCAGGCATTAATGCGATAAACACAATTCCAAGGGCCATGCCCATGGACCAAAGCAAGCCAATAATAACATCTGATTGAACGCCACCTTTTCTTTTTATATAGCCGATTCCTATTGCAGCACTAACTGAAAAGAAAAATGCGCCTAAAATGGGTTCAATCCCCAGGAAATATCCAAGTCCCACTCCCCCATAAGCAGTATGCGCAATTCCACCGCTCATCATTACCAGTTTCTTTTCGACTATAATGACTCCCATAATTCCGCAGACAACGCTAGCCAGTATGCTTGCAAGAAAAGCATTTTGCATAAATTGATACTCAAATAAAGCGTTAATCAATTTGTGTTTCCTCCTCATGTTCCTTCAATACTCTGTGGGGCACACCATGTGCAATCAAATCAACTGGACACCCATATAACTTATTTACAATCGTCTGGCTGAGCTCCGGTTCCCCATGGTAGACTAGACTTTCATTCAAACATGCCAGTTTATGAACTTTTGACGAAATCGCCAAAAGATCATGTGTAACAAGAAGTATCGTCATTTCTTTATTCAAATCTTCAAGTAACTGATAAATCTGTTCTCTAGAGGTTGCGTCAACACTAGCCGTCGGTTCATCCAAAAGTAACAGTCTCGGACGCATGGTTAGTGTTCTGGCAATTAATAGCCTTTGAAATTCCCCCCCAGACAATTCTGATATCTGCCGCTCGGCCAGGTCAACAATTCCAACACGTTCTAGCTGCTCATATGCCACTATCTTATCTGCCTTTGAATATCTCATAAATGGTGATAATCCCGTCCCTAAGCGTCCTGTCAAAACAACCTCGAATACTGATATGGGAAATCTTCTATCCATAGCAGCAAATTGTGGAACATACCCCACTTCTCCCCTGCTATTTCCAGGCTCCTTTCCAAAAATCCGGATACTCCCAGTTGTGACTGGAATCAACCCTAGCACTGCCTTTAATAAAGTTGATTTACCGCCACCATTAGGCCCAATAATCCCCAGAAATTCTCCCTGCTCAATATCTAAGCAAATATTCTTTATGGCCACTGTTTTTCCATAATATACAGATAAATTTTCAATTTGAATTACTTTTTCCATTACTGCATAGTCTCCGCCATAGTTTTTGCCATATTTTTGAGATTATCAATATAATCCTCCGCTAATGGAGAAAGTTGAATTGTTTTTCCCTCAATTTCTTCTGCAAAAGATGCAGATTGGCTACTATCCATTTCTTCTTGATAAAAAATTACCTTAATGTTTTCTTCTTTCGCCAAATCAATCATATCTTGTAAATGTATCGCTGTAGCTTCTTTTCCTTCTTCCTCTAATGCATACATCTCTATCCCATAATCATCTGCAATATATCCAAACGCGGGATGATATACTATAAACTTTTTACTTTGCACACCCTCAAGTGAATCTTTTATCTGCTGGTCCAGTTCATCTAACTGTGCTATATATGTTTCAGCATTTTTATTATAAGTACTTTTATTCGCCTGGTCAAGCTCTCCCATTTCACGCGCAATCACTTCAACCATCACTTTTACTCTTTTGGGTGAAAGCCAAATATGTGGATCTCGCTCTCCTGAAGCAAACTCTCTATCTTCATAAACTGCTGCAACTTCATCCTGCAGAGAAATCACTTTAACATCACCAGCATTAGGCAATATATTAGTTTTTTCTGTTGGTACCCCAATCGAAAAATAAATCGCAGCATCGTTAAACGCTTCTATTTCTTGTGGTGTTGGTTCATAATTTTCAGGACTGCTTCCAGGTGGTATTAAAGTAACTACCTGTACTAAATCTCCGCAAACTGCATTCACAAAAGTCTGCTCTGGTACAATAGATACTGCTATGATAGGTTTTTCTTGACTCGTTTCACTTTGTATCTCATTACTGCACCCAGCGAAACATAATATACTCAGTACAAGCATGCTTCCAATTAAATTTTGCATCAGTTTTTTTGTTTTCATATTTTTACCTGCTTTCTTTTAAAAATATATGATGTCTATCACCTATTTGCAAGTGCGATTCATTTGCATTTACTATTATATGACGACCACTCTTGCGTGTCAATCATTTCTGCAAAAAAGATTGCTCCCACTTTACTGATTTCAATATTCTACTCAAATACTGTTTTTGCCACATCATCCTTCCCTTAGCTCCGACGAAAACTTCAATTCCAAACGCTAAGATTTTGTTCTTCTTACCCGTATGCTATACATTACATAGTATTATATAGTGTGACATATGTCATTTTGGAGCAATAAAAACCATGACAAATGACAATGGAATCAGTAGTGTACATTTTGTAAAATAGGGAGATGCGACATGGGCATAGGCTTGAAACACTATTGAACATGCATGTCTGTGTTAGAACATAAAAGGTTTTGAGGAGGGCAATATGAAGAAAATATTAAATGGGAACAAAAACTTGGTACGCATCGGAGGAGTATTGGTATTGGTAGCATTGGTGGTATTGGTTTATGCCGGCTTCATCAACAAACCTCAAGCTTTCATGACAGAAACAGTGACCGTCGGCAGTATTGCTGAAATCGTCGATGTAACGGGCAAAGTCAGGGGTGAAACAGAAAAGGTATACTATGCTGAGGTTTCTGCCCCAATCGCAAAAATGGAGCTGGAAGTTGGGGATGAGATTGAACAATCAGAACAGATTGTGATATATGAAACTACAGATTTGGAGCATATGAAGGAAGAAGCGGAACTTCGGGCAGCTGCTAGCGAAAGCGGTGTGAAGGCAAAGGTAGCGCAAAGTAACCAGAATGCTTCACGTTATGCACAGGCTGCTGCAGACGAACAGACATATCAGTACTTGTACGCATTAAGTCGTATGGATGCAGATACATTAGCGCAGGGACAATATCAGGAAGCATGTGATATTAAGTGTGAGGCAGACAGTATCAACAAAAGGATTGCAGATAAAAATAAATCCATAGCGGAGAAGACTAGCAGATTAAATTCATTACCGGATAAGACGACAGAGGAAGCCAAGAATCTGATTGGAGATATTGCTTCCCTAAATGGCGAGGTGGCAGGTATGCAGGGATCACTTACAGCCCTTCCATCAGAAGAAATGACTCCTTCAGAAAATGCACATGCCACCTACGACGGAAATTTGATGGAGGATATTACACATAACTGGACGCAGGCGACGACAGAAGCAAATACATATGAATCTCAAATTATGAACCAATATGCGAAAGAAGAACTGGAGTCAAGCCATCAGTTGAATGAACTGAGTTTACAGACGACACAGGAGAACCTAGAGAAAGCATATCGTGGCGTTGCAGCAGAATTCAGTGGTGTCGTGAAGGAGGTATCGGCTAAAGCAGGTGCGGTTGTAGCAAAGGGAACCCCCCTATTTACTGTTGAGTCTACAGATGCGCTACGAGTAGATGTTGAGATTTCAAAGTATGATATTGGAAAGATTAGTATCGGACAAAAATCACAAATCTCTTTTGCGGGTCGTACTTATGCAGGAACGGTATCAGAAATTAAGCGACTAGCAATAGAGGATTCTTCAGATAAGGCAAAGATCACTGTCGGTGTGCACATTGATGACCCGGATCAGGCTATTATTCTTGGAATAGAAGCAGATGTAGATATTTATACCGACGAAAAGAAAGGTACATTATTAATACCGGCTTCTGCGCTCTATGCAGATGAAGCAGGTGATTACTGCTATTCTATCGAGGACGGTAAAGTAGTCAGAAAAGATATTGTTACAGGACTTTCTTCAGAGTCATCAGTAGAAGTGCTCGAGGGACTGGCCAATGGTGAGCATGTCATTACGGATGCTGTTACCGATGAACAAATCGGACAGAAGGCGGTGGTAGAATGACCCCATTGATGGAGTTTCATAGTGTCTCAAAGGAATACAGAAATGGAGAACGTATTTTTTATGCGCTGAAAGATGCTAGTTTTTCAATTGATGCTGGAGAGATGGTTGTAATTCTAGGCCCATCAGGAGCAGGCAAGAGTACTTTGCTTAATCTGCTTGGCGGAATGGATTCAGCCTCCGATGGTTCTATTCTGTTCGAGGGAAATGACCTGACAAATTATACCGACAATCAATTAACACAGTATCGTGCCCGAAATGTTGGAGTCGTATTTCAATTCTACAATTTGATTCCAACACTAACTGCCTATGAAAATGTTGCTTTAATGAAGGATTTGGAGGAAATCGGACTTTTTGGAAACAAACGAAATGAAGTAATCGATGAGGAACGGATGAAGCCAGCAGAAGCATTGGCGGCAGTCGGATTGGCTGAACATATGCATCAGTTTCCTTCGCAATTATCAGGCGGTGAGCAACAGAGAACTTCCATAGCACGTGCGATTGCAAAAAATCCCAAGCTTCTACTGTGTGATGAACCAACGGGTGCACTAGATACAGAGACCGGACGAGAGGTATTGTGTTTACTACAACGAATGAGTCGCGAAAAAAAATGTACCGTTATTATGGTGACACATAATAGCATTTTTTCCGATATAGCAGATAAAGTGATTCGTGTCAAAAATGGCGGAATCAAAGAAATTATAATCAATGATCATCCCAAGGATGCAGATGAGGTGGGTTGGTAATGCTGAAAAGAAAAGTATGGAGAGATCTGCGGCAGAACCTGACTCAGTTCATGGCTATTTTTCTCATGTCATTACTTGGCATGTGGATCTATGGCGGTATGGATGCTGAGAGTACAGGTGCCTCCAGAGTTGCAGCGCGATTTTATGAAGAATATAATCTGGCTGATCTATGGGTTATGGGCGGTGCTTTTTCTGATGAAGAAGCAAGAACGATAGAAAAAATTCCGGGAGTGATATCAGCTGAACGGAGAATGATGGTTACCGGTGAATTAGATATTTCCTCCGGTGATGATGAGGTGCAGACCTCAGAGGTGAAAAAACCCTCCATGCAGATCGGATTTTTGACTGACTATCAGATGAATCGTTTTGAGATTATGGAGGGTGAAGACTTCACACCGGAGACAGAGGGTGTTTGGATTGATCGTTTTGTAGCAAAGAAACATCATCTGAAAATAGGTGATACTGTATATTTTAAGATAGATGGGATTACAATCACCAGCATTTTAAAGGGTGTTATTCGTACACCCGAAATGGTTTATTATGCAGACAGCACGGATATCACAGCAGAGTATGGAGATCACGGATATGCATTTTTAGCGGCTGACTCATACCCATCTGTAGAACCTTTGGCATACAATCAGATTGTGGTTGATACCAAGAATGGATCCGTAGAAGAACAGGATGCTATGAAAGAATCAATTGCACTGGCACTTGACAGGGATAATATCGTAGTATCAGATCGTTCTCAGACAATTGCATACAATACTTTTCAATCAGAAATGGCACAACATAAATCCATGGGAGCACTATTTTCAGGTGTGTTTTTACTGATTGCTGTGCTTGGCATTGTGACGACTATGACCAGACTGACCTCTAATCAGCGGATTCAAATTGGAACACTGAAGGCTTTGGGCTTTTCCAAAAAAGTGATTACCAGACATTATGTATCTTACGGATTTTTACTGAGTCTTGCAGGCTCCACGGCTGGGATGTATATAGGTGCAATGACATTGCCGCGTATTATTTATCCGGCATTTGAAGGTGGATATGAACTTCCTGCGCTGAAAGGACAATTGTCTTTAGGTCCCTATGTTGCTGTTTTGATTTCAGTAGCGTTATCTACAATGGTCAGTTATCTGTCCTGCCGCAAAGAACTGGCAGACCCACCGGCAGTCACACTCAAGCCCGCGGCTCCGAAAAAAATCAAACATTCTGCATTCGAAAAAAGCAAAGCATGGTTATCTATGAGTTTTTCATCTCAGTGGAATGTACGGGATATACTACGCAATAAAGCTCGTTCAATCATGGGCATTATAGGCGTCAGCGGATGTACAATGCTGATGATCTGCGCCTTTGGCTGCAGTGATTCCACGTACTCGTTAATAGACTGGATGTATGGCGGACTGATGACTTCCGAGTATAAGATTACACTATCGGATAAGGCTGACTATGGCACGGCCGTGGATTATGCCAATCAATATAAAGGGCAGTTGTTACAGGAATCTTCTATAGAGATTTTTGCAGAAGATATCAGAAAGACAGGCTCGTTAACAGTTTTAGATGCTGGAAATTATATGCATTATAAGAATGCATCCTTAAAAAAAATACAATTGACAGAGACAGGTGTTGCATTGTCATACAAGATGGCACAGAATCTCGGAATTGGTCAGGGTGATTTCATTAAGTGGCATATCGTAGGTGAAGATGAATGGGAAACCACCAGAGTAGTACAGATTTATCGTGATCCGATGACACCTGGCATTACTATGACGAGAGCGGTCTTTGAGGGATTGAACCATAAATTTGCACCCACCTCAATTTTAACCAATATGGAAGTGGACAATGGTCTGACAGAAAACAAATCAATACAGGCAATATTGAATATCGCGCAGATGAAAGCCGATTTCGCCAAAAATATGGAGGGCATGAATATGATGATTACTATGATGGTCATGGCTGCTGTAATATTGGGTATTGTTGTTCTCTATAATCTGGGAGTTCTGTCTTTTGTAGAAAAGACGCGTGAAATAGCAACTCTGAAGGTACTGGGATTTCAGACGAGAAAGGTTCGAACGATTCTGCAAACGCAGAATATATGGATTTCCATCATGGGAATACTGGTCGGATTGCCTCTCGGATATGGTCTGCTTATACTTATGTGTACGACCATGTCAGATAATATGGATCTTGTTCCAATCGTTGGATTTCCATCCTATCTGATTTCCATGGGCGGAACTTTTCTTGTATCCGTAGGCGTGAATTTTCTGCTGTCAGGCAAGGTAAAGACAATCGATATGGTGGATGCATTGAAGGGTGTAGAGTAATGGTTTTCTTCTATATAAAGGAATGAGCCTATTGATTCAGACTCATTCCTCTAATTAATATAATGATAAACTTTCTATTGGTTGCTAACTAAATAAAATATTATTCATAACACTTTCTAAATACTCCTGCCTTCCTGAACCAGGGAGTTCTGGTTTTCCCATTTTAATTGCATAATCAGACAACTCCTCTAAAGAAGTTTCTCCTTTTCGGATTTTTAAGCCTATTTCACTTTCAAAACTTGCGTATTTTTCTTTTACAAATTCATCAATACGTCCGTCCTCTATCATTTCAGCCGCCTTGATAAGTCCCAAAGCAAATGTATCCATGCCGAGAATATAAGCCTCAAACATATCCTTATGTGAATAACTTGGACGCCTTGTTTTGGCATCAAAATTTAATCCGCCGGTCAGCCCTCCAGCTTTAAGCACTTCATACATACATAGTGTTGCATCATAAACATTAGAAGGGAACTGATCCGTATCCCAACCTAGGAGATAATCTCCCTGATTTGCATCAATACTTCCAAGCATTCCATTGATTGCACTAATTCGCAATTCATGTTGAAAAGTATGGCCTGCCAGTGTGGCATGATTTGCTTCTATATTCATTTTAAAGTCTTTGTCTAGTCCGTATTGACGCAGAAATCCAATTGCTGTTGCTGCATCAAAATCATATTGATGCTTCATTGGTTCCTTTGGCTTTGGCTCAATATAAAAATCTCCTTCAAACCCTATCTTTCTTCCATATTCTACCGCCATCTTCATTAGTTTGGCGATATTTTCAACTTCAAACTTGATATCCGTATTCAATAATGTCTCATAGCCCTCTCTGCCACCCCAGAATACGTATCCTTTTCCGCCTAGTTTTACGGTACAATCCAATGCTTTTTTCGCCTGTGCCGCCGCAAAGCAAAAGACGTCAGCTGAATTTGAGCTTCCTGCACCATTCATATAACGTGGATTAGAAAACATATTAGCCGTTCCCCAAAGAAGTTTTATTCCTGTACAATCCATTTTTTCTTTAATATAATCTGTAATTTCATCAAGTCTTCGATTTGTCTCTTCAATTGTATCAGCTTCTGGTACAATATCCGCATCATGAAAACAAAAGTATGAAATACCTAATTTCTGCATAAATTCAAATCCAGCATCCACTTTTGCCTTAGCATGCTCCATAGTGCCGTTGATTGCATTAAAGCTCTTGTCCGCAGTTCCGACGCCAAACATATCTGCTCCAGTTGCACTCATGTTATGCCACCAAGCCATGGAAAAAGGTAGTAGCTCTTTCATTGTCTTTCCCATGATGACGCGGTCTGGTTCATAGTACTTAAATGCAAGAGAATTCTTGCTTTTAGGCCCTTCATAAGAAACGATTGGTAAATTTTTAAAAATTTCACTCATTGTTCTTCCTCCTGTCATGCCAAACTGAATTAAAAGTATCTAGTATTTATATTATATTTAATTTAATTAACATTCGCAATCTTTTTTCTTTAAAATCCTCCGCTAGACCTTGATAAGGAGGTCATGCTTCCTTTTCCTTGCGTTTTCCTCAGACACCTGCCAGATTATATAGTCCTGCATAAATTCCATTTTTTTCAATTAGCTCTTTATGCGTTCCTTCTTCTTCTATTCCATTATCTGTCAACACTATGATTCTTTTTGCATTTCGAATCGTAGAAAGCCGGTGGGCAATCACAAAGGTAGTTCTATTCTTTGCCAGCCTTTCCATAGAATCCTGCACTACCTTTTCGCTTTCATTGTCAAGTGATGATGTTGCCTCATCAAATATTAGAATAGGTGGGTTTTTTAGAAATACTCTGGCTATAGATAATCTCTGTTTCTGCCCTCCTGATAGTTTGATTCCCCTTTGTCCGATGTACGTATCATAACCATCAGGTAATCCCATAATAAAATCATGGGCATTCGCATTTCTAGCAGCTTCGATGATTTCCTCATCCGTTGCCTCTAGGTTGCCATACCTTATATTTTCTCTGACACTTCCTGAAAAAAGATAAACATCCTGCTGCACAACACCAATATTTTTTCTTAAATCTTTAAGATAAATTTTTCTTACATCTATTCCATCTATTTCAATACTACCTGAGGTGACATCATAAAATCTCGGAATCAGACTGCATAGTGTACTCTTACCAGCACCAGAAGCCCCCACAATAGCAATGTATTCCCCTTCCCTTACCTTCAGGCTGACATTATATAATACATTATCAAGACCCTCTTCATAATGAAATGAAACCTTATCAAACACAATATTTCCTTTTAATCTCTCTTGCTCGAACGGCTTCTCACAATCCTTAATCTCAGGTTCAACAGAAATAATTTCGTAAAACCGCTCATATCCTGTTATTCCATTTTGAAACTGTTCTGTGAAATTAATCAGTTTGTTGATGGGCTCCGTAAAATTACTAATATAAAGCAGAAAGGTAATTAAATCTGCAATCGGCATATGCTCCTTACTAATCAGAAAAGTTCCTACTACAATTACGATTATAGTGATCATTGTGATAAAGGCTCCCAGGCCAGAGTGATATGCCCCCATATAACGATAGCTATTTTGCTTGCTTATTAGAAATCCCATATTTCCTTCGTTAAATTTTTCTTTTTCAATCTCTTCATTTGTAAATGATTTTACTACCCTAATTCCTGACAGATTTTCTTCTATCCTCGTATTTATATCTGCAATCTTTTCTCTATTGCGTTTAAAAGCATTTTTCATTTTTCTATTTAGCACATATGCAAATAGAAACATTGCAGGTATTATGGCAAATATACTAAACGCAAGCTCATCATTGATAAATAAAAGAATGACAAATGCCCCAAAAAATTTAATGATAGAAATAACTAAATCCTCAGGACCATGATGAAATAATTCAGTAATATCAAAAAGATCATTCGTAATCCTAGACATCAGCTGTCCTACTTTCTGATTGTCATAAAAGGAAAAAGAAAGTTTCTGATAATGATCAAAAATTTCATTTCGCATATCATATTCTATTTTTGCACCCATTACATGACCGTAATAGGAAATAAAAAAATTACTATATGCCTGAATAAGTACAAGTATGATCATCACAATAGCAAATACAATAATTGTATGTATTGCTTTATCTGCATCCCATAATACTACTTCTCCCGTTATATATCTTACAATTAGGGGAATGATCAAAGTGATTGTAGCACCTAAAAATGCAAAAAACATGTCTGCAAAAAATACTTTTTTATATGGTTTAAAATAACCAAAGAGTTTTTTCCACTTTTGCTCCACAACACTTCCTCCAATGATTTATCATAATTCTATTTTCTTTTTCTGTGATTTATTGTGCTATAAAACTATTCTCAATCGTAATTTCACATTGATATTTATCATTAATCTCATACAATTGATGGGTGATTTTTTCAATTATTTCTACTTTATCATTTTCCTTATAAGAATATGGCACGACCAAATCAAATATCAAATTCATACTATCATCATTCTTGATTACTTGAAAATCATGAATTTTGGCCTCTGATTCAATTTGATTAATTACCATCTCTACAGTATTCTTACTTTCCAATATGACCTGATCTTTTATATCTATGGGGTCTATATGAATGACAATAGAAATACCTGTCTCTTTCAATATTTTCTTTTCTAAATCATCAATCATTTCATGCACTTTTATAAGTTCCGAATCACTTGCTACTTCTGCATGAATTGTTGCCATGTTGTTGCTTGGTCCATAATTATGTATGATCAAATCGTGGCTTCCTATAATCTCATCATAACTGGAGATAATATGTGCTATTTTACCCTGCATTTCTTTATCTATTGCTTCTCCTAATAATGGCATAAGGGTATCCTTCGCTATTCCGATTCCCGCCAATACAACAAATACAGATACCGCTACTCCCATCCAACCATCTATCATAATGCCGAACAATTCTCCCGCAGCTACAGATATTATTGTTGCTGTCGTAACTATTACATCGTTTCTGGCATCTGCAGCAGTTGCTTTTAAAACATTTGAATTTATTTTATTTCCTAAGCTTTTATTGAAGAAAGATAGCCAGACTTTTACGAATACAGAAATAATCAGAAAAATAAGTAATATCCAATTATATGCAAGTGCTTCCGGATGGATAATCTTTTCAAAAGAATTTTTTAACAAGCTGACTCCTACTAATAAAATTAAAAAAGATACCACAAGTGCTGAAATGTATTCTAGTCTTCCATGCCCAAATGGATGCTCTTTATCAGCGGGTCTTCCTGCTAATCTAATACCAAATAGACTAATAACAGAAGATGCTGCGTCTGATAAATTATTAAATGCATCTGCCATAATTGATATACTATTTAGCAAAATGCTTATTACGATTTTTGTTAGGAATAAAAGTATATTACATAAAATCCCTATACTGCTCGCCAATACGCCGTATGCTGTTCGCACTTCCACTTTATTCGTATCTTCATAATTTTTTACAAAAAGTTTTACCAAAAATATAGTCATAGCTCTCTCCCGTCCTTATGTTATGGGTAAAAAAAAACACCCATAGAACAATAGTTAGTAAACTACTGTCCCACAAATGCACTTACGCCATCTGCTGCCAATAATATGGCCCAGCCCCATGAATTGGTCTTCCCATTCATCGCCTGCTCAGTTTGTACTGTAGATAAAATGCAGTGCAAAGAGTTAATTACATCTATTATAAGGTAAATTCCGATTCATGTCAATTATTACCTGCAAAAAAGTGCAAAATATAGCACAAAATAGTGATTGCTCTTTGATGATTAGCTATCTGGCTAATCATGTTTTTTCTTGTCCATCAGTCATATGCTTTTTAAAACCCTTGGCACTAGTGTATCTTGCTAAAATTCATTATTCTTATAGATATATAACACTTGATAACTTCATACATTGCAATCTTTATAAAAATGATGTTAATCAAACCAAGCAAACAAATATATAAACAAAAAGGAGCATTTATTATGAAAAGAAAGATTATAGTTGAAATCGCCTGCATCTTGATAGTTCTATGCTTA
>Ga0209373_10001989_pt1 | contig 21885 bp, 18 predicted proteins | sample Higcelweek5metaG_FD_187173 | JGI IMG/M metagenome (GOLD analysis project Ga0209373, IMG submission 187173) | Freshwater pond sediment microbial communities from the University of Edinburgh, under environmental carbon perturbations - High... | ecosystem: Environmental > Aquatic > Freshwater >... | reverse complement strand
TACAATTTTAATATTCCGCTACAACTTTCGTTGGATTATCGCCCAGGACTTTTTGTAGGCAACGGATTTAATTCATCGTACGATGGAATTTGTTTAGCTGCCCGCTTTAAATTCTAAGATTATAGATCTAAAAGAAAACGCTGTTACATTTGTAGCAGCGTTCTTTTTTTTGTATTAAGCACCAAGTGCTCTCAATGCCTCAAAAACAAGAATAGCAGGCCACACCAATGCTTTTAAGAAGCCAAGTACTCCAAGCCAGAATGTTGTAGCTTGCGAGATGAAATAGATTGCTGCGCCTATCATCCCAAGTCCATAAACAGCACCTGACGAGGCAGATGCCTGATGATTGTAATTTTTTTTGTTACAATCTTTTTTTGATTCGTCGCTCATAATAATTCTATTTTTAGTTGATCCAGAGACTAGCTATTTTTTTGAGATATCAATTCAATGTCATTCCAAAATCCAGGGTACGATTTGCTGACCACATGAGGATTTTCAATGTTTAACGGTTTGAAAAATGCAATAGGAGCAAAAGCCATCGCCATACGATGGTCTTCGTAAGTTGCTATATTGATTTGTTCGTTAACATCACATTTTTGACCATTCCAGGCCAATTCACCTTCGGTAGGTTCGTATAAAACATAACCCATTTTGGCTAATTCGTGAATCAACGCAGCAACCCGGTCAGTTTCCTTGATTTTCAGGCTTTGTACTCCTTTGAAATGGAATTGTATGTTTTTCAGGCAGCATGTAACAGCAAATGTTTGAGCTAAATCGGGCTGATCTACAAAATCAAATATAAATTCAGATAAATTATTACTGTTGGGAGTAAGCACAACTCCTTCCGATTTATATTGAGTACTCACTCCCAATGCTTCGAAGAGTTCAGCCACCTTACTGTCACCTTGAGAGCTATTGTTTTTCAATCCTTCTAAATAAACCTTACCTTTGCCGGATACCGACACCATTGCATACCAATAAGAAGCAGCCGACCAATCGGATTCGACCTTAAACAGTACAGGGGCATAAGTTTGTGCTGCTATTTCAATCACATTTTCATTAAGATCAACGTGGACACCGTATTCCTTCATCAAACTCATTGTCATGCGAATATACGGTATTGAAACGATATTCCCGGTTAGTGTTATTTTTAAGCCTTTCTGCATGTATGGAGCAATCATCATCAATGCTGATATGTACTGGCTACTTACTCCTCCGTTCATGCTGATTTCACCACCCATTAAGGCGCTGCCGAAAATTCTCAAGGGTGGATATCCTTCTTTTTCAATATATTCTATACGAGCACCTAAACTATTCAGAGCATCTACCAGTAAAGCAATCGGGCGATTTTTCATACGTTCGCTGCCGGTTATGATCCATTCACCCATTGTTTTCGAGAGAAAAGCCGTCAGAAATCGCATGGATGTGCCGGCAGCACCAATGTCAAAAACGCTTTCATTTGAGTTTAACACTTTCACTAATACATTCGTGTCATCGCAATCAGCAAGGTTTTGGACATCGTACGGACTGTATGCCAAAGCATTTAAAATCAATACTCTGTTGCTAATACTCTTTGATGCTGGAAGTTTGATGCTTAACTCATCGGGCATTGTGAGTAAGTCCAAATGTTTTACTGTCATATTTAAACGAAGAAGAGAAAAGTCAATTATTATTACGCTATTTTAATCTAATAAGTAATTTTTGATACGTGCATCCTATTTTTTTGTAACTAGTACCTTTATAACAAAAAAATATTTTTCAGATTATATCTCTGCAAAAATACATATTTTTCTACAGTTAATTACAACAAAAAAATGACAATACCATAAATAGCAAACTAAAAAAAACATACCTTTGTCATATATACGAAATTTTTAAATATGAGAACGAAAATCCTTTTATTCATTTTCCTGATCTCAAGCTATCAAAGCTCAATTGCTCAGGGACTGATACAACTCGCTCCAGCAGCAACGGGATTAAACGAGAGCAAGTTAACGAATGCTGATAACGCCATTCAATTGTCAATTTACAGAAAAGAAATACCGGGAGCCGTACTTGGAGTTGTTAGTAAGGGAAAAATGGTTTATTTGAAAGCTTACGGCAATAAACAGACTTATCCTGATGTACAACCAATGAGTGTTAACACTGTTTTTGATCTTGCATCGTGTACAAAGCCTTTAGCAACTGCCACTTCTGTTATGATTCTTATTGAAAAAGGTATGATTGGGTTGAATGACAATGTAGCATCGTACCTGCCAGGTTTTTCAAATTTTACTGAGGGAAAAGATGAAAAACAAATAAAAATTATTCATTTACTGACGCATACATCAGGTTTGCCCGCTTATGCACCAGTGTCGGCTTTAGAAAAGCGCGCTGGATTACCACTTCCGCAGGTGTTGACGCTGTATATTGATTCATGCAGACGGGAATTTGAACCGGGAAGTAATATGAAATACAGTTGCTTGAATTACATTACCTTACAGCATATTGTTGAAGCTGTAAGTGGAAAAAATCTGAGAGATTTTTGTAAAGAGAATATATTTGATGTCCTGAATATGGCACATACAGACTTTAATCCATCGGATGAAATGAAAATTGAATGTGCGCCAACCGAAAAGCAAAAAAATGGATCAGTTTTAAAAGGTGTTGTACATGACCCATTGGCTCGTGTCATGAATGAAGGAATATCGGGTAATGCCGGATTGTTTTCGAATGTAAATGATCTTGGTATATTGGTAGCAGCGTTGATGAATGGAGGAGAAATAAACGGAAAACGAATTTTGAGCCCTTTGAGTGTGGATCTTATGACTACTTTGCCGGAGTCATTGAATAAATTCGGCCGTACGCCTGGTTGGGATATGTCATCGGCATATTCAGGTTGTAAAGGCGATTTGTTTAGCTCCAGTACCTATTGTCATACTGGCTACACAGGCACATCGATTGTAATTGATCCTGAAAATGATATAGCGGTTATTTTACTCACTAACCGTGTACACCCGACTGACAAGGGAAGTGTCGCCAAACTCAGAACATCGGTTGCAAATGCAGTAGCGGGCTCGATAAATGAAAAACGCGCTCTGAAAAGTAAGTAGTACTTTTGCTGAGCGCGTTTTAGGCTTTTAAAAGGAAAGGTTATACGGCAAGCTCATATATTTTTTTAATATCTTCCTGTTTCAGTTTTACAAAACTTCCCATTGTATGTTCGCCTAATCCAATAGAGCTTACTAAAGTTGGGATGTCTTCAGCCTTAGCGCCGAGTTGTGAAAAACGGATAGGCATTCCTATTGAAGTCATAAACTGCTCGTATTTTTCAATTCCTTTACGTGCGGTATTTTCAGGATTGCTAAAATCCATTTCGCAACCCCAAACACGTACAGCAAATTGTGCAAAGCGCATAATGTCATTTTGCATCACATACTTCATCCAGGCTGGAAACATAACAGCCAGACCAGCACCATGGGCAACATCATACAACCCCGATAATTCGTGCTCCATGCCATGCGATGACCAGTCCTGCTCGCGCCCAACACCACAAATGTCGTTGTGTGCAACCATACCAGCCCACATCAGATTGGCACGGGCTTCGTAATCATTCGGATTTGAGAGTGCTTTTGGAGTTTCGTTTATTACAGTCAGCAAAACGGCTTCGCATAAACGGTCGGTGATTTCTACATTTTTAGTGTTTGTAAAATAACGTTCCATTACGTGTGCCATCATGTCGGTAGCGCCACAAGCAGTTTGATAAGCGGGCAACGAACAGGTTAATTTTGGATTCAGGATGGAGAAAACCGGTCGTAACAAATCGCTGTTAGCAGCGCGTTTCAACATGCCATTTTCGTGAGTAATTACTGATCCTGTCGAGCCTTCACTTCCGGCAGCAGTGAGCGTAAGGATAGTGGCAACCGGCAATGCTTTTTCTACTTTTTTCCCAAGATAAAACTCCCAGAAATCGCCATCAGAAACAGCTCCCAATGCAATGGCTTTAGCCGAATCGATCACACTTCCGCCGCCAACAGCCAGAATGAAATCTATTTTTTCTTTTTTGCAGATGTCGATACCTTTGTAAACCAGTCCGCTGCGCGGATTTGGGACTACGCCTCCCAATTCGGTAAATTTTATTGCTGATGCTTCGAGCGATTTTTTAACTCTGTCGAGCAATCCGCTTTTCAACACAGAGCCACTGCCGTAATGAATCAATACATTTGTGCCTCCAAAACGTTTTACATATTTACCTGCTTCGTTTTCTCTATCTTTCCCAAATACAAAAAAAGTGGGACTATAAAAATTAAAATTATTCATAACTTTATTTTGTTTTATTTGATGAATTATGCTCTGATTATGTTATCAATTTAGTTTTTGCTGGCAACAACTATAATTCACCATTGGTTTGTGACGAAAATATTTTATTGAAGTTTCAGTTTTTCAATCAAATCGTCGCCCAGTTTCGTTTTTAATTTAATATGATTCAGCACTTCGAGCACAAAAGGATTGCTTTCAAAGTTTCCTCGTACCGATTCAAAATCCTGATGTTTCTGTTCTTCATTTCCATCAACACCGAAACCGGTTTTAGAGTTCAGATCAAATTCTTTTTTTGCATCGCTGTAAATTAATTTGTCAAGTTTTACAACAGACTCTTTCCACAATTCAATCATCGAAAAAACATCATCATAAGTAACTTCTGTGAGTTTCTTGTCCCAGTATTTCAGTAATTTACTTAATGCCCAAGTCCATTCGTACTTGTAGTAGTTTTTGTGCATATTCTCAAATTCCTGCTGAATTTGATCCAGATTATGTTTGTTTTCTTCAATTTCACCAAGCAATGTGTCGATTATGTTTTTCGGAGCAATTAAACCCGATAAATCTATCCACTCGCCAAAACCTTTATCGGTGTCGGGCTGAAGTTTTGCTCTTATTTCCTCAATATTCAAATAGGTGTTGTCTTTAAGCCTGCTTATGAGTGAATTGCCGAGAAATTTGTTGATTGCAATATTGTAAAATTCTATTCCCTTTCTTAAAGATGAATTTTTAATATTGCAGTTTTGATAGGTATAAATGCTTGTGGTTTCGCCAGATGTTTGCTGTATGTTTCTGAGTATTTCAGTCCCTTTTATCATTTTCTGAATGGTGTACGGACTCAATAAATTGAAGTTGATAGGATCTAATTTTCTGCTGTCTTTCCTATTGTCGCGTTTGGGCCATTTTTGCGCATCGCGGATGGTTCCAACGCTCCGTAGGTTAACGCCCGGAACAAGGTAACTGTCAGTAGCATTTTCGATGAGGTACGAGAATGGTAAATCGGAAGTGTCGGAATGTTTGTAATGGCGTCCCATGACGAGCGTAAATGCGCCTATTTTAGCCGGCCAAAGCAGATAAGAATCGCTTGTTGTTTTCGATCCTCGTTCGCAAATTCCTTGATGTATAGGCCCTAACTTGTACATGTGATTGCTTTGGTTGGATCCGCTGCCTGCGTTAAGAAACGAGAACATACCCGCTATCAGTAAGGTGGATTTATGATGTGATACAGTATAAGGTCCGGCAAAAATTGCTGTTGCCTCTCCATGCATACCCTGACAGTTCGAAAAGAACAGAGAATCAAGCGCCGAATAGTGTTTCCCCATAATACAGCCCTGCCCAATAAAGCAACGCGAGATCAATGTAGAATCGGTGACCGATACTCCTGAACTTAAAATAAAATCGTTACATTTAACACCGGAACCGATGATAACAGGAGCACTTTGGTTGCTGTTCACCGTGCCATTTTCGAGCAGCGAAGTACCTTCGATAAGGGCATAATCACCAATTTTTACATTTTTAATTGTGCCACAGTTCACAATCCGAACATTTTTTGCAATGTAGCCTTTGTTCGATTTTTGAGAATTAGCATATTCATCAATTAAATGTTGAAGATTTTGGATGAGTTGCGGACGGTGACGATAGAGGGTGAGTATGTAGGCCAATGGTGCCGAAAGCCAATCAAAAATTGGAATTTCGCGCCCACCACCTTCGTTCATTACTGGTACTTTCACTCCATTGCCGAATGCAGTAATTCCATCAACCAAAATCAGATTCACATTTTCGATGTAGGAATAGTCGTCAATTTTATAATTAGCAATATAATTGTCAATTTTGTCAATAAAAACATCGTTACCCACTGTACAGTTGTGTAAGCAGCAGTTGTTCAGCCCCGAATGTTTCTTCAGACCTCCGGCAAGTTCAAATACTTTATTGAAAGTTCCTAATTCAATTTCGCCCGAAAAATGTACATTGGTTACGAATGCGGGCGAAAACTCTTCGGCGACCTTTACGTTTTGCCATGATTCGGCTGTGCAACCATAAACGGTTAGAGTGGCAATTTCTTTTTCTGTAAGTTGACGATAAGCTGACATAATTAGTTTTGATTTTTTAAATTTTATGTAATTTGCCTGAGCGTATGAAAAATCGAAAATGTATATCGGTATAGATGTTTTTAGTTGATATATAGCTACTTATTCTTCATATTTTTGAAACAAAAAATCGTTATATGGATATCGTTCCACATGAATTGCTTTGATTTTAGCATACATAATTGCCTTTAAATCATCCACATTCATTTTATCGCGTGCCGAAATAAATATACAATTGTCATTTAGTTTCGACATCCATGTTCTTTCCAACTCTTCAAGACTGATGTTTTCACGCTTCACAGGCGATAAATCATCTTCATCTTTTGGGACATAACTAAATGCATCGATTTTATTAAAAACAAGTATAGTTGGTTTCTCCACGGTGTCGATTTCTTTCAGCGTTTGCTGTACTACTTCGAGTTGTTCTTCAAAGTTAGGATGCGAAATGTCGACAACATGAATCAGTAAATCGGCTTCACGCACTTCATCGAGGGTTGATTTGAACGACTGAACCAAATGATGAGGTAGTTTACGAATAAAACCAACAGTGTCCGACAATAAAAACGGAAGGTTATCAATAATTACTTTCCGAACGGTAGTGTCGAGCGTAGCAAAAAGTTTGTTTTCAGCAAAGATTTCCGATTTGCTTAACAGATTCATCAGTGTTGATTTACCAACGTTTGTATAACCAACCAGCGCAACCCGAACCATTTTTCCGCGGTTTTTTCGCTGTGTCGACATTTGTTTGTCGATATCTTTCAGGTTTTGTTTGAGCAATGCAATTTTAGTAAGAATAATTCTTCGGTCGGTTTCTATCTGCGTTTCGCCCGGTCCACGCATACCGATACCACCCTGTTGGCGTTCGAGGTGAGTCCACAAACGTGTAAGGCGGGGGAGCATGTATTGCAATTGAGCTAGTTCAACCTGTGTTTTAGCATTGGCTGTTTGGGCTCGTTTAGCAAAAATATCGAGAATCAGGTTAGTCCGATCGAGAATCAGCACCTTTAGTTCCGCTTCAATGTTTCGCAATTGCTTTGGGCTTAGTTCATCATCGAAAATCACAAGACCGATCTCATTCTCGTCGACATATTGCTTGATTTCCTGTAACTTTCCCGGGCCAACAAAAGTTTTAGGGTTTGGGTAGTCAATTCGCTGAAAAAACATTTTTTCGGGCGTAGCACCAGCAGTATCAGCCAAAAAAGCCAATTCCTCAAGATACTCCTTTGCTTTATCTTCTTTCTGATTTTGAGTAATTAGCCCTACCAAAACAGCCTTTTCCTGATATATTTCTGTCTGCATTTGAATTTATTAAAAAAACCGTTTGGTGATTCCCCAAACGGTTTTTAATGATTTATTTTAATGAGTAGATTGACCGTTGGTACAAATCGACATTAATTTTGTAATTTGAAATTAACCGGTAAAGTATATTTTACACGTACCGGTTTACCACGTTGTTGTCCGGGGCTCCATTTTGGCATCGATTTGATAACGCGAATAGCTTCTTTGTCCAAGCTTGCATCTACGCTACGTACTACTTCTACGTCTACGATAGAACCATCACGATTTACAACGAATTGACAGATAACACGTCCCTGAACACCATTTTCTTGTGCTATAACCGGATATTTTACATTATCTCCCAGAAATTTAAACAGAGCGGCATCACCACCAGGGAAAGAAGGCATTTTTTCAACCACCTGAAAAACAACATTGTCTTCTTCTTCTTCGATAGGAGCACTTGTAACTGGTGCGCTAACAACAACTACCTTGTTTTTGTCATCTTCAGTGTTGATTTCTACACTTGCAACTTCAACGTTGTCTTCTACAACATTTAAAATTTCCACAATCTCCGGAGCAGGAGGTGGAGGAGGAGGTGGCAATTCCTGAGCTGTTTGAACCACTTCAATTTCTTCTTCTGCAAGCAAACTTGTATCCGTTGCAGCATAGACTGTTACTTCTCTGTCAGTCCATTCAAATCCGATGTAAAGCAATGATAAAACCATAACAAGTCCCATCATGACAAATAGCATTTTTTTGTCTTCCAGGCTTGCTTTAGGTGATTTTTTTACGTCCATAATTTATGATTGTTTTATTATATTTTTCTGAAGGGCAAATGTAATATTATTTTTTCAAAGTTTATTTGTCTTGAGCAAAAAAAATCATTTTTATTTGACAATTACTTTAAAGTGCTGATTTCTTTGTTTTTTTTACTTCAAAATATAATTTTTTTTATTTCCTGCGTTTTTGATAATGCTATAATCACTGTTTTCAATTTTTGGAATGATGAAAAATACCTTACCTTTGGTTACGTTTTCCAAAAAAATGAACAATTTCTGGGTTTACAGCTTCACAATACAGACTTGTCAGATGAACAAAAAACTTTATTTATTATTAATATTCTCGCTCGTTAGATGGCATGCGTTTTCGCAAGCGGGAAATGCTATATACTCATTCCTCGAATTACCCGTTTCGTCACGACAAGCGGCTTTAGGCGGTTCAAACATATCGCTCAGAGATAATGATATGAATTTCGCATTCAGAAATCCGGCTCTGCTAACAGCTGAAACTGACAATTCGTTAGGATTAAGTATGGCTAATTACTTGGCCGATATTCGTTTTGGCTCAGCAATGTACGGAAAAAATTTCGGAAAAAATAATTTTTTTGCACTTGGGGTACAATATGTCGATTACGGGACATTTGATGGCAGAGACGAATTGAATGAACCTATAGGATTTTTTACGGCCAAAGATATGTCACTCAGTATTATATATGCTCGCCCTTTAACTTCAAAAATTACTGTAGGCGGAACACTAAAGCCAATTGCGTCGGTCTACGAAGTTTATACCAGTTACGGAATTGCTTTGGATGCTGGCTTAAGTTACAATGACGATGCATCTTTATTTTCGGCAGGACTTGTAGTTCGTAATTTTGGTACGCAAATAAAAGGCTATTATGAAAATGAAGATGGTCAGCATTTAGAAGCGCTTCCATTGAATATTGAACTTGGAATTACAAAAAAACTAACACATGCTCCGCTCCGTTTTTCGGTAACATTACATAACCTTCAGCATTGGAACTTAAATTATGCTTCTTTGAATCAGAAAACTACTACATTTGACGAAACAAAAGAAAATGGAGAAATTAGCTTTACAGATATGGCATTCCGACATTCAATTATAGGTGTTGAGTTTGTTCCTGGTAAAAATTTTTATCTTGCGGCATCGTATAATCACAGACGTCACCAGGAGCTTTCGATGAATGGATTTAAAAGTATGGCAGGATTTTCGTTTGGTGGAGGTATAAAGCTATATAAATTTCAGGTAGGTTTTGGCATGACTCAGTTCCAGGTGGGAAACTATTCTTATCAGTTCTCTATCAGTACTTCACTCAACGAATTCAGACTTTAGTATTACAAGCCACAATTGACAAAATAAACTTAGAATGAAAAAAATTATTGTTGCTATTGATGGTTTTTCATCGTGCGGAAAAAGTACAATGGCAAAAATACTGGCTCACGAAACAGGATATATCTATGTGGACACCGGAGCTATGTATCGTGCCGTTTCATTATTTTGTATCCGAAATGGCTGGATGACAGCCGCTGAAATGGATGTAGTCGCCATCGAAAAACATATTACTGAAATTCAATTAGAATTCAGAGCCAATGAGAATGGCAGGGCCGAAATGTATATGAATGGCGAAAACGTTGAAAGTGAAATTCGTACATTAGATGTAGCCAACGGTGCAAGTCGAGTGAGTACGCTCGGAGCTGTACGCCGTGAATTGGTGAGGCAACAACAAAAAATGGGCGAAAAGAAGGGCATAGTAATGGATGGAAGAGACATTGGTACAGTTGTTTTTCCCAAAGCAGAGCTGAAAATTTTTCTTACCGCTTCTGCCGAAGTTCGCGCCCAAAGAAGATGGGACGAAATGAGGGCTAAAGGTGAAAATGTTGGTTATGAAGAGGTGTTGGCCAACGTTATTGAGCGCGACTTTCGCGATCAGAACAGGGAGGAGAGCCCTTTGCGAAAAGCCGAAGATGCTATTGAAATAGACAATACTACGCTTCAGCCAAATGAGCAGCAAGAAATACTCCGACAATTATTTAAGCAGAAAACATTAATGATGTGATGTTTACATTCTTTGACAACCTGATTTGTAAACTATTATTTTATTCGTTTGTTTGATTCTACAGAAGAATTTTCAAACGTTGAATACAATTAACAACAATAATCAACATATGCTGAATATTGAAATAGATAAGAAATCGGGATTTTGTTTCGGAGTGGTGAAAGCCATTTCGAAGGCAGAAGAAGAACTCGCAAAAAACGAAACACTTTATTGCCTGGGCGACATAGTACATAACGGACAAGAAGTAGAACGGCTCACTAAAATGGGTATGATTACAATAGATCACAAGCAATTGGCTGAGCTACACAATGCTAAAGTGCTACTGCGAGCGCATGGCGAACCTCCAAGTACTTATCAGATCGCAAAAGAAAATAACCTCACATTGATAGATGCTTCATGTCCTGTTGTGTTAAAACTTCAATCGCGCATAAAAAATGCATACGATGCATCGATAGACAATGACACGCAAATTGTTATTTACGGACATCACGGACATGCCGAGATTAACGGACTTGTGGGTCAGACCGAAGGGAAAGCCATTGTAATAGAGGATGAAAGTGAATTAAACCGTGTTGACTTTTCGAAAAACATCCGGCTCTTCTCGCAAACTACCAAGTCGCTTGATGGATTTAATAGTTTGGTGAATACTGTTTCAGAAATTACCAAGGACAAAACAAATTTCGAATATTCTGATACAATTTGCCGACAGGTTGCTAATAGAATTCCAAATATTACTAACTTTGCACAACAAAACGATATTATTATTTTTGTAAGCGGAAAGAAAAGTTCGAACGGTAAAGTCTTATTTGAACACGCCAAGTCAATCAATCCAAATTCTTATTTAGTGTCGGATGCCAGTGAAATAGATGCATTGAACATCGATTTAACAAAGAAAATTGGGATTTGTGGTGCCACTTCAACTCCTTTATGGCAAATGGAGGAGGTGCAGAAAAGACTGAACGAATTGAGCGAACGAGCTTCAGATCAGAAATGACAGTATCATAAATAGTAAAAAATGGAATACGGTATTAAATGTATTGGTTTATTAACTTCGGGAGGTGACTCTCCCGGTATGAACGCCGCTATCAGGTCGGTTACGCGTGCTGCTATTTTCAACGGCATACGTGTGAAAGCAATTTACAGAGGTTACAAAGGGTTGATAACCGGTGAAATAAAAGAGTTTCAGACCCAGAATGTAAGTAACATTATTCAGCAGGGCGGTACAATTTTGAAAAGTGCTCGATGTGCTGAGTTTCGTACTCCTGAAGGTCGCCAGTTGGCCTATGAGAATATGCAAAATGAAGAGATCGATGCGCTTGTCGTGATTGGTGGAGATGGAACTTTTACAGGAGCTAGAATTTTTGCTCAGGAGTTTAATGTTCCTATTGTAGGTTTGCCTGGCACCATTGATAACGACCTTTATGGAACCGATTCGACCATTGGCTACGATACTGCATTGAACACAATTATCGATGCTGTTGATAAAATACGTGATACGGCCACTTCGCACGAACGACTTTTCTTTATCGAAGTAATGGGGCGTGATGCAGGATTCCTCGCACTGAACAGCGCGTTAGCTTCGGGAGCCGAAGCAGCAATTATTCCGGAGCGCGAAACAAAAGTGGATCAGTTGGAGGAACTTATTAAAAACGGATTCCGTAAATCGAAAAATAGTAGTATTGTGATTGTTGCCGAAAGCGATGTGACTGGTGGAGCTAACGGACTTGCCGAAAGAATGCACAAAGAACATCCCGAGTACGATGTGCGTGTTACTATCCTTGGGCACATTCAGCGTGGTGGATCGCCAACAGCTTACGATCGTATCATTGCAAGCCGAATGGGTGTGGCAGCTATCGATGCACTGTTGGATGAGCAACGTAGCATTATGATTGGAATTGTTAATAATGAAATTGTTCATGTTCCGTTCACCAAGGCTATTAAAGACGATAAGCCTGTAAACGAACAACTATTAGGTGTGATTCAGATTTTATCAATTTAATTTTATGCTTTACAAATCCCCTTTCGATCAATTTGTCGAAAGGGGATTCTGTTAATAAGTACTTTCTTATGCATCCAACATCTATTCTTTTTGTTTGTCTTGGTAATATATGCCGATCGCCTATGGCGGAGGGAATTTTCCGACAAATATTAAAACAAAACGGTATTTTAAATGAGCTTGAAATTGATTCTGCCGGTCTTATTGCTTATCATCAAGGCGAACTTCCCGACAGTAGGATGAGATATTTTGCCGAAAAAAGAGGCTATCATCTTGATCATCTTTCAAGGCCGTTTACTCGATTGGATTTCGAACGATTTGATATGATTATTGGCATGGATGACCAGAATATTGATGGCCTGAAAGCTCATGCAATGACAAAAGAGGAGGAGAAACAAATTTTCAGAATGACAGACTTTTGCCGCAACGTACAGGCTGACCATGTGCCTGACCCGTATTACGGCGGCGATCAGGGATTTGAACATGTGATTGATATTCTTGAAGATGCCTGCAAAGGACTTTTAGACGAGATTATAGTATCTAAGCCACAATAAACTAAGCGTTCCAAATTTTCCAGGCGGCTTCTGCTTGTAATTCAAGCATTTTTTCGCCATTTAAAATGATAGCACCACGCTGCTCGGATTTTTTCAGAAATAAAGTTTTTGCCGGATTGTATACCACATCAAAAACCAAATGCTCAGATGAAAGGAATTGATATGGAATGTCGGGATAAGCATCAATGTGCGGAAAAGTACCCACAGGTGTTGCATTTATAATGATAGTGTAATCCTTTATGGTTTCGGCGTCAAGCTCTGCATAGCTTATCATGCCTGATGTTGGGTTGCGCGAAACGAAAACTGTTTGAATGTTCAACTTGTTCATCACGAACTCAATGGCTTTAGATGCACCACCGGTACCAAGAATTAGTGCTTTCGTGTGGTGCGGTTTCAACAAAGGTTTAATAGATTCTTCGAAACCTACTGCATCCGAGTTATAACCTTTCAACAATAATTTATTCCCCGATCTGATAAATTTAATCACATTTACCGCTCCAATCCTGGCAGCTGTAGCATCCACTTCATCTAGAAAAGGAATTATTTTTTCTTTATAAGGAATTGTTACATTCAGTCCGCACAACGTACTGTCGTCTTTCAGTGTAGTAAATTGCGAAATATCGGTAAGTTCGTATAAGTTGTAATTGGCATCAATTTTCTCGGTTTCAAATTTTTCGGAAAAGTATTTTTTTGAAAAAGAATGCCCTAACGGAAAACCGATTAAACCATATTTATTCATTTTTTTGAACGTTTTCTCAGAAATTTCACGAGGTAAAACAATACAACCAAAGCCAATAAAACAAGTATAATCACACTCAGTTCGTGGCTATATTCATTGATTAAATCGGCCTGTCCATGAGCAATGTAACCTACAAGTGCTAAAATGACATTCCAGACAATTGCTCCCAGCGCCGTATAAAGTGTAAAGCTGAAAAGATTCATTCGAGCCAGCCCGGCAGGCAAAGAGATTAGTTGACGTATCCCGGGAATGAGTCGGCCTATAAAAGTTGATATTTTGCCGTGATTATTAAAATATTCCTCTGCTTTTTTAATTTTATCACTGCTCAATAGTAATAATTTACCCACTTTACTATCGGCCAACCGATACATTATAGGCCGCCCCAGCCATAAAGCAAGGAAGTAATTAATAAAAGCACCTATCAAAGCGCCTAATGTGCCGAACAATACCACAAGAAAGATATTCAAATGACTGTCGGGTTTACTGGCAATATAAGCAGCCGGAGGAATTACCACTTCGGAAGGGAACGGGATAAAAGAACTTTCAACCGCCATCAGAATAGTAATACTTGTATAATTCATATTACCCTCATACCATTTTTCTACCTTCTGCACCAACGATAAGTCTTCGGTTTTCGAGGGTATAGAGTCATTTTGAGCAACTAAAAACATGAATGGCAACATAACCAGCAGGATAGTCAAAAACTTTTTTGTCATAATATGTTTAATTTAATTTAGTCGATTAATGCCGACATGTCTGCATCGGGGCAAACTTCTAAAAATAATGATTTTGCGTCGTTGCTCAAGGCAAACGCTTTGTTAATATGAAATTTGGTAGAGGCTAAGTTACCTAATTTGAAAAAAGCAACTGCCATCAGAAAATCAATATACTCGAGGGTATTATCGAGCGAATACGCACTGCTATAATACTCTAAAGCTGTTTTATGTTCATTTTTGTCCATATAAATATTGGCTATTGCCATAAGCGTATCGGGTTGGTCGGGTTCCAGCGATATGGATTTCAGGTAAGCGCTTAAGGCGTTTTCCAGATCGTCGAGACCTGTAAGTCCCTCGGCCAGATACACCCATGCGTCCGGAGCATCGGCTTGCAGCAACAAGGCCTGTCGGATATAGTTCAAACTTTCGACATACATTTCCTTCTCCAGCAGGCAAATTCCGATACCGGTTAAAGCATCGTAGTTGTCTGGTTTCAATTTCAATGATTTTTCATAATACAGAATTGCATCATCGAAACGTTCCATTTTTTCATAACATTCGCCAATAAACAAATTGGACTGAAATGGGTCAAATGCAACCTTGTCGTATTCGTTATAGGCTTCGAGCGCTTCATCATACTGGCTCAGTTGGAAATGAGCATGTGCCTTTTGCAGGCTGGTGAGTACGTCGTCAGGGTTGATTGTTAAAACAAAATCATAAGCATCGATAGCATTTTGAAAATCCTGCATCGAAAAATAGATTTGTCCGAGGTTGAACCATGCTTCGGAAGCATATGCATCAATGTTTATAATCCGGTTATAAGTTTCAATTGCTTTTGTAAATTCAATCATTTGCTCGTAACAAAAAGCAAGTTCGAAAAGCAGATCGATATTTTTATTGTTGAATGCATCTCCTTTTTTCAGAAAATTCAATGCGATTTCAAAATTGAGTTGTGTAATGAAAATGTAAGCCAGGTCCAGCGAGATGTTGTCAATGTCATCCACCTCATTTTCAAATAAATTGCGGCTTAGCGACAAAGCTTCATTGTTTCTTCCCGATTTTAAGAAAGCTTCTACTTTGAGTAGTATGAGTTCGTAATTACCAGCGTCATTTACCGATTCGAGCAGGCGCGTTGCTTTCTGCACCTCATCTGCGATAAGATATATTTTAGCACGTTTTATCTGAAGTGAATTATTTCCGGGATGCAGCCTGAAACCCAGTTCAAGTGCCGTCGAACTTTCTTTTGTTTTTCCTTTATGCAGATAAAAGTCAACAATTGTCTCCAGCTCCTCTACATCGAAATAGCCTGGACCTCGTCCTTCGAGAAACTGCTCATACCTTTTCACCAATTCATTCGGCTCATCATCGAGAGGTATAGATAATTTACGAGTCATGTATTCTTTTTTTTACAAAAGTAGTGCTTTAAATGCAATAAAATAAACTGTTTAACCTAAAAGTTTTCAACATGAAGCCCGACCCTATTGTAAAAAGTTAAATAGAAGGATGGAAAACGTTGATTTCGGAACAGTTTTTGAAAGGTTTTAGCTTTTCATACATCAGCTTTTTTTTACAAAAAATTGTATCTTTGCACAAGCCCCGAAATTAAAATTAATAAAAAACAGATCAGAAGTATGCACTTTTCAAAACTTTTTCAATATTGTCCGAAATGTGGTTCGCAGTTGTTTGTACAAAACAACGAAAAATCGAAGCATTGTCAGAGCTGTGATTTTGTGATGTATGTAAATGCATCGGCGGCAGTGGCAGCCTTTATCGTAAACGAGCAGAACGAGCTTCTGGTTTGTCGCAGAGCTAAGGATCCGGCCAAAGGTACGCTTGATTTGCCGGGAGGATTTGTTGACGACAACGAAACAGCCGAACAGGCCGTAGTGCGCGAAGTGAACGAAGAGCTGAATATATCTGTTGTAGCTTCAGGATATTTGTTTTCGTTGCCCAATAAATACGAATACAGCAGCTGGACGATTCCGACGCTCGATTTGTTTTTCTTGTGCAAAATAAAGGATTTTAAAGCCATAAAAGCAGCAGACGATGTGGCGTCATTTCATTTCGTTCCCTTAAATCAGCTGAAGGCAAGTGAGTTTGGATTAGATTCCATCCGGAAAGGGATTTCAATTTTCCTGAAAGAACGGGAAATATAATATAAATAAACATTTTACGTTTTAAAACCAACCGTTATCGGTTCAAAATAAAGCATTTTATGATGAAAAAAACAATTGTATTAAGTTTGCTGATGAGTCTGTTTGTCTGGCTTGTTTCGGGTCAACAAACCCTTATCTACACCCATCAGGACGTACTTTTCAATCAAGGGAGAGAACTTTTCAATCAGCGTAAATTTGCTGCATCCTATCGTAGTTTCGAGGAATTTCTGAAGTCGGCCGAATTGACAAAAGCCGGTCAAATTCAGGAAGCCGAATACTATATTGCTGCCAATGCTTTCGAGCTTCGGCAAACCAATGCTGAGGAAAAGCTTAATAATTATTTGTTCAAACATCCATACACTCCCTTTTTCGACAAAACAAATGTGATGCTTGGCATGCTCGAATATGAAAATAAAAAGTACGCCAGTGCGCTTACTTACTTTGGTCAGGTGAATGAGGATAGGTTGGGTCAGCGCGAACGCGTTGATTTTATGTTCTGTAAAGGATATGCTTCGCTCGAAACGAAGAATTATGTGCAGGCGCTCGCCATTTTCAAAGCGTTGAAAAATATGAACTCCCGCTATAACCTTTCGGCTACTTACTATTATGCCTATTCCGAATATACACTTGGGAATTATGCTGCCGCTTTGCCCGATTTTCTTAAGATAGAAGAACACCCGGCTTATAAAAACTTAGTGCCTTACTATATCATTCAAATTTATTATGCTCAGAAAGAGTATGATAAACTTTATGAACGTGCCGACAAATTGCTTGCAAATAATCCCGACAATAAAAACAATGCCGAGATATACCGCATTATGGGTGAAATAGCCTACAGTAAAAAAGAGTATGCCAAAGCCATTGGCTATTTTAATAATTACGAAAAACTTACGCCTCAGGTTTTGCGTAACGATATGTATTTGATGGGTTTGTCGTATTACAATAACGGTGATTTTTCGAATGCTGTGTTGGCTTTGTCGAAAGCAACCACCGAAAAAGACGAAATTACTGAAAATGCCTATCTGCACTTGGGGAATGCGTACATTAAATTAAATAATAAAACAAATGCACGACTTTCGTACGAAGCAGCGTTGAGATCGAACTTCAACAAAACAATACGCGAAGAAGCACTTTATAATTATGCACTCACGACCTACGAAACCACAACTGCTTTCGGGGAGTCCATTAAAGCTTTTGAGCAGTTTCTCGCTGAGTTTCCGGGTTCAAAATATGTTGATAAAGCATATGATTATTTGTCGACAGTATATATGACTTCCAAAAACTATGCATCGGCCTATCAGTCCATACTCAAAATTAAAAATCCCAATCCTAAACTTATTGAAACAAAACAATATCTTCTTTACCAACTTGGAACGGAGGCGTTCGCTCAAAATAACCTGAGCAAAGCCATCGAGTATTTCAGTCTTTCGCTTCAAAGTTCGTCTACCGGTAAATATTCCGCAGAAAGTTACTATTGGCGTTCCGAAAGTTACTACCGCAGTGGTCAGTCCGATAAAAGCATTGCCGATTTGAAATCATTCTTCTCAAATTCATATGCACGATCGAGTGTGAATTACAAAACTGCGAATTACGCGTTAGCCTATGCTTATTTCTCTCAGAAAAACTACAACGAAGCACTTAACTGGTTCCTTAAGTATGTTGATTTAGAAAACAATTCCGGAGCAACCACCTATGCTGATGCATACAACCGTATTGGCGATTGTTATTTTAATGCACGTAATTTTACAAAGGCCGAAACTTATTATTCGCGGGCGTCATCTTTGAGTCCGAATACAGGCGATTATGCGGCTTTTCAAAGTGCTTATGTGGCGGGTCTTCAGAAAAACTACAGTACTAAAATCAATCGACTCGAAAATCTTATTTCAAAATATCCAAAATCAGAATACATTGACGATGCTTTGTATGAAATAGGGCGGTCGTACGTTATGCTCGAAAGTGACGCAAAAGCTATTTCGACCTATCAAAAACTGTTGAGCGTCCAGCCCAATAGCAAGCTGGCACCTAAGGCCGCCCTCGAAACAGGTATGATTTATTTTAATCAGAATAATTACGATCAGGCTATAACAGCCTATAAAAAAGTGATTTCGGCTTATCCCGGCACCGAAGAATCCTATACCGCGCTCGAAAGTCTGGAATCGGTTTATATTGAGAAAAATGATGTGGCTTCGTATTTGGCTTATGCCAAGACGCTGAATATGAAAATCGGTTCTAACGTCGCCAGTCGCGAAGATTCTATCTCGTACATTGCTGCCGAAAAACAATACATGAATGCCAATTACGCGCAGGCAATTAAAGGTTTGCGTTCGTATCTGGATAATTACTGCGCCGGAGGAAGGTATTGTACAAATGCTCAGTTCTATCTTGCCGATAGTTATTATCGTTCCAACGACAAGGACAATGCATTGGCTGCTTATCAGGCACTGCTGTTGCTTGCCGGAAGCCAATATAGCCAAGAGGCAACTACCCGATGTGCCGAAATTACCTACGATAAAAAGAATTTTAGCTCATCCCTGCAATACTTCAAACAGTTACAAATGATGGCGCAGTCCACCGAAGACCGGAACATTGCCCGTTTAGGTATTCTTCGTTGTAGTTATTATTTAAATGATCATCAAAACACTGTCACGATCGCCAATGAAATAATAGCAGACACGAAATCCGGTGCCGACGTTATTTCCGAAGCGCGTTACAACAGGGCCAAAGCCTATATTGCACTTCGTCAGACAGCTCAAGCAGTGACCGATTTGAAAACTTTAGCGACAGATACCCGCACATCTAACGGTGCTGAAGCTAAATACCTGTTGGCAAATCTGTATTTTGAGCAAGGTAAGCTGACCGATGCTGAGAATGAAGTAAACGATTTTGCCAAAAAGAATACTCCGCATCAATTCTGGCTCGCCCGCAGCTTTGTGCTGCTGGCCGATGTGTATATTCAGCAAGGCAACGATTTCCAGGCCAAACAATATCTGTTGAGTTTGCAGAAAAACTATACGACAGCTGATGAAATTCAGACCCTGATCACTGAACGGCTGAATGCGATTACGCTGCGCGAGAATCAAAGAATTACCAACTAACCAACGATATCGAATAAAAGGAATTGAAATATTTTAAAAAGAAAGCATGATGAAAACATCAAAATATATATTATCCGTTTTGTTAGCTATGTCGGTAGGGGTAAACGCACAAACAGTTGACCAAAACGTCACTGTGGAGCGGGAATATAAACCCATCATTCAGGATGCAGGGAAAATAATTTCTGTTCCCGAAGTTATCGAACCCAATGTAGAAAAAACAGCAGCTAAATATACCGAGTTTAATTTCCCCTTGCCGGTGGGGCAGAACATTCAAACACTAAGTGCGGCCGAACTTGAACATCAGCGACGTAAAAACCCGAACGATGCATTTGTGCGTATAGGCCTTGGAAGTAACCTCAATAACCTGCTCGATTTTGCTTTGCCGCTACTGAAAAAAACAGACATGCGTCTGGATTTTAAGCTGAATCATTTAGCGACTTTCAGCAAGGAAGCACATTCAACCACACGCGCTGCTTTGGAATTCAACAATAACTATAGAAATTCAGAGTTTTATGCCGGTGTGGGATTGGGACACGAATACTTTAAATATTATGGCGAGCAGTTCGACATGACAGGTGCTCCGAAAGACCTCACTTCGCTGAAGACCGGGATATATGAAGAATTAAATTTTGTAAGAGTCAACCGCACAGCCCAGCTTTTTTCGCTTGACAATATCGTCAATGGTGCTGATAACGATGTTTTTTGGCGTTTCAATGCTTTTGCAGGCATGCGTTCGGTGCCCGCGACTGAAGATATTCGTTATAAAGCTGAAGTTCAGTACCGCCTTTTCGATTCGCGCAACGGACTGACTGAGAATATTATTCACAGCAAAGCCTCCTTCAATACGCCCAATGACAGAAATCGATTGGGTATTGATGTTGAAATGCAGAATATGATGTATAAAACCGATATTGCCAATACTGTTATGAATGTGTGGGATGCATATACTGTTTTCTCAATGAATCCATACTACAGTATAGAGCGCGAGCGCTGGGATATACGTTTAGGAGTGAAATCAAGTTTTTCGTTTGTTCATGGTCGCCCGTTCAATCCATCGCCCGATGTTTCGTTCGAATGGAAAGCTGTACCTGAATGGTTGGCATTTTATGCCGGAGCCGGGGGAAGTTACAAAGTGAATACACTTGATGGAATGTTCACCGAAAACCGGTTCTTGTTTTCGGACCTTCGTGTACAAGATACCTATACGCCTGTAAGTGCTTATTTCGGAGTGAAAATTAAACCTGTTTATAACTTATTGTTCGATGCTTATGTTAATTATCAATACATCGACAATCAGTACTTTTTTATAAACAAAGATTACGCATATTCATTGCTTTCGTCAGCGCTTTTGGGCTCACCCAACGATTCGATCATTTATACAAACAAGTTTAATGTGGTGTACAGTGCTGCCACACTTGTAAAAGTAGGATTGCGTGCCAATTACAATTTACGTAATTTGGTGAACATTCAGTTGAAAGGAGCTTACAACGGCTGGGATGTGGAAGATATAGCCATGGCCTGGAACAAGCCTGAATTTGAAGCCGACATGACAGCCGACTGGCGCGTGACCCGAAACCTGAATGTGACATCGAATGTTTTCTTCGAAAGCGAACGATTTGCAAAACTTGGTGAGCAATCCATGCGCATGCGTCCGAAGCTAGATATCAATTTAGGTGCATCCTATTCTTATCTCAACTGGTTTACGCTGTTTGGCAAGGTAAATAACCTGACAAACAACAGGTATCAGGAATTTTATGGCTACGAAGTACAAGGAATGAATGTGTTGGTAGGCGCCTCATTTTCATTTTAAAAATTAAATATTTCAATATTCACAAAAAATGCCGGCAGGTCGTTGGGTCTGTCGGCAATTTTATTTCAACAATCAAATCAATACAACTTATGCAATTCCTGTATCAGCAACAATTGATAGCAATCATTTTTTGGTTTTTCTGTATAACAACCCTTTCTGCGCAAGTGCGTACAGGTGCTGAGCGCACTGAGGCTTATCTTCCTTTGCTCAAAGGAAAAAGTGTGGCTTTGGTTGTGAATCACACCTCAGTTGTTGGTTCTACACATTTGGTAGATACACTTCAAAAGAGCGGAGTGAAAATTGT
>Ga0209373_10001988_pt1 | contig 21913 bp, 27 predicted proteins | sample Higcelweek5metaG_FD_187173 | JGI IMG/M metagenome (GOLD analysis project Ga0209373, IMG submission 187173) | Freshwater pond sediment microbial communities from the University of Edinburgh, under environmental carbon perturbations - High... | ecosystem: Environmental > Aquatic > Freshwater >... | reverse complement strand
AAATGCAGAAGAAAAAACTAAAATAATATACCCTAATAAAAATAATTTATTTAGAGCATTAAAATTAACAGATTATAATGATGTAAATGTAGTTATATTAGGGCAAGATCCATATTTTAATGAAGGAGAAGCAAATGGTTTATGTTTTTCAGTAAATCAAGATATAAAGTTACCTCCAACATTAAAAAATATATTTAAAGAATTAAAACAAGATTTAAATATAGAAAGAATCAATTCTGATTTATCAGATTGGTCAAAACAAGGAATATTATTATTAAATACAGTACTAACTGTTGAAAAGGGCAAGCCCCTTTCTCATAGAAATAAAGGATGGGAAGTATTTACAGATAAGATAATAGAGAAATTGAATGAAAAGGAAGATCCAATAATATTTATATTATGGGGAAATCCAGCAAAAACAAAAAAAGCGCTAATTACTAATAAAAAACACATGATTGTAGAGTCATCACATCCATCCCCATTAGCGTGTTATCGAGGATTTGATGGTAGCAAACCATTTTCAAAGACAAATAGCCTATTAAAGTCTGTAAATAAACGAGAAATAACATGGTAATAATTGCATATTAATAATTAGTATGCTATAATCCTTAATAGATTTTAAGTTTAATCATCTCCCTTATGAGTTGGAAGAAGTTATAATGTTAAAATCCATATTTTATAAAGGAGGTATACCATGGAATACAAAGATAAGACTTTAGTATGTAAGGATTGTGGAAAAGATTTCGTTTTCACTTCTGGAGAACAAGCATTTTATGCTGAAAAAGGCTTTCAAAATGAACCAGTAAGATGTCCAGATTGCAGAAAAGCAAGAAAAGCATCTAGATTTAACAATCGTAGAGATAACGATAACAGAAACGCTGCTTAATTGTTGAATTAATGAATTAATAATGATATAATATCGTTGTTAATTTTTTTATGGCGGTATTGGTGAAGTGGTTAACACGCCAGATTGTGGCTCTGGTATTCGTGGGTTCGATTCCCACATGTCGCCCCATATGTAATTAATCGAACCTTCCAACAGGATGGTTCGTTTTCTTTTCATAAAAAATGATATATAATTAGAAAGAGGTGATAATATGAATTTTTCTGCTGCTTTTATTGAGGTTGGATCGACCAATACAAAAGGATTTATTTATAAAAATAATAAAATAATAGAATTACCAATTATAAATATTACTTTTAAAAAAAATTATTTATTAAATAAGGAATTATTAAATGAAGATAAAATGAAATTATTTAAATTTATAAATGAAACAAAAAAAGATGTAAAAACGGTTTATACATTTGGAACTAGTGTTTTTAGAGATTTAGATAATAAACAAAGAGAAGATTTTTTGAATGAATTTAAAAAAGCAACAGGGTTTGAGTTTACTATATGCTCATTAGAAGAAGAAAATAAGAATACTGTATATGGAGCCATCAAAAATTTAAATTATGAAAAAAATGTAGCGGTTTTAGTTGTAGGTGGTGGGTCTGTAGAAATTTCAATATGTAGAGACAATAAAATTATTGAGAGCACTAATACTAGTTTTGGTGTCATGGACCTATACACTAAATTTAGTGATATTAAAGAAAATTATGCTGTTTCAAATAGAGATGAAATTGTTAATTATATTAAAAAAAATCTGAATTTACCAAAGGAAAAAGCGGACATTTTGATCTTAGCTGGAGGTAACCACCTTTTATATCACGAAGCTGCAAAATATCCATTACAAAAAAACAAATGGTTTGATGATGAAATGCATCCCTATATGATTGAGGCTAAAAAGAAGTTTGACTATGATCTAAAATACTATTACAACATAAGTTTGGAAAGTTTAAAGGTTAATACGCCAAATAATCCAAATTGGTGGAACGAAACGAGAGGAATTTGTGCTTTTACAAAATGTGTTAGTGATAATGTAAATGCAAAATATATAATACCTACAAAAATCAATATGATGTACCATGTTTTAGATGAAATAAAAAGACAGAATAAAATATAATGATGATAATTATTTTAAATACATTGAGATATTTTTATAGCAATAATTAATTGAACCTTTTATTAGGTTCATTTTATTTTTATAAAAAATGATATATAATTGAAATAGGTGATTAAAATGAAACTAGAAACTGAAAGACTAATTTTGAGAGACTGGGAAGAAAGAGACACAGATGATTTAATTGATGGATTGAATAATTATGAAGTATCCAAGTGGCTTGCATTTGTACCATATCCTTATACAATAGAAAACGCTAAAGAATGGATTTCTTTTTGCTCCGAAAATAGAAAAAAAGATCAGAATAGAAATTCATATGATTTTGCTATTGAATTAAAATCAGAAGGAAAAGTTATAGGTGGAGTTGGTCTAGATAAGATTAACAAACTTCAAGGTACTGCTAGTGGAGGGATTTGGCTTAATAACAGGTATCACGGTTTAGGTTATGGGACAGAAGCTTTTGGAAAAAGAATAGAATTTGCATTTGATACTTTAGGACTTAGAAGAATCGATAATGGGTTTTTTGAAGGAAATGAAGCTTCAAAAAAAATGCAAGAAAAATTTGGATATAAAATTGAGGGAAAAAGAAGATCCGGATTTGTTTGTATGGCAGATAATAAAATAAAAGATGAGATAACGACCGGTTTATTAAAAGAAGAATGGATAAAAATAATTAATAACATAATTTAATTTAAAAAGGAGATAATATGAAAGATTTAGATGAAAATAAAATATTATCAATTTTAAAATCTCGTTTTGAAAATAATATTAATAGACATAAAGATATTGATTGGAAAGATGTAGAGAATAAATTGTTGAACAATATGGAAAAATTATCTATATTAAATGAAATGGAACAAAGTGGTGGAGAACCAGATCTAGTTAAATATATTAAAGAAACAAATGAATATGTATTTTTTGATTGTTCTAAGGAAACTCCGATTGGTAGAAGAAGCTTATGTTATGACAAAGAAGGATTGGAATCAAGAAAACAATTCAAACCGGAAAACAATGTTATAGATTTAGCTAATTATATTGGAATAGAATTGCTTTCTGAAGAGGATTACCATTATTTACAAAGCTTAGGAGAATTTGATTTAAAAACATCTAGCTGGCTTAAGACTCCAAATGAAATAAGAAAACTTGGTGGAGCAATTTATGGAGATAGAAGATACAATAGAGTATTTATATATCATAATGGTGCTGATTCTTATTATTCGTCTAGAGGTTTTAGAGGTTCATTAAAAATATAGGAGGATTCATGGGAGAAATAATAAATATTACAGACTTGATAAATACATTAAATGCAGTGGATAATTATAAAGATGAGGATTTAATACAATTTTTAAATTCGATTCAAGGCTATAAAGATTTGCTATTAAGCAAAAGAGATAAAATGGATAAACTAAAAAGATCATTTAACGTAATGGAAGGAATAAAACATATATTTTTAAATGTAAATTTGTTTTTACCTGTTGAAAGTTTAAGTGATTCTGAAAAGAAAAAACGTGAGATTCTTGAAGCTTTAAGAAAATGTACAGATCAATTTTGTGGGTTAATGGTACTTGATATGAGCGAAGATGAATTAAAAGAAAAATCGAGATTATATGAAGAAGAAATTGTTAGATTAGTAAAAGAATATGAAGATCTTGTAAAAGAAATTGCTCACAATGAAGTTTTATCAGAGTTTAAAGGTGAGTCAAAATAATAATAAAAAACGAACAATTAGTTCGTTTTTTTACTTTCTTTATTCCAAGATATCCATCCATACAAATCATTAAACAATAATATTAAAGGCTCTATTAATATAGGTATTAATAATAAGTTTCCCTTTAATATAGGTATTCCCCATAGAAATATCAATATTACATCACTTAATATGTATAATAAGAATCCATATTTACTTCTTCTTACCACTAAATATGTAGCAACTACATATATAATTACTGAAAATGTTGATATAAGCAATTCGCTTGTATTAAAGTATCGTAGAAGATAATATATACCAAAAAATAATAGTAATGATCCTATTCCTAATAGGATATATTCTTTATTTGATATTTTATTTTGAGTAACTCTATTTGTTTTTTTATTTTTATTATTAATCCAAGAGAATATTCCGGTAATATTTAAAGGAAGAATTAATAAAACATATACAAGTACTTCGCCATAATATTGATTAGTATATGATAAATATGAATATAGGATAACTTCTATTATTCCTATAAACTGACCAAATACTTTCCCTCTTGCCTGATATAATGCATACAATGTCCCAGATAGTGATGCAACTATAGTTATCCAGGAACTCCTATATATTATTCCAGAGCCTAGTATTAAAATGAAAGTTGTTACCAATAATATTAATTCGATGGTTGTCCATTCTTTAAAAATGCTAATTATTTTTTTCATAAATTCACCTAAATAAATTATACTATAAATATATGATTTTATATTAATTATAGTATAATTAAATTATTAATGGAGGAACTTTTATGATATATGTTACTAGACATGGACAGACACAGTGGAATGCGTTAAAAAAAGTTATGGGTAAAATAGATATTCCACTAAGCGAAATAGGATTAGAGCAAGCAAAACAAACAAAAAACAATTTAAAAGATAAACATATTGATTTAATAGTATGCTCGCCATTAATTAGAGCAAAACAAACGGCAGATATTATAAATGAAGAATTTGGCATTCCAATTGTATATGATAGTAGAATTGTAGAAAGAGATTTTGGCGAAATGGAAGGATTATCTATTAGTGATTTTGATTTTGAAGGATTCTGGGATTATCATAAAAATGCAAAATATATAAAAGCAGAAAATATACAAGACTTTTTTAAAAGAATATATTTAGCAATGGAAGATTATAAAAATAAATACAAGGATAAGGATATTTTGATAGTAACGCATGGAGGAGTTAACATAGCTATTAGTTGTTTTTACTTAAAAGAAATACCTTGCGATTCTTTATTAAAATCAGTTCCTGTAATAAACAATTGCGAAGTAGTAACTTATGAATAGGAGTAATATTATGAATAATATAGTTAATGAAATAAGAAGTTATGTAATTGACAAAAGCAATATTTATAAAGAAAAAAATAATTATGATTTTTGGAATGAACACATAAAATATGTTGTTAATAATTCAATAATGTTAGCAAAAGAATATAACGCAGATTTAGAAATAGTTGAATTAGCTGCGTTACTTCATGATATTTCATTAATAAATGAAATAGGTCCAAGAGAAGAACATCATACCTATAGTTCACAAGTAGCAAAAGAGATTTTAGAACAATATGGTTATACAAAAGAAAAAACAGGGAAAGTTTTAAATTGTATATTAAACCACAGAGATAGAAACAAATATCCAAGAACAACTATGGAAGAAGATTGTGTTGGGGATGCAGATATTATTTCACATTTTGATAATATACCTATGATGTTTTCAAAAGCATATCTAATATTAAAATTATCTCATTCTGATGGAGCAAAGTATGTTAGAAATTCGCTTTGTAATGATTATGAAGGATTGAGTCCAAAAACAAAGGAAATATATAAAGATAAATTTGAAAATATAATTAAAACATTGTTTAGCGAATAGGAGGGTATATGGAATTATTAGATGTTGTAGATAAAGATGGAAATCCTACCGGAGAAGTATTAGACAAATTTGAAATAAGAGAAAGAAATTTATTACATAAAGTAGTCTGTTTATTTATTATCAATAGTAAGAACGAAGTATTACTTGAAAAAAGAAGTATCAACAAGAAAATACATCCCGGTAAATTAGGATTATGTGAAGGTCATGTTGTAGCAGGTGAAGATAACATCTCTGCTGTAATTAGAGAGTTAGAAGAAGAACTTGGTGTAGTTGCAAAAAAAGATGATATTAATCATTTTTGTACTATATTAAAAGAAAGAGAAAAGAAGTCAAATATAACATATACATATTACATGCTTCTTAATAAAGAAGTCAAAGATTTTGTAATTCAAGAAGAAGAATTATCTGAAGTTATGTGGATGGGTTTTAATGAATTCCATAACCTCGTAAAAAATAACAGTGATACTGTGGTTTTTTCTAATAGTGAAGGTAACTTAAGAATGTTAGGTGAATTAGAAAAAATAATTGTAAATTTTAATAAAAAATAATGAGATTATCAACTAATTTTATGTGGTCTATATGGTATAATATATATAATGAGAGAGGTATATTATGAAGGTAAAATTATTATTCGCATACAATAAAAAATCTTTAGAACAAAGAACTCAAATAGTTGCTACTGCCGGTAAATTATCTAGATTTCCCGGAACAGTAAGTGAAGTTTTTAAAGATAGTAAAGATTATGCAAAAAACAAAAAGTTTATTGAAAGAGTAATAAAAATGGGACATGACTCAATAACTGATCATGACTATTTAGTATTTTCTTTAGAAAATGTTACTCCTATGGTAGAACAAGTCATAATTCAAGAAAGGTTTTCTTCTTTTACAATTAAATCAAGAAGAGAAGTTAATTTTGCAAAAGTTGGATTTGTTACTCCAAGTTTTAGAGATAAAGACTTTAATCTAATGGCTAATAATTTAGAATTACAAAAAGAGTATAAAACACACATGAAATTCTTATTTAAATCTTATCAAGATTATGTTGATCTTGGTGCAAAAGTAGAAGATGCAAGATTTGCATTACCATATTGTTTTTATGGAAACATTATAATGGGTCTTGATGCACATGTCTTTAAAAATTGGATTATAAGATTAACAAAAGGAAAAGAAAGTAATGTTTCAGAGTTAAAAGAGTTAGGCGAAAAACTTTATAAAATAATGGAAGAACATGCACCATATTTAAAAGAAATGATTGATAACTTTGAAATGGATAATTATGATGGTGTTGAAAAATTACTTGATGAAAACATTAAAGATAAAAGCTATGATATTATTGATAAAGTAAATTTATTATCATATACTCCAAACACGGATAAAGTAATAACTACTTCTGCTTTAATGAGAGTATATGGGTATTCATATGAAAAAGCATTGAAAATATATGAAGAAATAAAAGATAACGTAGAATTACAAAGAGAAATAATGAAAGAGTCAAGTAAGACTGTGGATAAGAAAGAATTAAAACAAGTAAATTTTTGTTTTCAATTTCCAATTTCATTTGCAGTATTAACTCATTTTACAAGACACAGAACTCATCCAATATTAATTCCTGATTTTGTACCAATAAAAGATTTAACAAAATATAAAATTCCGCCTTCAATAGAAAAGATTGCAAAAGAAAAATATATAGATATGTTTGATAAAAATGTATCGGTATATAATAAATTTAAAAAACTAGGAGTTTGTGATGAAGATTTAGTATATTTCTACTTAGCTGGAAATATGTTAAATATTACTACAAACTTTGATGGTGGTACTTTTGCTCATATTATGAGATTAAGAATATGTACTAAAGCACAATGGGAAACCAGAGAATTAGCATATCAAATGAGAGATTTAGTAAAAAATATTGCTCCAATATATGGAAGCATATTAGGATCTGATTGTGAAATATTCAGGATATGCAAAGAAGGAAAAGAAAGCTGTGGTAAACTAGAAGCGTTAAACTCAAAGAAATAATACGAATCAAAATCATCATTATTGATGATTTTTTTTATAATTTAAAGACAACAAATATGTGTTAAAATATATTTGGGTGATAAATATGTCGGATAACGTAATTAAAGTAATGTCTTGGAATTTAGGATCTGGCATTTATAATGATAAATATTGTAAAAATAATAAGCCTAAGTCTATTAAAGAAAATATAAAAGGACAATTAAATATAATAGAAGATAATATTTGTGATATATATTTATTTCAAGAGGTATCTAAATTTTCAATTAATAATAATTTCGTTAATCAATATAAATTATTAAAAAATAAACTAAGTAATTATGCTTCCTATTTTTTAAATAATAAGAATATATTTATTGAAGGTAAATTAACATTAACAAAAAACGATTCGAATAGTAGAGATATTTATATACCATATAAGTCTAACAAGTTAAAAGATAATATATTTGTATCAAATAAGCATAATATTATTACAAGAATGAAAATTAATAATAAAGAGCTAATAATATTTAATATACATTTTGCCCCTTATAAAAGACAAAATGAATTAAGAAATAAGCAATTAAGTTATATAGTAGAATTAGCAAATAAAGAAATAAGTAATGGTAATTATGTAATTATAGGCGGGGACTTTAATATGAACATTAAAGATTTAAAATTTGATAATCTAAATGTGGCCTTAGCAAGTAAGCCTACTAGTAGAGATTTAAATGAACAATATACAATTAATTCAAAAATGAATTATTATGATGGATTTATATATTCAAATAATATAAAATTAATAAATATAGATGTAATATATAATTTTATGTATAGTGACCATTGTCCGATAATAGTTGGATTTGAAATAAAGGAGTGATAATATGTTAATATTTGTATCAATATTTATACTAGTGATTGGAATACTGTTTAAATTATTTCCACCAAGAAAGATAAATGGGTTCTATGGTTATAGAACTTGGACATCTATGAATAATATAAAATCATGGAATTATGCACAAAAGATAGGTGCGTACTCATTTATTATAGTTGGATTAATTGATTTGGTATTAGGATTAATATTTATAATATTTAATAATAAAAACTATACAATTGAAATGACAATATTTTTATTAAGTTTTGTTATAATGTTTATAGTTGATGAAATAATGATAAAAAGACATGTTAAAGGAGATAAGTAATATGAAAGTAAAGTTTATTGGAACAGGAAGTATGCAAAGTAAGAGTTGTAATTGTAGTGTTATGGTAGATAATATACTATTCGATGTGGGTAATGGAGTAGTTAGACAACTAGATATATCAAATATTGATTTGAGTAGTATAGATTATTTAGTTATAACTCATTTTCATGGAGATCATTTTTTAGATATACCGAATTTATTATATTCTAGATTATTTAGAGGAATAAATAAGAAATTTACTATAATTGGACCAGTTGGTTTAAGACAAAAGACAATTGATTTACTTAACTTTTGTTACGGGGATGGTACAAATAAGTTTAATACTATGGAAGAAAAATTTAATGTAACTTTTGTTGAATTAAATCCCGATGCTGAGTTATTAATTAATGAAAAACCATTAAAAGCATATAAATTACAACATGCAAATAACGTCGAAGAACTTGGATACGTATATGACAACAAGATAGCTTATTTAGTTGATACTACGATTTGTGATAATTATAATGAGATATGTAAAAATACTGAATATGTAATATCTGACGTTACTGATTTAGAGACTTCTGTTATGCATGTTGGACTAAATGATTATGTTAAAATAGCTGAAACATATCCAAATAATAAGTTTTATGCTACACATAGGAATATATATAGTACTGAAAATGTAAAAAATGTATATTTTCCAAGTGACAACTACGAAATAAATATATAATATTATTGATTATTTTTAATAAATGTGTTAGACTATTCAAAGTTTATTACATATTTTAATATTTCCATATTGAATATTTCTAATATTTAAATAAACAAATTTATGAAAAGGAGGTATCATTATGGAAAAGCAAGATAAGACAATAGTATGTAAAGATTGTGGTAAAGAATTTATGTTCACTGTTAGAGATCAAGAATTTTATGCAGAAAAGGGATATACAAACGAACCACAAAGATGTAAAGATTGTCGCGATAAGAAAAAATTAGAACGTGGAAATGGCAGACCAAGCTTTGGTGGAAACCGTAACGGAAGTTTCGGCGGAAGCGGATTTGGTGGAAGCAGCAGACCAAGTTTTGGTGGAAATCGTGGTGGCAATTCAAGTTTTGGTGGCAGCAAACCAGGCTTTGGTGGAAATCGTAACGGTGGATCATCAAATAGACGTTCTGGAAGCAGCAATAGACCAAGCGGAAATAGATCTGGAGACAGATAAAAATACTAATAAAATGAACTTAACAGTTCATTTTTATTTTGAAATATGATATATTATCTCTAAGGAGAGTTTATGAATAAAATTATAAAGATTGTTTTAGTCGGATTTGTATGTGTGTTATTAGTTGGTTGTGGTAATGAAAAAGTGGTTGATGAAAAAGAAACCGATAACGTAAATACTAATGAAAATATTACTGATGAAACAGATAATGAAACAAATGATGATTTAAAATTAGTATCTACTGATGATAAGTTAATATTTACTGATACTCAAGGATTTTATATGGTGTTTAATTACGAAGGTGAAACGTTAAAAAATATTGAGTGGGTAATGGATTATGAAAATAAAGAGTCTGCTCAAATAGCATATAGTATATATAATGCTGATGAATATTCAAATGAATATGATGTATCAATTGATGGTACAAAAGTAACATTAACTTATAAAGAAGATTATGCTGATCAAACATATGGTGCTATATCTAAAACAGAAATGGAATCATATATGACTTCTGCGGGTTATACTATAAATAGATAAAAGAGATTTTATCTTTTTTATTGTTGTGATATAATTACAATAGGAGTGATGATATGAAAAGATGGTTAAAGAATTTAATTTGCATAACTGGACTAGTTTTATCATTAGGTTTAATTGTATCTACAATAATATATTTAAAGAATAATTCTGATATTGCATATAGTTTAAGTAAAGTTGAAATAGCACTTGAAGAAACTATAACAAAAGATGAAACTGTTACTGAAGGTTCTACTGGTGATGGCACTTCTTCAAGTGAAGATCCAGATGTAATTACAGAAACCCCTACTGATGATGGAAGTATAACAACTACATCTGATGATACTCCTGTAGATGACGCAATAGTTGATAAGAATTTAGATGATGAAATTTTATATACAACTAATAGTGGAGCAGAGAGTAGTGGAATAGTTGATACAGCAATAAGTAAATCACTATCAGCTTTATCTATAAATAATCAAATAGGAACTGGATATATAGTTTTATTGTTAATAGGAAGTTTCTTCTTTGTACTTAGTTTAGGATATATGATATTTAGTAAATTAGGTAAAGAAGTAGTATTTAACAAAATATTAAAATTATTGATATTTATAGTAGTATCAAAGGTAATAGCTATTGCTATAACAATAGGATTAATATACGTAACTAACACATATATAATTTAGTAGCTTTGCTACTTTTTTTTATTGTACAATATTTTTAATAGTGGTATGATTAGAGTGTGGATATAGTTGCACACATACTATATTTTTTGTTTTTTAGGAGGTGTAAAACATGGTAGATGTAGTAATTGGCGGTTTCTTTGGAGATGAAGGAAAAGGAAAGGTAATAGACTATTTAGCAGAAAAAGCTAAAATAGCAATAAGATGTACTGGTGGAAATAACGCGGGACATTCTGTAAAAGTTGCTGGTAAAAGTTATGCATTTCATTTAATCCCATCTGGTATACTTAACAAAGGTACAAAAGCAATAATAGGTAATGGAGTAGTAATTGATCCAAGAGTATTATTAGAAGAATTAAAGATGTTGAAGGATAATGGTATTGATTATAGCAATCTATACATTAGTACTAAAGCTCATTTAATAATGCCATATCATGTTGCAATGGACGGATTACAAGAAGTATTAAGAAAAGATTCTAAAATTGGTACTACTAAAAGAGGTATAGGTCCTGCATATTCTGATAAAATGGAAAGATCTGGAATAAGAATGGAAACTTTTGTTTCTAATGATTTTGAAAAAGTTGCAAGACATAATATAGAAAAAAATAATGCAATATTCAAATTATATGATTTCCCATTAATAGATGCAGATGCAGTAATTGAAGAATATAAAGGATATGCTAAAAAACTAAAGAAATATGTATGTGATACTGTTGATTTAATATATCAAAGTTTAGATAAAAAAGAATATGGACTAATGGAAGGTGCACAAGCAACATTATTAGATATAGATCATGGAACATATCCTTATGTAACATCATCTAATCCTACAATTGGTGGAATGTGTGCTGGTTCAGGAGTAGGAATAAAAAATATTAATAATATTTATATGGTCATTAAAGCATATTCATCACGTGTAGGTGAAGGTGCATTTGTAACTGAATTATTAGATAAAACAGGAGATAGAATTAGAGAATTAGGTCATGAATATGGAACTACTACAAAAAGACCAAGAAGATGCGGATGGTTAGATTTAGTTGCAGTTAAGTACGGTGTGAGAATAAATAGTGCAACAGGATTAGTAGTAAACCATTTAGATACAATTGGTAATTTTAAAAAGATAAAAGTATGTGTTGCATATAAATATAAAGGCAAAGAAACAATGAAATTTGATACTAATTTTGATGTAATGAGTAATTGTAAGCCTGTATATGAAACATTTGATGGTGACTTCAAAGTAAATGGAATAACAAATAGAGAAGATTTACCTGAGAATGCAAAAAAATATATTAATAGAATAGAAGAAGTAGTTGGAATACCAGTTAAGTTTATTGGTACAGGTCCAGATAGAGAAGACTTTATAAAATGTTAGAAGAATTATTAGTACTCTCACCATTAGATGGTAGATATAGTAAATTTACTAATGAAATATCTAATTACTTTTCAGAATATGCATATATAAAATATAGAGTATTTGTTGAAGTAAAATGGTTTATATATCTAACTAAATTATTAGATAAAAAAATAACTAAAAAAGAAGAATCTAAGATATTAGATATATATAATAATTTTAATTTAAAAGAATGTAAAAGATTAAAAGAAATAGAAGAAGTAACTAAGCACGATGTAAAAGCTATTGAATACTATATAAGAGAAAAATATGATGAATATAAATTACCATATAGCGAATTAATACATTTTGCATGTACTTCTGAGGATATTAACAATGTTGCATATTCATTAATGATAAAAGGATATCTAGAAAAGTATATTGAATTAAATAATAAACTAAAAACTAAATTAAAAGATATATCTTTTGAATACAAAGATATACCTATGTTAGGTCATACTCATGGACAAGCAGCAACACCTACTACAGTTGGTAAAGAATTTAAAATATTTGAGTATAGAATAAATAATATATTAGAATTAATTAGTAATATAAATTTAACAAGTAAGTTTAGTGGAGCTGTTGGTAACTTTAATGCACATTACATAAGTTATCCTAATATTGATTGGTTCAGTGAATGTAAGAAGTTTATTGAGAGTTTAAATATTAAATTTAATCCACTTACTACTCAAATAGAATCACATGATAATATATGTGTATTGTTTAGTTATATAAAAATATTAAATAATATAATTAATGATTTAAATAATGATATGTGGACATACATAAGTATGAATTATTTAAAACTAAAAACAGTTAAGAACGAAGTTGGTTCATCGGTCATGCCTCATAAAGTAAATCCAATTAATTTTGAAAACTCCATGGCTAATACAAAGATGTCCAATGGAATATTTAGTACATTAATAGATAATTTATCTATATCAAAGATGCAAAGAGATTTATCTGATTCATCACTATTAAGAAATATAGGTATAGGTTTTGGATATTCAGTTGTAGCTATAAATCAGACTATAATAGGATTAGATAAAATAAGTGTTAATGAATTGGAAATAAATAAAGATTTAGATAATAATCCAGAAGTAATATCTGAGGCCATACAAACAATATTAAGAAAAAATGGTTGTAAAGATGCGTATGAAGCATTAAAAGATATGACTAGAGGTAAAGATGTAACAATTGATACTTTAAAAGATTATATAAAGACTTTAGATATTGATAAAGAAGATAAAAACAAATTATTAAAATTAGAGGTAAAAGATTATATTGGTATAGCAAATAAATTAGATTATTGAAGCATTTATGCTTCTTTTTTTATGATATAATAATTCTAAAGGAAGTGTATTATGAATAAAGTAGTATTAGTAACAGGGTCAAGTATTGGTATAGGTAGAGCAACGATAATAGAATTTGCTAGTCATGGATATGATGTAGTAATAAATTATTTAAATAGCGAAGAAAAAGCATATGAATTAAAGAAACATGTAGAGGATACATATAAAATAAGAGCATTATGCATTAAATGTGATGTTAGTAATGAATCAGATGTATTAAATATGATATCAAAAATAGAGTCAGAGTTTGATAAAGTTGATGTATTAGTTAATAATGCAGCTATTGCTATTGATACTACTTTTGAAGATAAAACGCCAAATAATTTTATGAAAACACTTAGTGTTAATTTAGTTGGTCCATTTATAGTTAGTAAACACGTTAGAAATATTATGAAAGTAGGATCAATTATTAATGTAGCATCAACTAATGGAATAGATACTTATTACCCATATAGTATGGATTATGATGCATCAAAAGCAGGGTTAATTTCGTTAACTCATAATTTAGCTGTAGAATTTAGTCCTAATATTAGAGTTAATGCTGTAGCACCAGGATGGGTAAACACAGATATGAATAAAGAACTAGATCCTGAGTATATAAAAGAAGAACAAAAGAAAATATTATTAGGTAGATTTGCAGAAACTGATGAAATAGCAAAAGTAATATATTTCTTAGCTAGTGATGAGGCTAAATATATAAATAACGAAGTAATAAGAATAGATGGTGGATTCAATGCGTGAAATTTTAGAACTTAGTAAGAAAGTAGAATTGGAAATATCATCAGAGTTAAAAAAAGTAGATGATATATGTGAATATAATAGTTTAAAAGTATTAAGCGCATTTCGTAACAACAAATTATCTGAAACACACTTTAATTCAACAACAGGATATGGATACAATGATGCTGGTAGAGAAGTAATAGAAAAAATATATAGTGAAGTATTAAGGGGAGAAGATGCATTAGTAAGAAGTCAATTTATATCCGGCACTCATGCTCTTACAGTTACTTTATTTGCATTATTAAGACCTAATGACACTATGCTAAGCATTACTGGCAAGCCTTACGATACTTTAGAAGAAGTAATAGGAATAGTTGATAACAAGAGTTCATTAAAATCATTTAATATTAACTATGAACAAATAGAATTAACTGATAATGATTTTGATTATGAATCAATAGAAAAAAGACTTAAAAATAGTTTTGTTAAGTTAATAGAAATACAAAGAAGTAAGGGATATTCAACTAGAAAGAGTATAAGTATAAGTAAGTTAGTAAAAGTAATAAAGTTTATAAAATCTATTTCTAAAGATACAATAATTATGATTGATAATTGTTATTGTGAATTTGTTAATAAGAAAGAACCTCTTGAAGTAGGAGCGGATATAATAATTGGATCTTTAATAAAAAATTTAGGTGGTGGAATAACTCCTAATGGTGCATATATATGTGGTAAAAAAGATTTAATAGAACTATGTGCAGAAAGATTAAATGTACCTGGAGAGGGTAAAGAAGTAGGGCCATCTCTTGGAATGAATAAATTATTATTACAAGGATTATTTCTGGCTCCAACAGTAGTAAGTGGTGCAGTAAAAACAGCAATATATACTAGTAAAATGTTAGAAGAACTAGGATATGAAGTAGAGCCTAAATATAATGATGAAAGAGTAGATATAGTACAAAACATTATATTTAATGATGAACAAAAATTAATAAGATATTGTCAAGGAATACAAAGTGCATCTCCAGTTGACTCATTTGTAAAACCAGTACCATGGGATATGCCAGGATATAAAGATAAAGTAGTTATGGCTTCTGGATCTTTCACACAAGGTTCATCTATTGAACTATCATGTGATGGTCCAATAAGAAAACCATATATAGCTTATCAACAAGGAAGCTTAACATATGAATATGGTAAACTTGGAGTAATGATGGCAATAAATAATATCAAATAATAAATATATGTTATACTAATAATGAGGTGATAATATGGATAAAAATATAGCTGAGAGTGTAAAAAGGGAACTTAAAAGACAAAGAGAAAACATCGAGCTAATAGCATCTGAAAATTTTGTATCAAAAGATATATTAAAACTACAAGGAAGTGTACTTACAAATAAGTATGCAGAAGGTTATCCACATAAAAGATATTATGGTGGATGTATGTTTGTTGATGAAGTTGAAGAATTAGCTATAAAATATGCAAAAGATATATTTAAGTGTGAATATGTTAATGTTCAACCTCATAGTGGAAGTTCGGCTAATATGGCTGTATATAAAGCTTTATTAAACAACGGTGATAAAGTAATGGGTATGAATTTAAGCCATGGTGGACATCTAACTCATGGACTTGCTATTAATTTTAGTGGATTAGAATATAGTATAATTCCATATAATTTGAATCTTGAAACAGAAACAATTGATTATGAAGAATTAGAGAAGACAGCTATTAAAGAAAAACCAAAAATGATAATAGCTGGTGCTAGTGCATATTCAAGAACTATAGATTTTAAGAAATTTAGAGAAATATGCGATAAATGTGGAGCTTATTTATTTGTAGATATGGCTCATATAGCAGGATTAGTTGCCTCAGGTCTTCACCCATCTCCAATGCCATATGCAGATGTAGTTACTACTACAACTCATAAAACATTAAGAGGTCCAAGAGGTGGAATGATATTAACTAATAATGAAGAAATAGCTAAGAAAATAAATAAAATTATTTTCCCTGGAATACAAGGTGGACCTTTAATGCATGTAATAGCAGCAAAGGCACAATGCTTTTATGAAGCCTTACAACCAAGTTTTAAATCATATCAGGAACAAGTTGTTAAGAATGCTAAAACTTTAGCTAATACACTTATGAATAAAGGATTTAAAATAATAAGTGGTGGAACAGATAATCATTTAATGTTAGTAGATGTAAAAAGTGTTGGAATAACAGGAAAAGAAGCTGAGACTGTTTTAGAAAGTATAAATATTACTTGTAATAAGAATACTATACCTAATGAAACAGAGTCACCAATGGTAACAAGTGGTATTAGGTTGGGAACACCAGCTATGACTACAAGAGGATTAAAAGAAAAGGATTTTGAAAAAATAGGAGATATAATTTCTATGGCTCTTAAAAATAAAGATAACAAAAAGATCTTAAATAGTTTAAAAAGATCAGTTAAGAGCATAGTTAAAGAATATCCTCTATATAAATAGGTGATAATATGTCAAAAATAAAAGTGTTTTTTAGTTATGATTATAACAAAGATTTTAACAGAGTAAATGATATTAGATCTATGAGTCTAGTAAAAGATAATAAACCAGCATCAAAAGAAGACTGGGAAGAAATATGTAGACAAGGAGATACTACAATAAAAAAATGGATAGATGACAATATGTCAGATAAAGATTGTGTTGTTGTATTTATTGGTGAGGACACCATTAATAGAAAATGGGTAAGATACGAAATAGAAAAAGCTTGGAATGAAGGTAAAGGATTATTAGGAATTTATATTCATAATATTGATGATCCAGTTACAGGTAAATCTAAAAAAGGTCAAGATCCATTTGTTAAGTTTAAAATGAATAGAGATGGAAAAAAGTTAAGAAGTGTAATTAAGTGTTATGATCCTAATCCAAACGATGCATATAATTGCGTTATTGAAAATTTGGAAATATGGATTTATGATGCAATGAAAATAAGAGAATTTTATTAAAAATAAAATAATCACATAAGTGATTATTTTTTATTTATATTATTTTTATCAAATGCTTCTTTTAATTTTTCATTTATATTAAATGTTATTTCTAAACTGTCTTCTGGCTTAACCCAAACATAAATATAAAATGTAGATCCAATATTTGTATATTCTCCTAATCTTATAATTACTTCTTCATTCTTAATTATATCTTCTTTTTCAACTACTTCTTTAATTATTTTCTTTAGTTTACTTATATCTTCTTTATTATCAACAAAATATTTTAGTTCTAATTTCTTTTTATTCATAGTTGAATAATTAATAACGCTAGCATTAGATAAAGGGCCATTTGGTAAAGATATTCTTCTATTATCCTTTGTTACTAATACTGTATAAAATATATTAATACTTTCAACAATACCGCTATCAATATGATTATCAATGTGATCTCCAACTTTAAATGGTTTAAATATTAATATTAATATTCCACCAGCTATATTACTTAAACCACCCTGTAAGGCCAAACCTAAAGCTAATCCAAGAGAACCTAATATTGCTAATACAGATGTCATTGGTACTCCGATATAAGATAGTATTGTTATAAATAGTAGGGCTTTTAATGCAACTTTAGCTGCACTAACACAAAATGTTTGTACGCTTTTATTTAATTTACTAAAACCTTTACTTTTTTCTAATAATCCAATTAATACTTTTATTAGTTTATATCCAACAAATATAATTAATATGGATACAACTAATTTAATTCCTACTTCAATACCTATTGTTATAACTTCCTCTAAAATTTTACTCATATAATCCTCCATATATAAATTATATATAAAAATTTTACATATTACAATCAATATCATTTGTAATATTTATAAAAAAATTGTATAATACATATAAGAATATAGGAGGGAATATGAAAAAGAATTATTATTTACCAATGTTTATGTGCTTTGGATTAGCTTTAGGAATAGCTATAGGTCAAGTTTTATTGGAAAATATAGCTATGGGAATGACACTAGGATTAATATTTGGTGTTGCAGTAGGTATAGGATTAGATAGTACTAATAAACCTAAAGAAGTAAAAGCCAAAGTAAAAACTAAAAAGAAAAAATAGTTTTAGGAGGTTAAGTTATGGAATTAAAAGGAAGTAAAACAGAAAAGAATTTAATGGAAGCATTTAGTGGTGAGAGTCAAGCTAGAAATAAATATACATACTATGCTTCAAAAGCGAGAAAAGATGGATATGAACAAATAGCTGCTTTCTTTGAAGAAACTGCTAATAATGAAAAAGAACATGCAAAATTATGGTTTAAGTTCTTAAAGGGTGGGGATGTTCCAAATACAATTGATAACTTAAATGATGCTGCAAATGGTGAAAATTATGAATGGACAAAAATGTATTCTGATTTTGCTTTAGTAGCCAAAGAAGAAGGGTTTCATGATATTGCTGGTTTATTTGAAGGCGTAGCTAAGGTAGAAAAAAATCATGAAGAAAGATATAGAAAATTACTAAAAAATATTGAAGACGATTCAGTATTTAAAAAAGACGAAGAAAAGATATGGATATGTAGAAATTGTGGACATATTCATATAGGAAAAGATGCTCCAGAAAGATGTCCTGTATGTTCACATCCAAAAGCATTCTTTGAATTAAAAGAAGTAAATTATTAAAATAAAAGTCATCTTATGATGACTTTTTTATTATCTTTGAATAATAATCATTTTCTAAAATTAATTTAGACATTATGAACTTATTATATACTATTGTATTTACTTCATCTACATAAGTATCCTCAACATTATCTTTAAATGGTGTAAATACTTTTTTAGTTGCATCATATTTACCCTTACTAGTTATCCAACTTCTATCATTATAAATTACTAGCCCTTCTTCATCGGATAATATATCTTTTCCAATTAATAATCTTGAGTCATAATCTGCATTAAATAGATTAAGCATAGTAGGTAATATATCTAAACTACTTGCGTATTTATTTATTTCTATACTTTTTTCCATTGTATTATTCCATAACAAGAATGAGTTCTTATGCAAATCAAATTTAATATCGTCTATATAATCAGCATATTCAAGTATTTGATTGTTAGATAGGCCATAAGGATAATGATCTGAACTTAATGCGATTACTGTATCATCCAATTTACCGGCTTTATCTAATTCATTAATTAGTTTTTCTATAGCTTTATCTAATTCTATTTGTGTTGCCAAATACGCTTGTATTCCTTCGTTATAGTCTAAATTTTCAACATAGCTTTTATTTTTAGTTGCAATTGTATTTCCATTATAAGTATATTGTAAATGACCGCTTATAGTTAGATAATAAACAATGAATTTATCATTATTAATGTATTCATTAACTGATTTTTCAATCATTTCAATATCACTTTCAGGCCACATACTACAATTAATATCTAATCCGTGATAACAAGCCTTAAAATCATATCCCATATTTGGAAGAGATTCATCTCTATTATAGTAAGTGTACAATCCGTCATGATATGCATTAGCGGTATATCCATAATCTTTCATTATATTTCCATATACAAAAGGTAAATATATATTACTAGATTTAGACATACTCCAAGTTCCATCTTTTGGTAATAATGAAGTTAATGTTGTATATTCTCCATCAGATGTACTTACATAAAATACAGGAGTATAAAAATTAGTGAATTTAAATCCTTCATTATATAGTTTATATAACGTTGGAGTTAAATCTTTATTAATTGCCATAGGAGAAAAAGCTTCCGCAACAATATAAATTAAATTTTTTCCTTCAAACATTCCTGTATATTCATTAGTTTCGGTAGGAGTTATAGAATTAAAATATTCATGCATACTTTTAATCGTTGTATTAGTTTCAGATTCAATCAAACTATCAAAATCTATATCCATCATATGATAAGTAACCGATTCCTCTATGTTAGCTTCTTTATTGTCTAATATAACATCTTCTTTAAAACCAAATATAAATCTTTTTATGTCCAATCTCATTTCGGTTATTATTCCAAAACTCTTTGTGGCTAACTTTGGCACATGAGTCTTATAATATAAATTATAAGAAGAATATGTATCTTTATAATCTATTTTTTTAATTAATCCAAGACAACCAAAGAAAGTAATTAATACCCACAATACCAATATTATGTAATACTGAATACTTTTTCTTTCAGTATCAATCTTTTTAGCAAATATGATCATAGATATTATAGGTATTAAAATAAGTATTATTGCAACTATATTTTCAAATATTACATCTATAATATTATTAATAAATTCCAAAACTTGCGCACCGTGAAATAATGAATATACAGAAAATACGGCCTCATAATATTGATAGTAAATAAATTGAGTTATAAACAGTATAAATATTAAACTAGATATTACTATAAATAAAATTTTGTTTATAAGTTTGCTAAATAAACTTTCAATAATGGTAATAAGCAGTGCGGTTGATATAGAAAATAAGAGAATAAATAAAGTTTGTAATTCAAAAACATTTTTAAAAGTAAAAGCTTTAAATACAATCTCTAACCAAGTTATAAATAAGATATTAAATATCAATAAACTATATTTTTTTAACATAAGCAACCACTCCTATATTTATATAATATCACAAATATAAAAAAATAATTTATTTTAAAATATTTTAGCACTCACTATTGACAAGTGCTAAAACGTGAGTATAATTATAATTGGAAAGGATGTGGAGATATGAATTTAATTCCAAGAAATTTTTATTTAGATGACTTTTTTGATAGTTTGGGAACAGCTAAAAGTAACGAAATGAAATGTGATATTTATGAAAAGGATGGGAATTATAATATTGAAGTAGATATTCCTGGTTTTGATAAGAAAGATATTAACATAGAAACTGAAGGAGGATATTTAACTATAACTGCTGAAAAAGAAGAAGAAAATAGTGAAGAAAACAAAAAATATATAAGAAGAGAAAGAAGTTATGGGAAATATCAAAGAGTATTCTATTTAGGCGAAATTGATGAGAATAATATCAAAGCTGAATTCAAACAAGGAATGTTAAAAGTTGTTGTTCCAAAACTAGAAAAAGTTGAAACTAAAAAGAAAATTGAAATTGAAGAATAAGCATTTTGCTTATTCTTTTTTTTGTTACAATTATAGTTTTTTCTTGAAAATACAAAAAATAAATGTTATTATTTACATATATAGTATAGGAGTGATTATATGAACGAAGAACAAAATAACAATCTCGATAATACAAAC
>Ga0209373_10001987_pt1 | contig 21914 bp, 15 predicted proteins | sample Higcelweek5metaG_FD_187173 | JGI IMG/M metagenome (GOLD analysis project Ga0209373, IMG submission 187173) | Freshwater pond sediment microbial communities from the University of Edinburgh, under environmental carbon perturbations - High... | ecosystem: Environmental > Aquatic > Freshwater >... | reverse complement strand
CGATGGTCGCATGATATCGTAGGCATCAAGTGCTTCTCCCAGCGTCATTCCGTCTGCTCGATTAGTATTTCTGTTTAGCAATCCGGCACGGTCTAGTTCACCCATAATTCCGAGGATTCCGCCTGCCCGGTTCACATCTTCCATGTGGTATTTTGAACTTGGTGCTACCTTGCAAAGATTTGGAATCCGGCGCGAAAGTTCATCAATATCTTTCATGGTGAAATCAACCTCCGCTTCGTGGGCAATAGCCAAAAGGTGTAGAATGGTATTGGTGCTGCCGCCCATTCCGATATCCAATGTCATGGCATTCATGAAAGCTTCGCGGGTAGCAATGGAACGGGGTAATACTTTATCGTTTCCGTTGAAATAATAGTCTTCCGTAATTTTTACAATCAGATCAGCGCCTTTGTTAAAAAGCTCCCTGCGATTGGAGTGGGTTGCAACAACGGTTCCGTTTCCGGGTAAGGCTAACCCAATTGCTTCAGCAAGCGAATTCATAGAGTTGGCAGTAAACAACCCGGAACATGAACCGCATGTTGGGCAGGCATTCTTTTCAACGGAATACATCATTTCGTCACTCACATCTTTATCGGCTGCCATAACCATCGCATCAACCAAATCGAGTTTTTTATCGCCCACTTCGCCAGCTTCCATTGGACCTCCCGAAACAAATACCGAGGGAATGTTGAGCCGCATGGCAGCCATCATCATTCCCGGAGTAATTTTATCGCAATTCGAAATGCAGATCATGGCATCGACTGTATGGGCATTGCACATATACTCAACACTGTCGGCAATCAAATCGCGTGAGGGGAGTGAGTACAACATACCGTTGTGCCCCATGGCTATTCCGTCGTCAATGGCTATGGTGTTGAATTCGGCAGCAAAACACCCGCTTTCTTCAATTCTTTTTTTCAACATTTGCCCCACTTCATACAAGTGTACATGACCAGGTACCATTTGGGTGAACGAATTAACAATGGCAATAATTGGTTTTTTAAATTGTTCTTCGGTCATGCCGTTAGCCCTCCATAGGGCACGGGCTCCTGCCATTCGGCGGCCTTGGGTTGAAGTTGCACTTCTGAGCGTATTCATCTTTTACTTCATTTAGGTTTAAAAAAAAACCATCCTCTTTTCTGAGAATGGTTAGTCAATATTTTATGAATTTACTGTAACTGAAAACCATTCTCATTTCATCGAAATGACGATGACCACCACCACTAGGACGAGGGTTAGAAGAATGGATATGTTCAGTAAATTTTTCATTTCATTTGTTCTTATGGCAACAAAAGTAAAAATTAAAATCAAAAATCAAAATCAGTCTGTAATATTATCGGTTAAAAATGGAACGATTTTATCAGTTTATTGATTTTTCTTTTACAAATTCGAACTATAATCAGGATTTGAATTAGATATTTTGAAAAAATATTGTGCAAAATTTAAGATTGATGATTTGGTTTTTTTTCTATTTCTGCCAAATATTATAAATATTTAATCAGAAGTAATTGTGTAATCAATAGGGTTCGCTATTTTTAAATGCTTAAAACTAACAAAATGGAATTTATCGATCCGCAGAGTGCATTCAAAATACCTTCTAAACACAGTTTTTTTGAGGGAAAAACATTTACACGTTTTCTGAAACATTTGTTGCAGATGAAAAAGGTAAATTCGCTTTATGCTGAGTTATCGAATAATAGCGGTGTCGTGTTCATCGATAAACTGATTGAAACACTTGGAATACGTTTTGAAGTGAGTGACGATGATTTAAAAAAAATTCCGGTCAACGGTAGTTTTATTGCGGTTTCAAACCATCCATTTGGAGGGCTTGATGGTCTTTTGCTCATAAAGATTCTTTCTTCGATTCGTCCCGACATGAAGCTTCTTGCCAATTCAAGCCTTCATAGAGTTATTCCGCTTAAAGAATTCTTTCTGGCTGGCAACCCTGTTGAAAGAGACGAATCGTCTGTTTCCCTGCGGACGAGCCTTAACATTGCCTTGCAACACCTCGAGAATGGAATTGGGTTGGGTGTTTTTCCCGCAGGAGAAGTTTCAGGGTTTGATAATTATTACAATATTACTGACAAGGAGTGGCAGTTGTCGGTTATCAAAATGATAAAGACGTCAAATGTGCCTGTGATACCGGTTTATTTCAGTGGATCGAATTCATTGATTTATCATATTCTTGGTTTGATTGACCCCCATCTTCAAACGTTGAAACTACAGACTGAACTTTTCAATAAAAAGAATAAGGTTATTAAAATAAGAATTGGTTCACCAATTCGTTCTTCAGAGATTAACCAGTTTCACGATATTCATCAATTGGGAAGGTATTTAAGGGCAAGAACATACAGCCTTGCCATCAAAGATTTGGAAGTAAAACGATTCTTCAGAATTAAGACATTCCGAAAAGTGATAAAAGCGGAAGAGGTTATACCGCCGGTCGACCGCTCAATATTGATTTCAGAGATCGAAAGCATAAAAGGTGACCATCAGTTGTTTAGCATAAAGAACTACACCGTTTTTTGTGCTCCAACCAAGCGTATCCCCAATATATTGAATGAAATTGGGCGTTTGCGGGAGATTACATTCAGAGCAGTGGGAGAGGGAACTAACCATTCGATCGATTTAGATGAGTATGACCTTTATTACAGCCATCTTTTTATTTGGGATCATGAGGAAAATAATATTGTAGGGGCATACCGTATTGGGATGGGAAAAGAAATTATTCAACAATATGGCATTCAGGGATTTTATATCGGAAGCCTTTTCCGTATCAGGAATGAATTCAGGCAAGTATTGAGCCAATCGCTCGAACTGGGGCGTTCGTTTATCGTACAGGAATACCAGCGCAAACCGCTTCCCCTGTTTCTGCTTTGGAAAGGTATACTCTATTTCCTGTTGAAAAATCCACATTACCGTTATTTGTTGGGACCTGTTAGTATCAGCAACAATTACTCGCCTCTATCGAAAGACAGCATTATCCGGTTTATTAAAACGAACTATTTCGATTTAGAGAAATCTCATTTTATAAAACCAAGAAAAGCATATAAGTTCATCAGTGAAAATCCCGATATCAATCTTTTACTCGATAACGCGGGCGATGACCTGAACAAATTTGACCGTTTAATTGGCGATATCGATAAAGTAAACAACGGGATTCCTGTATTGCTTAAAAAATATTTGAGTCTGAACGCCAGAATATTAGCTTTTAATGTCGATCCCAACTTCAATAATTGCCTCGACGGGCTGATTGTGCTCGATGTTTTCAAGGTGCCGCATCAAACCATCGAGTCGTTGTCGAAAGAGGTTAACGATGGTTCAATTCTGGAACGATTCTATTCGAGCAGGGAAATATTGAAAATCGATGAACCCGCTCGTATTTAATGTAAATTGATTGTAACTTGTATCAGGTAAATTCAAAAGATAACGATTATGACACTTCCGAAAATTGCTGATAAAAAACCTGCTGCATTAGAGCTCGAACCTGGAAAATACTTCTGGTGCGCTTGTGGGGAAAGCAAAAAACAACCTTTTTGCGATGGATCTCACCGGGTAACCGATTTCACACCAATATCATTCGATGTAACAGAAAAAAAGACCTATTATCTGTGCCAGTGTAAGCAAAGCAGTAATAAACCATTTTGCGACGGAACACACAATAAACTGTAAAATCGGGTTGTTTCTTTTATTTTTGTTGCTCTTTAGGTGTAAGAATTTGAATTCCTGAGCTTGCAAACTAAATTGTTTTATAAGGAATTGTGAAGCGAAAGGTACTTCCTTTTCCCTCTTCGCTTTCAATCCAAATTTTGCCACCTAACATGTCGATAAAAGCTTTTGAAATTGAAAGTCCAAGTCCGGCACCTTCATACCGGCGTTTAAGAGTAAGGTCCCCCTGGTAAAAACGTTCAAATATCTTTTCCTGCATCTTTTTAGAAATTCCAATTCCTTCATCCCGAATATAGAATTCAAGATAATTATCAATCAGATGATAACCGAATTCAATTTTTCCTTTTGGAGTAAACTTAATACTGTTTTTTATAAGGTTAGTGAGTATTTGGTTAATTCTCATCCCATCAGTAAGAACGATAGATTTTTCATTGGTTAATTCTTTGAAAGAAAATAGCTTTAACCCTTTATGCTCAGCTTCAGCAAGAAAGAATTGGTATTCAATATCAATTAGTTGATTTATGCTTGTGGGTTCAATTGAAAGGTCTATTTGACCTGCTTCAATTTTTGAGATGTCGATAATATCGTTGATGAGATTTAAAAGCCTGTTGCCGCTTTGTTCAATAACTGAGAGGTATTTATGTTGAATGTTTGTTGTCAGGTCTGGATCTTTTAGCAATTCAGTAAATCCAAGAATGCCATTCATGGGTGTTCTGATCTCATGGCTCATATTGGCTAAAAAAGCAGTTTTTAGTTTATCGCTCTCAATAGCTTTTTCTTTAGCCTCAACTAATTCATTGATTAATTTTTTCCGTTCAGAAATGTCCTCTGTAATCAAAATGAAATTGGTGATTATATTCTGATTATTAACAATTGGCGAGATGATAACCGATTCCCAATAGGTTTCACCTGATTTATGCCGGCTTAAAAATTCACCTTTCCATTTATTCCCCGATAATATTTTTGTCCAGATTTCTTCGAAGATTACATCGGGTGTGTTTCCTTTCTTTAGTATTCTTGCTTTCTTACCAATTGAATCAATTTCGTTATATCCGGTCATCTCTTCAAAACGTGGATTCACATATTCAATAATGCCATCAATATTGGTAATGATAATGGAAGTGGGGCTTTGTTTTATTGCTTCGGTAAGTTTTTGTATTTTTTCCTCATCTTCAATCTTATCTGATATATCAAATCCAAATCCAACTAATCCTATGATATTTCCAGATTCATCTTTCCAGGGTAATTTAGTCGTTGATATCCAGCGGTTACGATTGTTCGGAAGAAGGAGAAATTCAATTTTATCAATGATAGAAATTCCTTTTTCAATTACCTGAAGGTCATCTTTTAAGAATATTTTAGCTTGTTCAGCCGGGAAAAGTTTAAAGTCATCGCTGCCAATTACCTCCTCTTCCGTTCGGTTTACATATTCCAGTTCGGTCTTGTTGGCAAGGAGTTTCCGCAAATTTATATCTTTCACATAGAGGCTGAAGGGAAGGCTGTCGATAACCGTTCTCAATAAATTTCGTTCGTGTGAAAGTTCCTTTTCTGCCAGGAATTTTTCAGTAACGTTGGAGAAGACGAGGATTACGCCACTTATTTTACCATTTTCGTCAAGTATTGGGGCGGCGCTATCCGATATGTGATATTCTTCGCCATTTCGGTTGATTAAAAGAGTGTGATTGGCAAGGCCAACTGTTCCTTTACTTTTTAAAACATTTTGAACCGGGTCATTCTGAGGCTCAAGTGTATCAGAATTTAAAATTGAGAAAACCAAATGTAGGGGTAACCCATAGGCTTCATTAAGAGTCCAGCTTGTTATCTTTTCAGCCATCCGGTTCATTCGGGTGATTTTACCATCTAAGTCGGTGGCAATTACGGCATCGCCAATCGACATAAGGGTAGTCGAAGTATTCTTCTCATTTTGAATTATCTCTTCAATCAGTTTGTTCTTTTCTTCCTGATCGGATAAGATTTTTCCAATCAGAATGGTGGCTAAAGGGTAGATACCTATTACGGTAAGTGAAATTGTTTTTAAAGTATCCATCCTCACATTGGAGGGTAACCAAATCATTAAACCAATCATGACGGCATGGACTAACAGCCCCATCCCATAAAGAAAAAGACTGGAGACCCTGATCTCTTTTTTCTTTCGTATATAATTGAAGAAAATTCCGATGAGGGTTGCCGAAACTATGACAGAAACCCCCATGGTAGCACCGCCTCCACCAATATACAACCTGTAAACGAGAGCCATTATAGCGGCAATAACAGCTGAAAACGGACCAAAAAACAGACCGCACAGGCTGAGCATTACCGACCTTCCGTCAAAAATAATTCCGGGTGAATAAACAAAAGGATTCAACATGCCAATGATGGCAGCAGTACCAAATAAAAGCCCCTGCAGGGCAGAACCTAAAAATGTTTTGCTTTTCCACCGGTTGTCGATAAATCCTGCTAATACACTTATGGCAATGAGAACCGCAAGATTGTATATTAACTCAATAATGATCATTTCACTGGCAACATTAAGTAGGTAAATTTACATTTTTAATAATGGATATTAATTAAGGTTGATTATTATTTTTTTTACTCGAAAGATAATTTCTGTTTTAGTCATTCTGGTTTATTTAGTGATAAACTTATTAATAATGAAGGTGTAACAACTCAGTCTTAAATAATATATCGTCATTATAAATAAAAAACCCTATCCTTTCAGTTAATGAAAGAACAGGGTTGAAATTTCATTGGTATTTGGGTTTCCTATTTCAATTCTTCCAATAGTTTTAAGGTTGCCTCATAGTTGGGTTCGGATGTGATTTCGGGTACAACCTCTGCCAAACGAACAATCCCTGCTTTGTCAATTACCACTGTGCCCCTAGCAAGTAAAGCCAGTTCTTTGATCAAGAATCCATATTTATTCCCAAATTCACGCTCTTTGTAATCCGATAATGTTACAATGGCATCCAGACCTTCGGCCAGGCAAAAACGTTTTTGGGCAAAAGGCAAATCGAGTGAAACGCTCAATACAACTACATCTTTCATGGAGTTGGCAATTTCATTGAACTTGCGGTTTTGTTTCTGGCATACCCCGGTATCAATGGAAGGATAAATGGCAACAACTATTGTTTTTCCTGCAAACGAATCCAAGCTTACTGTTTCAAGGCTTTGGTTTGTCGCGCTAAATACGGGAGCTTTGTCGCCAACTTTTATTTCATTACCCGTTAGTGTTACAGGGTTTCCTGCAAATGTTACTAAACCTTTTCTATCAGACATATCAACTATTTTAATTTTATCATTATGCAAAATAGACATTCTTACCCCTGTTTTTGTTCACGTGATCGAAAGATTTTTAATTCACAGGTTAATGGTGAACTGCCCTTCTTACAATGGAATAACATTTTTAGTGTCTTCTATACAGTATTAAAATATTCCATGCAATCATAATAATACTTTAGAGATGAGGTCAACCACCTTATTTATTTTACTTTACCAAAAGCAAGAAGTCACTCCAAAACACTACACGGTTGGAATATTTGAGCTGGAAAGGGAAACAACATTATCTAAAAATATTTCATCAAAATAACAATAAAATTTTAAAGGGTTATTGTTGAATTCGAGCTTTATGCTCAATATTTTGTTTTACCCATGTTTTACCAAAAATTAAAAAAGAGTTAGCAAATTTTGCTAACTCTTTGATTTTTAAGTCGGGGTGACAAGATTTGAACTTGCGACCCCACGCCCCCCAGACGCGTACGCTACCAGACTGCGCCACACCCCGAACTTTTAATTTTGTGGTGCAAAAATAACATACTAATCACAAATAACAAATTTCAAAACCCAAATAACAAAAAACTGATGCTCGATATTGGATACTGGATTCTCGGTCATCGTTCAAAGATCCAGTTCAAAATGCTAAATAACAGATAATAAACCTCAATTTTGAGTTTAGCATAAAGTATATCAATGAAATAAAATCGGGAAAAAAATAAGAGCTTGAAAAATCAAGACAAAATATAATGTCGGAATTTTGCGAATATCACTTATTCATTCTGTGTTTCCAGCATCGAACATCGAGCATCTTTTTCTCCGTGTAACACTGTATTTCCCTGCTGTTCCTCTGTGTTACCAGTTTGCACGTTCCGTCCGAAGGAAGGTTTGAGCTTTAAAGAGCATTTCACCGCGGACGATTGGCTTGTGTCGCGCGTGCTTTCACCGGGTTTCACCCGGCATTATTCACGGTTGACTCCTTCAGAGTAGAATCGAGCAACCAGTCCCGCCCGCCGGGATTTCGCTTCTCTCAACATCCCATATCAATAATGGGTGGCGATTTTATTTGCATTCGGGAGATGTTGTTTATAAAATTTTTTGGATAAATCGTTTCACAAATGTGAAGAAATCATCGGCGGGGCAAGTTTTTTCCAGTATCGAGCATCCAGTATCGAGTATGGAGTGCGATTTTTGTAACAATTATCACTCGAATCTGTTATATTAAACGTTATTTTTGAAATGTTAAATGCTAGTTATAAATAAAGATACAACCATGTTTGAAACGTTAAATTTATCAGCAAATCAACCTAAAAAGGTTGATGGCGGAGAAGCTGAAAAGATAAAATGTCTGATTATCGGATCGGGACCAGCTGGATACACGGCAGCTATTTATGCTGCACGTGCCAATCTCAACCCGGTAATGTACGAAGGGTTACAACCCGGAGGTCAGTTGACCACAACCACCGAAGTTGAAAATTTTCCGGGCTACCCCGAGGGTATTACCGGTCCTGAAATGATGGAGGATTTAAAGAAACAGGCTGCCCGTTTTGGCACTGATATTCGCTGGGGATTGGCAACCGAAGCTGATCTATCTTCACGCCCATTTAAGGTTACCATCGATAGCAACCATTTGATAGAGGCTGAAACGCTGATTATTGCAACTGGTGCTACGGCACAATACCTTGGCATTGAAGATGAACAAAAATATGCCGGGAGCGGGGTGTCGGCCTGTGCTACCTGCGATGGTTTTTTCTATCGTAAAAAAGATGTTGCCGTGGTGGGTGGTGGCGATACTGCTGCCGAAGAGGCTATGTACCTTGCCGGATTGTGCAACAAAGTGTACCTGATTGTACGCCGCGATGAACTTCGTGCATCCAAGGTGATGCAGGATAGACTCTTGAAAACTCCAAACATTGAAGTACTTTGGAAACATCAAACCAAAGGATTATTTGGCGATGGTGTGGTTGAAGGAGCCGAATTGATTAAAAATAAGGGTGAAGCGAATGAGGAAATTGTTAAAATCAAAATTGATGGTTTCTTTCTCGCCATAGGTCACAAACCAAACTCCGATATTTTTAAAGACTTTATTGATGTTGATGAGGTTGGCTATATCAAAACCTTACCGGGCACTTCAAAAACCAACGTTCCGGGTGTTTTTGCCTGCGGCGATGTGCAGGATTCGCATTACAGGCAGGCGATTACAGCAGCCGGTTCGGGTTGCATGGCTGCCATTGATGCTGAGCGGTTCCTTTCAGAACACATTTGATTCAATTTATAGTAAAAAAATTTTCTGCCGGGCAAATCTTGTCCGGCAGTTTTTTTGACGAACTATCCTTCCATCTCTTTCAACGCCTTTTCAACCTCTTCCTGTGTTTTGTAAAGCTTGTCCTTACAGAATTTGAGCAGTTCAGTCACCTTTTTGACTTTTTCCACTAAATCATCCACTTCGAGTTCATCGTTTTCGATGTTACCCAAAATCTCTTCAATCTCGTTGATTGCTTCCCGATAGGTTTGTTTTTTCTGTGCCATGTTGCTTCTATTTAATAGTTTAGTTCAAATTGATACTGGATATTGGATGCTGGATACTTGATGTTAATGCCTCTTTTTATTCTTATTTCTTTATCTTCTCATTTTCAAATTTTCTCATCTTCTCATCTTCTCATTTTCTCAGTGCACAGCGCTTAAAACTTCGTTCTTTCCAATCTGCTTCTGATTTTTCCTTGAGCTAGTATGGTTTCCAGCTCATCTCCATTTTCCAGTTCACTACTGTTTTTCACTGCCTTCCCATCTTTCAGTGTGATACTGAAACCCCGGTCTAAAATGGTTTTCGGATCGACCAATTGTTTCGTTTTCAGCAGTAATTCTAATTTGCCCGACTGTCTTTCAAGCATCTGTTTCACTCCTCGAACCAACCTGCGTTCATCCTCGTCAATGACCTGTTTTTCGTTGACCAATCCAAATTTACTTCGGAATGATGTTTTGTTGGCGAGTGAAATTAAATCGGTGTTTTTTATTCTGAAATAGGAGTGACATTCAGCTTTTAAATAGTCAGAAATTTGAATCATCCTGAATTGTTGCTGATTCAACACCTCTTTTACCAATGATTTTACACTGCGTGAATGTTGCTGAAGCAGGTGATTCGACCTCTCGATCCTTGAATTGACCAACGGTTTTAAAACCCTCACCGCACTTTCGATTCGTTTGGTTTCCTCATTCAATAAATTGGTTACCGACTCAAAAAATAATGATTCCAATTCCTCTATATCTGAAGCTGCTTCGTCGAACAATCCAATGATGAACTCCGCTACTGCGGTGGGTGTTTTCAACCGGGTATTTGCTACAAGATCGGCAATGGTGTCGTCTTTTTCGTGACCGATTCCGGTTAAAACAGGAAGCGGAAATTGAGCAATATTCATCGCGAGATCATAATCGTCAAAACAGGATAGGTCGAGTTGAGAACCTCCGCCGCGGATAATGACCACCACGTCGAACAGGTGTTCTACTTCAAAGATGTAATCGAGCACAGCCATGATTGATCCCGGGGCATCGTTGCCTTGCATGGTTGCCGGGAAAAGTTTGGTATAAAACCTATATCCTGCATGGTTATTGGTTAACTGGTCAATGAAATCCTCGTATCCGGCAGCTGTGGGCGAAGAGATGACCGCAATTCTCGACGGAACATCGGGAATCGGAATCTCTTTGTTCATGTCGATGACCCCTTCATCGGTCAGTCGCTTGATGATTTCCATCCTTTTGCGCACCATATCGCCCAATGTGTAAGTGGGATCAATATCTTTGATGTTGAGGCTGTATCCGTAAACTTCGTGGAATTCAACTGAAACCGAGATCAAAACCCTCAATCCGGCTGATAAACTTTGTCCGGTAGTTGTTTCAAAATAGGGTTGAATGAAGCGAAATTGCCACGACCAGATGGTTGCTTTGGCACGGGCTGTAATCTCTTCCGATTCCTGATCTTTCTCTACCAGTTCGATGTAGCAGTGACCGTTACGGTTTACTTTCATCTCGGCAATTTCGGCAACCACCCAAACCTGTTCCGGAAAAGCAACCTGAAGTGTTTCTTTCACCAGCGAGTTTAATTCCGAGAGAGAGAGTTGTCCTTCCACGTTTATTGTTTTATCAGTTTGAAAGATTGTACCGATTTCTGGTCGCGAACGACTGCAATATAGATTCCTTTTGGCAGGTTTACCAACGAGGTTAAGGCTTCTCCATTCAATATCGGATCATCTTTCCCAACAGAATAGACCTTGTGTCCGTCAAATGAAAAAATATCAAGTTTTTCAATTATAGTTTGACTATGAAAATAGAGGTAACAGTCAAATGGGTTTGGGAAAATAGTTATCCCGTTTTTCTTTGAAAATTCATTTTTTTCCACTACGATTTTGTCAATATATTTACCAAAGTCGGGAATGCCATAACCCAATGAATCGTTGTGCTCGGGATAAAGATCGCCAGCTTTTCTAATCATATCAATAATTGCTGTTGCTGAAGAATCGGGAAAAATTCCGATCAGGCAGGCAGCCAACCCTGATATAAGCGGTGAAGAGTAAGACGTTCCATTGCCTGATCCATATTGTCCGTATGCTGAAATAATTGAAGTTCCTTTTCCCATCGCGGCAACATCGGGTTTAGGAACCATCGCTCCGATACCAAAACCCCGGGATGAAAAATTAGCTATTTCACGCTGATTGTTAACGGCAGCGATCGAAAGTACATCGCGTGCCTCTGAAGGGGTAGAAATGTAATAAAAAGATTTATTCCCATCGTTTCCTGCACTACAGACCACCACAATTCCCTTTTGTACAGCGAGGTTTGCCGATTTTGAAATTCGTAGGCTGTCGCCGGTAAACTCATCGTAATGATGATCATCTTTGTGATCTGTAAAATTGTTGGAATACCCAAGTGAAGTGGTGATTACATCACATCCAACACTATCGGAAAATTCAGCCGCAACTACCCAGTAATCTTCTTCAACAAGGAATTCGGTGAGGGCATCTTCAGAACGGAGCAACCAATAAGAAGCCTCGGGTGCTGCTCCAATCAGTTTTCCGGGATGGTTTGCAGCCAGGATTGAAAGTACATGTGTGCCATGATCGAGTTCATCGTAAACATTGTTCCCGGGATTAACAAAATCATAAGTTCCCAACACCCCATTCCTCGCATAAAGAGAGTCGAATACTTCAAGTATGTCGGCATTTAAGAACCCCGCATCAATTATGGCAACATGAATACCATTACCCTTTGAATAGTTGTGAAGAAGGTGTCCGTTCAGCATGGTAATCTGATCGGTCGAATTACCGTAATAGTTTTGAGTTAAAGAATCAATTTCATCAAGTTTATTTCGTGATTCCAGCGATGTGCTTTTTAGTGGAGTTGATTTTCGGAGTTCGATAAACGAAACAAACGATGGTAAAACAAGTGAATCGACATTGATTGTTTCGTGATAAGTGGCAATAACTCCGTTCATCCAGCGACTTGTATGTATTGGTGCAAATCCTATTGAACGAAGCGAATCGACGAATTGGGGATTAACGGGTAAGTCGGTTGAATCGATTTCTATGTCATGTTTTGTACGTCGTTCAATGGCCCGGTGTGATAGGTAAAGTTCTGGATGGCCTATGCTGAATGGCGTACCTGCCTTGGAATTCAACTGGATCCAATAGATATTCCCATTCGTTTCTGCTCCGAAGAGTGAGAAAGAGACGCAAATCAGCAGAATAATTAGAAGTTGTTTCAATCTATTTAATTTAAGGTCGATGTATTCAGCTCATAGCCAGTAGCTCACAGCCAGCAGCCAGTAGCTTATAGCCAGCAGCTAATTCGTGATAAAGATAGAAAATGCTGATCGAAAAGAATAGATTATGATTTGCAAATAATACCGCCGCCTATCACATCATCGCCTTCGAAAAAAACGGCAGATTGACCGGGTGTTACCGCCCAGGTATGTTCGTAGAATTCAACCTTGATACGATCGCCATGTTGAGAAATGCGGCTGAGGGTGCCTTTGTTGTTGTACCTTATTTTAGTGATTACCTCCATTTCACCCTCAATTTTTTCGTATTTCATCAGGTTTAGCTGCTCAACCCACAACTCTTTTTTGTTTAAATCTTCCCGATTCCCGAGAACAACGGTGTTTGTTTCTGCATCTATTTCGACCACGTACATCGGGTGTCCAAGCGCAATGACAAGCCCCTTTCGTTGGCCGATGGTATAAAATGGGAACCCATCGTGCTGGCCTAGAATTTTGCCATTCATATCGGTGAAGTTTCCTTTTCCGATTTTTTGTTCAATATCTGGAACCCTTTCTTTAATGAAACGACGATAATCATTATCGGGGATGAAGCAAATTTCCTGGCTTTCTCGCTTCTTCGATATTTTTTCATAACCCTTATCGGCAGCAATTTTTCGGACTTCGGTTTTTGTGAGGTGCCCAAGCGGAAAAAGCGTACGTTTCAGGTCTTCCTGCGAAAGTTGCCACAGAAAATAGGTTTGATCTTTACTTTCGTCTTTTCCTTTCACCAGAAAATAGCGGCCATCTTTTTCCCCAATTTGGGCATAATGGCCTGTCGCTATGTAATCACAACCCAACTCGTTGGCTTTGACAATTACTTCACCCCACTTGATGGTGCGGTTACAAACCACGCATGGATTTGGGGTTCTTCCTGCCAAATATTCTGTTACAAAATCGGAAATTACGGTTTTATCGAACTCTTTGCGAATGTCGAGAACGGAGTGGTCGAACTTGAGGTCATTGGCCAGTGATTTGGCTTCGAAAATGGCATCAACACTGCAACAACCGGTTTGCTTTTCCATGCAGGCAGGCGAAATAACATCATACGGTCTGTAAGTCAGGCCATGCAGTTCGTACCCTTGTTCTTCGAGCAACATGGCAGCTACCGAGCTGTCGATGCCCCCGCTCATACATAATAAAACTTTTCCTCTCGACATTTTAACTTCCTGATATTGGACTGCAAAGAAACGAAAAATTCAGATATTTAGGTCTTTTTGTAGTGTTGGGGAAATCAAAATTTAATGATAGAATGATTTGTTGAAAGACAGGCAGGGTTAGGCTGGAAATGGGGTCAGGACTTTTCAAGTCCTGTAAATCAACACAGGACTTGGAAAGTCCTGACCCCGTTTAGTGCAATTATAAAAAGAAAGAAAGAGAGAATAAATAATCTATTCTTTTGAAAAGCATATCTTTGAATAAATTACCTGTAAATGAATACTCCAAAAGAACATTACCGTGGAAATCTTCCCCATTTTCAACAGCCTGGTCAGTGGTATTTCATTACTTGCTCTCTTACTGGGGCAATTCCCAAGAATGTGCAACTATCAATTTCAGAAAACTTTCGCAATGCATCAGAACGTTTTCATTTAATAAAATCGAAAAAACCAAGCGAAAAAGAAGTAAAGCCGATCCAACAGGAATATTATGAGGCACGAAAACAATACTTTAGGGCGCAAGAACATATCCTTCATAGTTCATCTGTATCAATGATAAATCTTGTCGAAAGTAAAAACCTGAAAGTCATTGAAGATGCGCTCCGTTTTTGGGAAGGTAAGCGATTGCATAACCATGCTTGGTGTATTATGTCCAACCATTTTCATTGGGTTGTGTCGCTTTATAAAAATGATGAAACCGGAAATCCAGTTTATTTACAAGATATCACACATTCAATAAAACGGTTTACTGCCAGGCAAATCAATAAAAATGAGAATCATGAAGGTCAGTTTTGGATGCACGAAAGTTTTGAAACAACAATTAGAAATGATCAGCATTTCAGCAATGTGGTAGATTATACACTGAATAACCCGGTAAAAGCTGGTTTTGTTGATGATTGGAGAAAGTGGCCCGGAAGCTATCTTGAGCCAGATTCCTTCATCATTAAAGTGTAAATTTCTACCCCCACTTATCTACCCGTGGTTTCAAATCGGTAAGTTCCGTAATTTTTATGGCCCGGCCTTCATCAATGCTTTTTCGAGCAGCAATGCCAATAAGCACAGCCATTGAACCATCGCGCTCATCGGCAGCGTGATGCAATGACGGGTCAGCCAATTTGTTTCGGAGTATCTGATCCATCATCAGCGTATCGCCACCCCAGTGACCTTTTCGTATAAATGGAAATTCAATCCGTTTATATTCCTCAAAGTTAAGCTGGGTCGTAATTTCATGGAACTTGAATTCAGTTTCGGCATGAGACCTCTGATCCATCTCTTTTTCGTAGATCTTCGACTGATCTTCCTGATTGGTTTCAAGCGCCGGTATTCCTTCCCAAGTTTCCATTCGCCCTTTTTTTCCATTGAAAGCGATCCTGAAGCCTTCATAAGGTGAATAAGCAGTCAGTGAATAGCTGACTTGTACCCCGTTGGCATATTTAATCTGTACCGCCATTTTATCAAAAATATCAATCTCGTTTCTAAAGAGGCAATTGTCGCGAATGTAACCATCGTATTTCTCGTTGTCGACATAAAGCCTCATCGATTCTTCGCTTTTGGTGATGTCCCAGTAGAATTTACAGCTATCCTTGTGCGCACAGGTCATACAACGTTCGCCCCTTATTTCACTGTTTTTCCCATAAAAATCTAACCCTCCATAAGCATGTACTTCAACCGGATCGGAACCAATCCACCAGTTGAGCAGGTCGAAATGGTGCGATGATTTATGCAATAAGAGTGATCCGCTTTTTTCCCTTTGTCCATGCCAGCGCCTAAAATAATCTGCGCCATGATAGGTGTTCAAATACCAGTTGAAGTCAATGGAGGTTATTTCTCCAACTTCAGCACTTACCAGCATCTGTTTCAGTTTCGTGAATAGTTGACCATGCCGGTAGTTGAAGCCCATGATCAGTTTCCCCTTCGATGTTCGGGCAGCATTGAGTATCCGCTGGCATTTTCCCTCATCGGTTGTCATGGGCTTTTCAGTCGCGACATCAATTCCCCTTTGTAATGCTTTGATAATAAATTCATCGTGCGTTGAGTCAACCGTTGTTACAAACAAAAGGTCTATTTCGACTTCATTGAGCATTTGATCAAAATTGGTATAGGTTGGGCAATCGATACTCATTGTTTTCTTTGAATAGCTTAGTCTTCCCGGGTTAATATCGCAGAGGGCAACAAAGCGTGAGATATCGGAATAATTTTCCTGAACAAACTTTCCCCAGAATTTCAGACCTCTGACACCTGTTCCTACAATGGCCAAACGTTTCTGACTGTTGGTATTCGAAAGCAACATGCCGCTCCCTTGATTTGCTATCAGTAAGCCTGCAGCAAGAGTTCCTGTTGTTGCAAGAAATTGCCGGCGGTTTTGTAAAATTGTAGGTTTCATTTTAAATAATTTGGTGATGATTGATGTCTGTTTTCAAAATTTCGTCTTGCTAAAGTTAAACCAATGTAAGTTTTCCGGCAATAACCCTGACGATTTGACCAACTAATTCGGACAATTAGAGGGTGCAGATTCTTTTCGCTATTTTTGTGCAAAATTTTCACGATGATAACTTTCGAAGAATTAAAACTGACCAAGTCGGTTCAAAAGGCTGTAAGCGAAATTGGGTTCACTATTCCAACGCCTATTCAGGAAGAGGCAATCCCCGCCATTAAGTCGGGACGCGATTTGCTGGGCATTGCACAAACCGGTACAGGGAAGACTGCTGCCTACATTTTGCCAATATTAACGCAACTGGTTAAAGCTGAAGGCGAGGATCCCCGTGTGCTGGTGTTGGTCCCAACCCGCGAGTTATCTATCCAGGTGGGTGAAGATATTGAAGAGCTGGCTCAGTTTACCAATATCAGAAGTGTGGCTATTTATGGTGGCGTAGGGTGGACCAAACATGCCGATATGATTACCCCCGGAATTGACATTCTGGTTGCTACTCCCGGACGGTTAATCGACTTGTACCATCACAATGTATTGAGTCTTCGAAAAGTGAAAACATTGGTGATTGATGAAGCCGACAGGATGCTCGACATGGGTTTTATGCCTCAGATAAGAACGATCCTGGAATACGTACCCATGAGGAGGCAAAACCTGTTGTTCTCGGCCACTTTTAATGAAAAAGTGGAGAAGATGACCGAAGAGTTCCTCGATATTCCTCTGCGGATTGAAGTGGCGCCCTCTGCAACTCCTGTTGAAATGGTGAAACAGATGGTTTACCATGTACCCAACTTTCGCACAAAATTAAACCTGACTTCGCAGTTGTTAGAGAATGAAGAGGAATTCAGCAAGGTGATCATCTTTTGCAAAACTAAAGTTGCTGCTGAATCGGTTTTTAAAGTTGTTAAGCGCAAATCGGAAGGAGAGAAACGTATACTGCATTCGAACAAAGCACAAAGCGCCCGTATCAATGCCATCAATTCATTTAAAAATGATGAAGTTCGCATTTTGATTTCAACCGACGTTTCTGCCCGTGGAATCGATGCCAGTAAGGTTACTCATGTTATTAATTTTGATTCACCGGTCAATTACGACGATTATATTCACCGTATTGGCCGTACTGCCCGTGCCGGAAATCAGGGTGTGGCTATCACACTGCTTGAACCTTCTGAGGAATGGCATTTCAAAAATATTGAAGAGATTATTCGAATGAATATTCCCGTTTATGATATTCCCGAAGGAGTAGATATTGCAGTAACTGAAAAAGAGGAAAGCCAGGAACAGCTTCGCGAAATTGACCGTCAACATAAAATTGATGATCCAACATTTAAGGGGGCCTTTCATGTAAAAAAACGGCGATTCACAAACGATAAAAAAGACTATACCGATAAATTCACCAAGAAACCAACAACACAAGTAAAGAAAAACAGGCATAAATAAAATTGGTAAAGCGACTGAATCAGAATGATAATGCTCGTCTTGATTCCTGTACTTAGTACTTGCCACTTTATACTTGTCACTTTATACTTTATACTAAGAATGATACAATTCAAAAAACATACGTTGAAAAATGGGCTTAGGGTAATTATTCATCCCGATCTTTCAACACCTTTGGCCGCAGTAAATGTGATTTACAACGTAGGATCAAAAGATGAAGATCCGGAGAAAACCGGGTTTGCCCATCTGTTTGAACATCTCATGTTTGGTGGGTCGAAAAACATTCCCGATTACGATTCTCCACTTCAAAAAATTGGAGGAGAAAGTAATGCGTTTACTTCGAGCGACATTACCAACTATTACCAAACAGTACCAGCTGAGAATATTGAAACCGCGTTTTGGCTCGAATCGGACCGGATGCTGGAGCTTGCCTTTAGTAAGAAAAGCCTTGAAGTTCAGCGAAACGTAGTTATTGAGGAATTCCGCCAACGCTATCTGAACCAGCCGTATGGCGATGCTCAGGCGCTTTTGCACGGACTTGCATACACCGTGCATCCTTATCGCTGGCCCACCATTGGGAAAGAAATTTCGCATATTGAAAATGCCACGTTGAGTGATGTGAAAGATTTCTTCTTTAAACATTATGCTCCCAATAACGCGGTGCTGACTGTAACCGGAAATGTTGACGCAGATCACGTTTTTGCCCTGGCTGAAAAATGGTTTGGAGAAATACCAGCCAGACAAGTGCCTGAAAAAAATATATCGGTTGAACCAAAACAAACTTCTTACCGGGAACTGAAAGTACAGCGCGATGTTTCGTTCGATGCCATTTATATGGCTTTTCACATGGACCGGAAACTGACGCCCGATTATTACACGACCGACTTGATTTCTGATATTCTTTCAAACGGTCAATCATCGAGGTTATACCGTCGGTTGGTTGTTGAAAAAGGTTTATTCGGTGAGTTGGATGCCTTCATCTCGGGCGACGATGATCCTGGATTGTTTACCATTTCAGGAAAACTCATTTCTACTGTTTCATTTGAACAAGCCGAGGAGGCAATTTGGAATGAAATCGAATTATTCAAACAGGAAAAAGTTGAAGATATTGAATTGCAGAAAGTGATTAATAAGGTAGAGGCAAACCTCATTTTCTCTGAAATAAGTTACCTGAATAAAGCCATGTCGCTGGCAAATTTCGAGTTGTTGGGCGACGCTTCGCTCATCAACGGACAAGCTGAAATGTACAGGCAGGTAACACCACAGAAAATGCAAGATGTGGCCAATGCAATGTTTCAACGAGAAAATTGTTCAATCCTCTATTATCAAAAGAAATAACCATGCTCGATAGAAAAAAATCACCTGAGGTCAATGAGATTTCTAAAATCAGTTACCTTCTTCCCGAAAAGTGGAATTTATCGAACGGGGCCAAGGTTTGGGGTCTTAAGGCCGGTAGTCAGGAATTGGTTAAGATCGACTTTATTTTCAACGCCGGTTCATGGTACCAGTCTGAAAACTTGGTTGCAGGTTTGGCCAATGCTTTTTTAAGCCAGGGGTCGAAAAATTATACGGCTCAGCAAATTGCCGAAACATTCGATTTCAAGGGGGCTTATCTTCAACTAAATGCCGATCAGCAATTTGGTTTTGTGAGCGTGCTTACCTTAAATAAATATCTCGACGAAATACTGAAAGTTACCGCCGATGTTATTAAAAACCCTGTTTTTCCTGAGAAAGAGGTAAACGTTCAAATTGCCAACCGTAAACAGCAGTTTGTAATTGAAAACAGCAAAGTTAAAGTATTGTCGCACAAAAAATTCTCTCAGGTTTTATTTGGTTCGAAACATCCGTATGCAAATACAAATACCATTGAAGATTTCGATCGTTTATTGCCTGAAAAGCTTGCAGTTTTTCATTCTGAAAACTATTGTCTGAATAAGTGCATTATTCTGGTTGCAGGAAATTATGACGACGGATTAAAGAATCTTCTGGAACATTATTTTGGCGATCTTCAGCCCGAAATAAAAAGAACAGAACCGAAATTTGTTGCTGAATCGTCGGATGTTTACAAACACTTTGTCGAAAAGAATGATGCTGTTCAATCGGCCATTCGGATTGGAAAAACAATAATCAATCGCGATCATCCTGATTTTCATGGTTTGACCGTATTGACAACAGTTCTCGGAGGCTATTTCGGTTCGCGATTAATGACCAATATCCGTGAAGAAAAGGGGTACACCTATGGTATTGGCTCTTCAATTGTTACATTTCAGCATGATGCTTATTTCTCGGTAATGACCGAGGTGGGGACGGATGTTTGCAGTAAAGCGGTCGATGAGATTTACCACGAACTCAAACGGTTGGAAAATGAACCGGTTGGAAAGGAAGAACTCGGCTTGGTGCGAAATTATTTGTTGGGTGAAATGCTTCGTAATTTCGATGGGGTATTTGCCATGTCGAACAGCTTAAAGATACTACTGGAGGCCGAACTCGATTATTCGCACTATGACCGGTTTATCGAAGTGATTAGTACAATTACTCCCGGAGAATTACAGCATTTGGCTGGTAAATATTTAAGGGCTGAAGAGATGTATGAAGTTGTTGCCGGAAAAAAATGACCATTAGTCCACTTCTTTGGTTAAGAACGGAATGTAAAATATAAAAGCTGAACCTTTTCCAACGGTACTTTCAACTTCAATCTTGCCTTTATGCAATGTTAGAATTTTATTTACAATTGAAAGTCCAAGCCCAGTGCTCTTTTCATTGCCTGTCGTCTTGTTCCGTGTTGTTCGAAAAGGCTGAAAAAGTGATTCAATCTCATCAGGATGAATGCCTTGACCCTGATCGGCAATTACAGTTCTGACATATCCATTCTCAATGGTTGTTTTTACATCGATGATTGAATGGGGTGGAGCATACTTAACCGCGTTACTGATTAGATTTTCAACCACTTGTTTTATGCGTATCCGGTCAAAAAAGAAGACTATTTCAATGTTTTCAAGATGAAGTCTAATCTCAATCTCTTTTTTCAGTGCAAATAACTGATAGGTTTCAATTATAGTTTTGAGCAGGTCGCTAAAATTATTTTGCTCTATCCTCAGCTCAATTTTTCCGGATTCGATCGCTGAAATATCGAGTAATTCGTTGAGCAGGTTGAGTGCATCATTTGAATTGTCGGCGATGATTTTCAAATAACTTTTTATATCATCAGCAGTTAGCTCATCGAAGCTTTCCATAATTAAATCGGCAAAAGCATAACTGGCGCTTACTGGGCTTCGAAGGTCATGCGCAGCAATACCCATTACGCGGTTTTTCTCTTCGTTGAGATTGGCCAAATCCTTATTCGCCTTTTGAAGCATCTTTTTTTCTTTGATGAGTTGCCTTTGCAAATTGTTGATTTGTTGGTTCAACAGTGTCATACTCACATTTTGTTTCACCAACTGGGCAACGTTTACTTCGCCAATAACGAGCAATTCTTCCTCTTTTCTGATTACACTACCTTCAATTGAATAGTTATTAGCCGATTCATCAGCAAAAGTAATAACACCGTGAAATGGTTTTTCGCTGGTAATTTTCAACATCTTCCCCAGAGTAGGGTTTATGAAATTCCCATTGGATTTTCCATTACAAAGTTGTCTCATGGCCAAATTACTATACTTCAGTTCGCCCAGAATATTGAAAACCGCAATAGCTACTGTTTTACTGTGAATACTTGCTTCGAGAATTTCGTTTTGCCAGTTTTCAATCATATCAATTAGTTAAATGAAGCGATTTATTTTCGTTTAGTTTTTCGTCGGAACACATTACAAATGAGGGAATGCTGACTTGCATCCAACTATACAAACGTAAGACCTCACGATAGGTTTCGGGCGAAAGTTCAGTTTTGAAGATTTCAATCCATGTATTCAATTGAGCGGCCCAATAACTGGTATGAAATGAGCGACTACGGTATGCCCTAAAAACCCACAGAATAGTCTCAACCAGAACTTCAGCATTGAAATTTTGCATGACTGATAAAATAAAGCGGGCGTGGTTTGCATGATTATCTTTCATCATGGCAAGGTTGTTTACACCAATCAACTCATTGATATCAGATCTGGCTTCCATTTTTTCATTTATTATGGCGACCATCTTTTGAAGTTTTTCTTCGTAT